>Ga0247609_10006844_pt1 | contig 10933 bp, 5 predicted proteins | sample 172DNAGHGlowgp2_FD_193487 | JGI IMG/M metagenome (GOLD analysis project Ga0247609, IMG submission 193487) | Sheep rumen microbial communities from Palmerston North, Manawatu-Wanganui, New Zealand - 1728 DNA GHGlow gp2 | ecosystem: Host-associated > Mammals > Digestive system > Stomach > Rumen ... | reverse complement strand
CCTGTCGCGTACAAGTCCTCTGTTCCTGGAGCGACTGCTGGAGGCTGAGGTCCCTGAAATCAACGATGGATTGATTACCATTCGCCGAGTGGCCCGTATGCCAGGTGAGCGTGCTAAGGTGGCTGTCGAGAGTTATGACGACCGCATTGATCCGGTAGGCGCTTGCGTTGGTGTGAAGGGTAGCCGTGTGCATGGTATTGTACGTGAACTGGGCAATGAGAATATTGATGTCATCAACTTCTCAAGTAACACTCAACTCTTTATTCAGCGTGCTCTGAGTCCAGCTAAGGTCAATAGAATCATTTTGAATCCTGAAGAACATAAAGCAGAAGTTTACCTCAACCCTGAGGAAGTAAGTCTGGCTATTGGTAAGGGCGGCTTGAACATCAAGTTGGCTTCTATGTTGACAGAATTTACAATTGACGTATTCCGCGATATTTCTGAAGCAGAGGAGGATGAGGATATCTACCTCGACGAGTTCTCTGACGAGATTGATCAGTGGATTATCGATTCTATCAAGGCTATCGGTCTTGACACAGCGAAGGCTGTTCTGAATGCTCCACGTGAGATGCTGATTGAGAAAGCTGACTTGGAGGAAGAGACCGTTGATCATCTGCTGGAAGTATTGCGTGCAGAATTTGAGTAATGTTTAAAGTTTAGAGTTAATGGGAGTAAGACTTAATAAAGTATTATCAGAATTGAATATAGGACTTCAAACGGCAGTTGATTTCCTAAAGAATAATAAAGCGCTTGGTGAGCTGAAAGACGAGATGACACCTAACACGAAAATCTCGGACGAGCAGTATCAAGCCCTGGTTGACGAGTTTAGCGGCGACAAGGCCGTAAAGACTCAGGCCGATAAGATATTTACCAAGAAAGTCAAAGAAAAGAAGGTGGAAAAACCGGTAAAGGTGGTGGAGAAGAAAATCACCCAGACTGAAGAACTGCTGGAACAGCGTTCACAGTTCAAGCCACTTGGTAAGATAGACCTTGACAATATCGGCAAAAAGTCACCAGTTAAAAACGAACCTGAAGTTGCACCAGAGACTACTGCCGAAAGTCCTGTTGCTGAACCTGAGGTTGAGGAAAAGGATGAGTTGGATCATGAAGCACCTGTTGTGGAAACACCAGTTGTTGACCAGCCGGAGCCTGAAAAAGAACAGGAAACCGTTGAAACAGCTAATGACACAGAGACTGCCACATCTGGTGTGAAAGTGATAGGAAAGATTGATCTCTCATCACTCAATCAAAGTACTCGTCCGAAGAAGAAATCAAAGGAGGAGCGCCGTAAGGAACGTGAAGAGAAAGCTGCTGCCCAGCATCAAGCCAATGGCGAGCGCAAGAAGCGTGAGCGTATCCGCAGTGGTAAGGTAGATATCGAAGCTGCTGCTAATCAGGCCAACAACCAGCAGAATAATAAGAAAAACAAGAACAAGGGTGGTAATCAGAACTTCAATGACAACCAGCAACAAGGCGGTAAGAAGAATAAGAAGAACCGCCCTGTAAAACCACTGGAGGTAGATGAAGAGGCTGTAGCACGTCAGGTGAAAGAAACGCTTGCCCGACTTACTTCTAAGAACCAGAATAAGAAAGGTGCTAAGTATCGTCGTGAAAAGCGTGATGCCGTACAAGAGCGATTGAGTGAAGAACTGGCAGCTGAAGAGGCAGAGAGCAAAGTACTGAAACTGACCGAATTCGTGACTGTCAGCGAGTTGGCAACTATGATGAATGTCGGTGTCAACCAGGTTATCGGAACCTGTATGTCGATTGGTATCATGGTAAGTATTAACCAGCGACTGGATGCTGAAACAATCAATATCGTAGCAGAAGAATTCGGTTTCACTACGGAGTACGTCAGTGCTGAGGTACAGAATGCTATTACCGAGGAGGCTGATGATGAGAACGATCTGGTAACGCGTGCGCCTATCGTTACGGTGATGGGTCATGTGGACCATGGTAAAACCTCGTTGCTCGACCATATCCGTAATACCAATGTGATTGCCGGTGAAGCTGGTGGTATTACACAGCATATCGGTGCCTATAATGTGAAACTGAAGGATGGGCGTCGTATTACCTTCCTGGATACTCCAGGTCATGAAGCCTTTACGGCTATGCGTGCCCGTGGTGCTCAGGTAACTGATATTGCTATCATTATTGTTGCAGCTGATGACTCCGTCATGCCTACTACCAAAGAGGCCATTGCCCATGCTCAGGCAGCCAATGTGCCTATGGTTTTTGCCATCAACAAGATAGATAAACCAGGGGCTAATCCTGACAAAATACGTGAAGACCTTGCCAATATGAACTTGCTGGTTGAAGAGTGGGGTGGTAAGTACCAGTGTCAGGAAATCTCAGCCAAGAAGGGTATAGGAGTCGATGAACTGTTGGAGAAAGTATTGCTTGAAGCAGAGATGCTCGACCTGAAGGCCAATCCTAACCGAAAGGCTACGGGTAGCATCATCGAGTCCAGTCTTGATAAAGGACGTGGCTATGTCAGTACGGTGTTGGTATCCAACGGAACACTGAAGGTGGGTGATGTAGTGATAGCAGGAACAGCATGGGGTAAGGTAAAGGCCATGTTCAATGAGCGTAATCAGCGCATTGAGAAAGCTGGTCCTGCTGAGCCCGCTATTATACTCGGTCTGAATGGTGCTCCGACAGCCGGTGATTCATTCCACGTAATGGAAACCGAGCAGGAAGCCCGTGAGATAGCTAACAAGCGAACGCAGTTACAGCGCGAACAGAGCATACGTACTACAAAGACACTGGGTCTTGATGAGTTATCACATCGCTTCGCCCTTGGTGAGTTCCACGAGTTGAATATCATTGTGAAGGGTGATACCGATGGTAGTATCGAGGCACTCTCTGATTCATTCATCAAACTCTCCACAGAGAAAGTTCAGGTGAATGTGATATCCAAGGCAGTGGGCCAGGTTTCAGAAAACGATGTCATGTTGGCAAGTGCTTCTGATGCTATTATCATCGGCTTCCAAGTACGACCTTCTGCCGATGCCCGCAGGGCTGCAGAGCGCGAAGGTGTCGAGATTAATACCTACTCCATCATCTACGATGCTATTGATGATGTAACGCAGACAATGCAGGGTATGCTCGACAAGGTGAAGAAGGAAGTGGTAACTGGTGAGATTGAAGTCAAACAGGTATTCAAAATATCGAAAGTCGGTACTGTTGCCGGTGGTCTGGTTACTGAGGGTAAAGTGCATTCGAAGGACAAGGCCCGTGTGGTTCGCGATGGTATCGTGATTCATACCGCTCCTATCGATGCCCTGAAACGTTATAAGGACGATGCCAAGGAAGTGGCAACCGGTCTGGAGTGCGGTATCTCATTAGTAAACTTCAATGACATCCAAGTGGGCGACATCATTGAAACCTTCATGGAAATCGAAGTAGAACAGAAATTATAATAATGTCTGAAAACAGTAATGAATTTGTCCGTCAGGTAGCCGAGCAGAAATACGAGTTCGGCTTCACTACGGATGTGCATACTGAAATCATAGAGAAAGGGCTGAACGAGGATATCGTTCGGCTCATCTCTGCTAAGAAGGGTGAGCCTGAGTGGATGCTTGAGTTTCGCTTGAAAGCGTTCCGTTATTGGAAGGAGCAGAAGGAGCCCAAATGGGGACATGTGCATGTGCCTCCTATTGACTACCAGGCTATTTCTTACTATGCCGACCCCTTGGCCAAAAAGCCGGCAGGTGACGGAAAGATTGATCCAGAACTCGAAAAGACCTTCGATAAACTTGGCATACCTCTTGAGGAACGTTTGGCTTTAAGTGGTAATACCGCTGTGGATGCCATTATGGACTCTGTCAGTGTGAAGACCACCTTCAAAGAGAAATTGCGCGAAAAAGGTGTCATTTTCTGTAGCATTGGCGAGGCCATCAAAGAGCATGGCGACTTAGTGCGCCAGTATCTGGGCACCGTCGTTCCCTATCGTGACAATTTCTTTGCTGCACTTAACTCGGCCGTCTTCTCTGATGGTTCGTTTGTCTATATCCCCAAGGGAGTGCGCTGCCCGATGGAACTGAGCAGTTACTTCCGCATCAATGCAAGAAATACGGGCCAGTTTGAGCGTACGCTCATTGTGGCTGATGATGATAGCTATGTCTCGTATCTCGAAGGTTGTACGGCTCCGATGCGCGACGAAAACCAGTTGCATGCTGCCATTGTGGAAATTATCGTTATGAATCGTGCCGAAGTGAAATATTCGACGGTGCAGAACTGGTATCCAGGCGACGAGAACGGTAAGGGTGGCGTATTGAACTTGGTAACGAAGCGTGGTGACCTGCGTGGCGTTGACTCCAAACTCTCATGGACACAGGTGGAGACGGGTAGTGCCATCACCTGGAAATATCCCTCTTGCATCTTGCGTGGTGACAATTCTCAGGCTGAATTCTACAGTGTAGCCGTCACCAACAATTACCAAGAGGCTGATACGGGAACCAAGATGATCCATATGGGCAAGAACACTAAATCGACCATTATCTCGAAAGGAATCTCGGCAGGTCATTCGCAGAACTCTTATCGTGGATTGGTGCGTGCTACCTCAACAGCCGACAATGCCCGCAACTACTCATCGTGCGACTCATTGTTGATGGGCTCGGCGTGTGGCGCTCACACCTTCCCTTACATGGATGTTCACAACGATACCGCTGTCTTTGAGCACGAGGCCACAACTTCGAAGATCAGTGAAGATCAACTCTTCTATTGTAACCAACGCGGCATCCCCACTGAACAGGCTGTCGGCCTCATCGTCAACGGCTATGCCAAGGAGGTGTTGCAGAAACTGCCCATGGAGTTTGCTGTTGAGGCTCAGAAATTGCTCAGTGTCTCGTTGGAAGGAACAGTGGGGTGATGGAAGATGTATGATATATGATAAAAGAATATATGCCAACCACGAAACTAACCTTTCTATTTTGCTTGCTGATGCTACTGTTGCCTTCAGCGGCTATGGCCGACGAACTCCCTATCGTTAGGCTGGAGGCGAAACCCTTGCCGCAACTGAACATTCCGCGTGCAGGTCATCTGTTATTCTATGCCAATGGCGAACTGACGGTGGCAGGCGGACATACCGACGGTTTTGTGCCTACCCCGACAGCCGAGTACCTCAAAGACGGCGAGTGGCACACGATGCAGATGGTGTATAACCACGACTTTGGCTTCCATATCGTGCTACGTAACGGTAAGGTGCTGTTGGCTGGAGGCTGTGCTGAACCTATCGGTATCGGACAGACTTTCCTGGCCGAGTTATACAATCCGACCACCCATACCTTCGATGGTTTCAACAGCATGGGGCATAAGCGTACACTGGCTTCAGCGCTTGAGTTGGATAGCGGACGGGTAGTCATTGCCGGCAACTGGTATCACCAGGACGGTATTGAGGTGTTTGACAGTCTGCAACGTCATTTCCACTATCTTCGCGATGTCAACACGTCACGAGCTACCCCACTCATTCTGCAAACCGCCCCAGACGATGCTCTCATCTTCGGCAGTGTCGGCAATCGAGGCGACACGCTCACTTCTGCCTACGCCTATCAGTTGAAAGGCGACAGCATCCATATTCCGCTATTAGAAACATGGCGCCCCCTTCAAACCTGTCGTAATGCGACACCCTTTGGCAAACAAGGCGATTACACCTATCTCTTCCCTGTTTGTAATGCTGAAGGACAAGTTGCTATTGCAAAATACGAGAAGGGTGAGTTTTCACTCCTCCCGACCTCCTGCCCCGTACCCATGAAAGCTATAGGGCACGATATCGAATACTTCCACAACATCGTAGTTGACCAACGGTCACAACGGGCTTACCTCATGGGATGCAATCATGATTTCCACGAATCGCCCAACAAGCCCATACAATATTACGTCTTAGCTATCGACTACGGGCAGGCATTAAAGGGAAAACCTGCCCCGCTGACCCTCTACTACACCCAACCTATAGTCGGAGCGATAGATACCCCGCCATTGCTGACCCCTGAAGGCCACTTGGTGGTTGCAGGCGGTTTTCTGAATGGCAGCAATTTCACGCCATCGAAGGCTGTTTGGCTTTTCCCTTTAGGGGCTTATGAAGACAAAGCAGAAAGTACCATGAATCCATGGATATGGATAACCCCCTTGGTTCTCCTGTTATTTGGCGGGCTATGCTACCTGTTTATATATAGGAAGAAACAGCAACAGCCAGCCCGTGACAAAGAATCACACTACAACACGCTGCTGATACAGCGAATCAGGGAACTGATGGAGAAGGAGCGTCTATACTTGAACTGCGAGTTGAAACAAACAGATATTGCCAATGCCTTAGGCGTGCATCGAAACATCATTTCCGATGCCATCAATTCGCAAACAGGTTTCACCTTCAACCAGTTCGTCAACAATTACCGTGTAGAGCATGCCAAAGCGTTGTTGTGCCAAGATCCCAACATGAAATTATCTTCCGTCTCATCGGAGTCAGGCTTCTCCAACGAACAGACATTCTTCCGCATATTCAAGGCCGTTACAGGCAAAACACCCAAAGAGTGGATACAGACAATCGACTGACAATTTGCAAATTGTTAGTCGTTTTTGCAAATTGTTAGTCCTTTTCTCGGATGTTCGTTTTATCTTTGCGAAAATATTAATCATAAACGCAAAGAGTATGAGAAAAAGATTACTACTCCTTTCATTCCTCACGGCGACAGCCGTTGGAATGTATGCAGATCAATTTGAAACATTGGTTGTCAAACTGAAGAATGGCACTGAGACCGAGTTCTTCCTCAAGGACAAGCCCCAAGTCAGATTCGAAGGAACCGATCTCAAGGTGACTTCGTCCTTAGGTGACACTTCGTTTGCCCTGGCAGACGTGTTGCGGTTTACCTATACGAAGAAGGAAGGTACTGGTATCGACGAGATTATCGACAACAAGAAGGGTATCGGCATCCAGGACGGTGTCCTCGTCATCAGTCAGCTGGAGGCTGGAACCAACGTCAGCATCTATAGTCTTGACGGCAAACTTCTTCGCCAGTCGAATGCACAGCATGCAGGCACCTTCCGCCTGAGTCTCTCTGAACTCCCATCAGGGATTTATCTGGTAAAAATAGACAATGTCACTTATAAAATCACGAAGCGATGAAGACGAGATATACCTTATTATATATGCTGACAGCATTGCTTTCGCTGCTGGGCATACAGACCGTTCAGGCGCAGGAGACGCAGGATGCGCTCTATATCTATCGCAACGACGGCCAGTTTATCGCCTTCTTCTATGGCGACATCGACCATATCGAATATTCCAAGATCGACACCCTTGGCGTTGAGCAGCCCGACTATGTGGTACAGGAAATCTACGCTCTCGACAGTGTGTTCCGCATCCCCGTCAGTGCCATCGACAGTGTGGCTTTCGTTACCCCCGAGACGAAAATCAAGTCTGATGTGTTTTGTCCCGACAAGTCGATAGCTAGCTATATCGTGGCTTCCGACTCGGTGTACTGGATCCGTCTGGCGCTGAACACTCCCGCTTCGCTGATTCCCGAGGTGGGTGCCAAACTGCTCATCGAAGAGGAAAGCAAGTATATCCCCGATGGCTTTGGCGGACTGGTCGCCGATGTGACGAAAGGTAGCGACGGCTACACCGTGATGACGAAGGGACTGAAACTGACCGACATCTACGACCAGCTCGTCGTCAAGGTGGCAGGAGCCTCACCGGGCATGCAGCCAGCACAGGCAAGAAGAGACGTTGGTTTGGACGGTGTCGATATCGCAGTGCCAGAGACGGAGATTCCCATCCCCACCGTCAGTGGTACGCTGTCGCTGAAGAAGTCGCAGGCGCTCCTGCCCGACAACAGCTATGCTGAGCTGAACGGCGAGATACAGGGGTCGGTATCATCCACTGTTGCCACGAAGGTACGCCTGCGCGCCTTCCTCACCATCACCCCGTTCACGGGCATGCGCTACTATCAGGAGACCTTCGTCACCACCGAGACGGAGAGTGCCGTCGCCCTCACCGGAGGACTGTCGGGACGCATTGAGGCCCCCCTGCTACCCACGCCCGTACATACCTTTAAGAAAGGCATGCTGAAGGTGGAACTGGGAGTGGGACTATTCTTAGAGGCACAGGCAACAGCCCTCACACTGACACTTAAGAACAGCAAGGTGGAGACCACACGCACCAACACCACCATGGAGGAGAGCGACATCGCCACCGTGGGCGGTGTGCCTGTCTTCAACCCCTATCACCGTTGGTCAACCGTCGTCGAGAGGGATACCACCGAGATGGACATTAGCACTACGGGTCAGTATTCGCTGGCCTTCGGAGCCTTTGCCAAAGCGGAAGCTAAGTTCAGCATCCCCATTGAGAAGACCCCGAAGTTCGTGCAGGCTTGGACAAAGAGCGACACGTTGGGTTTCAAGGCTACGCTTGGCATCGATGTGGGCACGAAGTTAGAGTATAGCGGTCCGCTGTCGACTGGCAGTTCCGAGAATCTTCTGGAGACCATCCCCGTCTATACGAGCCTCAACCAGGGTAATGTGGCTTTGTCTGCCTACCTGAAGTTTGTGGCAGGGCTCAGCTGCTGTGGTTGGACAGCGGAAGCCACTCCCGAGTTCAAATTCTGGGAACCCATCAATCGCGGACTGGTGCCCGAGATGAAGAGCATCAAGGCGATGGAGAATCCCGAGATGCCTTATCGTCCCTACCGTATCCTGATGATGGCGACTACAGGCAACCGCAAGGTACTGGCAGGCAGCAATGTTGGTTTTGCCATATTCGAGAATCAGCAAGAGTTGGTGGCAGACAGCCTCTCTGCCTTCTATTGGGTTGGCAAAGATGAAGAAGACTGGGAGTGGCGAGGTTCGACCAATCGCTACGAATGTGTGTTCGAGCTCGACCCCATCAAGGACGACTACCGCAGTCTGACCGTTTATCCCATGGTAGAGCTTTGGGGTAAAAAACTGTTGGCCGACCAAAGTTTCGACTTCAAGCTCGACCCTGCCCGCATTGATATTGAGCAAAGAGAACTGTTTGTCGGCAAAGCCCCAGGTTCGCAGGAGATAGAGGTGGTGCCCAATATGGCGAACGTAGAGGTGACAGCCGAGGCTGACTGGCTCAAACAAATAGGACCCAGCTGGGTGGCTCATGAAAACCAACTGACCATCTACTGGCCCGAGCTGCCTGACGATGTGCAGGACCGTCGCGGTGTCATCCGACTGATAGGCAAATCGCAGAAGGGCGAGGTGCTGGTAGAAGACAGTATCGTGGTGGTGCAGTTTGAACCCTTTATGGAACTGACACCCGACAAGTTGGAGTTCAGTGAGAAGGGCGGCACCCAGAAGGTCACCATTGGCAAGACCAACCTCACCAACCTGACCGTCAGCACCAACACAGATGAGATCAAGGCAACCCTTGAAGATAAGACTATCACCGTCACCATGGGGAAAAACACCTCCGACAAGGTCAGGGGTGGTACCGTCTACATTGAAGGCACAGCATCCAACAAGCAGCGGGTAAAAGTGCCTCTGACCGTTACGCAGAAGGAAGGCAAACCCATCCCTCAAGGCGGTGGCGATTTGGAATTGTCAACGTACTTTGTAGAAATCGCAACCAGAGGTTATAATGTCGGCAATAATAATGAAAAAGCGTATATTGATGTGTTGACAGAGAATATCTACGAACTTGATTTAAAATCAGACCAAGATTTCTTAAGCTTAAAGTATAGTTATAGTAACAAAAAGATAGAAATAGATTATAAGACTAACACTACAACGAAAGATCGTATTGCAACGGTGACGGTAACTGCCACATTACGAGACCACACTACGCGCACTGCAACGTTTGTTGTGCTACAGCCAGGATATTACCGAATCCAAAATTTTAAGGTATTCTCAAAAGTTGTATGGAAATATCATAATACTAATACCGATAAGGATGTAATAGATGATGATTTTTTCTATACCATGGGTGGTGGCTGCTATGAGAATAATGAAATAACCCCTGTTTTCATTGTGACGGAAAATGGAGATGGTAGCATACACTGTGAAGGTACGACTCGCAGTCATAGTCCGTGGAGCAACGACCCCGTCATCAATACCATATCATTTGATCTCCCAGAAGGTTTGAATTCAAAAGTTGTGAACAATTTAAAATCCCACGAAGAGCAGATTTCTGAAAGTGGCGTTTATACAGAGGATTTTGAAGCAACCAATATACCACTGATAAAAGGTGCTTACCCTGATGATCCCTGGCCTCAGTTAAGATGGGAAGGCACAGAGGCTGATGGAGTTGTGATAACAGATGGCCGCATGCATCATACAAAAGATACTGGTGGCTATAATAATAGACAATTTATTCATGACCCACGCAACCTGGTATGGGTTGAATTAGAGTACACTACAGTACCCGACGAATAATCATGATTCTTTATGAATTATCTCTCCTGCCCTCAAGTGCCCCATACATCAGCATTTGGGGGCAGAATATAGATTAGGGAGCACACGGGGTCAGGAACGATGTGCATTTTGCTCTACGGAGTATAGGATTATTTGGATTCTTGTCTTGCAAGGGATGCCGAGAGGAGCAAGCCTGCACCGACACTACTCCATTTAAAAGCCAACCTTGGGTGGCTTTTATTTTTCATATTTCTTCTTCAGAAGCCGGTAAAACTGAGGATGGGTTGCCACAAAATGATCAATAATGATTACCTTCTTGCCTTTGAAAATAAAAAGCTGATGACAATTCTTCAAGACGGCTATTGACATTCAAGGGAACATCATCCAATGGAGCCAAATTCGCAGAATTAAATTGGGTTAAAAATTGGCGATCCCCCCCCCGGAGAGTGATTTGCATGTTCTTGGGAATAGCGAGAAGCACGAAATAAGTATAGAAGTTACGTTGAGTAATTTACCATTCTATCGGCCAGACTACTCATGGTAGTACTCCATTTAAGTT
>Ga0247609_10006842_pt1 | contig 10939 bp, 2 predicted proteins | sample 172DNAGHGlowgp2_FD_193487 | JGI IMG/M metagenome (GOLD analysis project Ga0247609, IMG submission 193487) | Sheep rumen microbial communities from Palmerston North, Manawatu-Wanganui, New Zealand - 1728 DNA GHGlow gp2 | ecosystem: Host-associated > Mammals > Digestive system > Stomach > Rumen ... | reverse complement strand
TTCACGTCGGGCAAGGTCTTCCAAACGATGGGCAGGATCTCGTTGGCCAAGTATTCCACGGCGTTCACGTTGGGCGCATAGCTCATGTTGCCCGTGAAGACGAGGTCGTATTTCTTCTCGCTGTCCATCGGGTGGTATTTCTCGTGGTCGACGCCGTTGGGCACGATAAGGATTTCGTCGCGGCGCTCGTGCGGGAACAAGGCGCGGTCAGGCTCGCTGATGATGGTTTTCACATCGAAATCCTCAAAAATATCAGCTTCATAACGCTTCAAACGGTGGTATTCCATAGTGAATATAGGTCGCGTGACAGGCGAGGCAATGTCGGCGCGGCGTTTCATGCCGTATGAGAAAATGTCTTGATAGTCAATGGTTTTCGGGATGTCCTTGTGACGGATGTATTCGGCCACGCGCAACAGTTGCCCAAAGAGCATGTCGGGCTTGTGTTTTTCGATGAGCCTATCGATTTTCTTGGCGGCACATCGGTTGTAGAAATAGCCGCATTGTAGTGGCAACCCTTTGCAAAAGGCGCGGGCCAAACCAATGAGTATCTGTGGCTTGCTTATCTTGATGAAGTTGATTGACTGGCAATAGGGTTGCAAGGCTCGGAAGGCATCCTGTTCGTTGACCTTGGCGTTGTCATTCAAGGCGCAAAGGACGATTTCGTTGTGCTTCGCGAGTTGCTTTATTTGGTTGAAAGCCCGCAACTTGTCGCCTTTTTCGAGAGGGTAGGGGATGCGGGGCAAGAGTACAAGGATTTTCATCTCCACTGGGGTTTTGCGGGACAAAGGTAGGAAATTTTTTCTGACTTTTTTTTCGAACGTTTTGGATAATTCCTTATCTTCGCTACCTATTAAAATGGATGCAATTTCTATTGTGAAAACATAAGTTATTGATTATAAACTAACTAACACAATTACAAACAAACTTAATCTACGTTTTATGAGAAGGAATTTTATTTTTTTGTTGACTCTTGTCACGCTGCTGGCGTGTGTTTTCGTGCATGGCAGGGCGATGGCGCAAGGGGCCGACCACACCACGGTGGAATGGGTAACTTCAGAGCAAGGTTATTCCAATGGGCAAACCATTGCGAATGTGCAAATTGACCCTTACATCCGTGCCGTCTTTGCAAAGGATGCGGGCAGCAATGCGCCAGCATATTATAATACGGGTGCGGCACTTCGATTGTATCCCAAAAACACCCTTACCGTTGCCCCCGATGGCGGTGCCCGCATCTACCGCATCGAATATTGGGCCAAAAAGGGCGGCAACTATGCGCTTTCGGCTACTATGATAACCACAGAAGGCACTTATACCGATGCGGCACCAACCAATTCCAGCACTCCAGTGGCTTCTGTTTGGGAAAGTACGGATGGCCTAACCGACAACAAGGGCGTGACCATCAAAATGGGCGATAAATCTGGTGCCCACCGCCGCCTCACAAAGATTGTGGTTGAGTATTCCGTGGGCAGCACTGGCGAATTGCGCACACTGACCTATAACGTCAACGATGGATCGGAAGCTCCTGCCACTGCTGAAGAACAATATGTCGACAATGCCCATGTCACCGTGAAACCTTTCGCGGCCTTCTCGAGCTTTGCAGCTCCCGAAAACCACATCTTCGATCAGTGGAACACCATGGCCAATGGCACAGGCACTTCGTATGCTGCCGGGGCCACGTTCAACATCACAAGCAACACGACCCTTTATGCGCAATGGATCGACATCAGCAATGGTCTCATTAATTACCTCACACCGGCCACCGTCAATCCGGCATTTTCCGGAACGACCAGTGGATACGCGGATTGGAGCCTTGATTTCCGTCAAGGTGTAAAAACTTGGACCTACGAAGGCAACTCCTACAAGCAGAACGACTATCTGCAACTGAGAGGCTCGGGCAACTCAGGCATCGTGACCACCTATACTGATAATGTTGGAACTGTGGCAAGCGTGGAGGTGACCTGGAACGCCAATACCCCCGATGGGCGCGTGCTGCAAGTGTATGGCAAGAACACGCCTTACGGAAGCCCCGCCGACCTGTATGGTGCCAACCAAGGCACCCTGCTGGGCGAAATCACGAAGGGAACGAACCCCAGCATTACCATCGCAGGCAGTTATTCCTATATTGGACTGCGAGTGGCAAGCAATGCAGCCTTTTTTGACGACATCCGTATCACTTGGAACGATGGCGGAGCCTCCGAGGATCCTGCCATCGAATTTGCTCCTCAGGCACTGTCGGTTGGCAATGTGCCGATGAATGAGCAACTTAGCCGCGATTTCGTCGTCAGCCCAATCAATATTGAAGCAGGGACGGTTCATGTGACGGCCAGCCATGGCTTGTTGAAATTGGGCGACCAGCAAAGCCAAACCGTCACAATCGGAGGTGGTTCTGACCCGCAAACCATCACGTGGACTTTCACCCCCACCCACGCGGGCCAACTCAACGAAACCGTAACGGCACAATGGTATAACGGCGATAATGAACCTACGGAGATTTCCGCCACGATGAGCATTACGGGTTATGTCTATAATGAAACGGCTCCCGTCGCGCTGAGTGTGGCAAAGAATAATTTCATCAATCAAGGCAACACTGTCGCTTGCATCAGCTTGACGGACGTTGAAGTCATAGGGCGCAGCGGCAACAACCTCTTCCTGCAAGATGCCAGCGCGGGCTTGCTTGTCTACGGCACACTGCCCCAAGAACTCAGCGCGCTGACCACGGGCTGCAAGTTTACGGGCGGTGTCCTCGTCGGCACGTTCGTCAACTATCAGAGCACCGTCGTCGAATTGCAGGATTTCCAATTTGTCAATGCAGCATGGGACACCAACAAGCCTTTAACTTCCGTGACTGTCACAAACCAAAACCTGATGTCGGCAGAATACCAACATCGCTATGTCAAGCTGACCAACGTGACGCTGACCGATTGGAAAATCAGGGAAATTACAAATTACGATTTGTATATCGATGACCTGTTTTCGTCCGGCATCACCCTGCTCACCCCGCCCGAGACGAACCAAATCCTGACCATCTCAGGCTTGCTGAATTATGCTTATTCCAGCAGCACGTCAGGCGGCGTGTATACGCTGGTGCCCACCAACGAAAGCGACATCCACGCCGACGCGGCAGCTGCGGCACCGAACATCAGTCCTGCGGGTGGCACGGCAACGAGTCCGGCACAATGCCTCACGGTCACGCTGACCCCTGCCACCATGACGACGCTCTCATACATGGTCAATGGTGGCGAAACCTTTGAGACGACAAGCGCAGTAACCATCAACATCACGGGACAAACAACGATTTCTGGATTCTCGAAACGCGATTTCTACAATAATACGGAGATAGGGAATCTTTATTACAACATTCCCACCAACGTCAAGACCGTGACGTTCGACATCAACGGCACGACGCAAAACGTTTATGTGGCCACTGGAAGCCAGCTGAATGAATCGCAAATCCCCGCTGTGGCTCCCATCGAGGACTTCGCCCTGGCAGGCTGGTCGCTGTGGAGCAACGGCCCTTCAACCGACATGGTCGACCCGCTTTCGGTGACCATTAATGACAACACCACCTTCCATGCCGTTTATGCCAAGGCCTCCAACTTCGAATACCGTCAGGTGACTGAAGTTTCGGGCATGATCAAAGGCACCTATATCATTATGGGATACGACGGCGCGAAGAACTATCTCATGAAGAACGAACAAGGTTCGGGCAATCCCGTAGCCTACGAAATCGGCACTTTGGGCCTCAGTTACACCTCCGACAGGAGAATCGTGCCCGCTAGTGGTTCCTACATCACCGACGAAATGGCCGGGCCACTCACTTGGAGCTTCGAACCGATGGAAGGCAACGCATGGGCTGTGCGCTCAGCGGCCAACAACGCCCACTACCTCGCCTCGATGGGCAACAACACCAACGTCAGCATCGGCAACCAAAGTACGGCAAGTTGGACGGTGTCGAAAGACCAGTATTTGCCCGAACGCCTCAACATGAAGAGCAACAACAGCCAACGCTACCTCACGCTTTACCAAAACATGGACTGGAGAGCCTACACGACGGATAACATGTACAACATAGGCATCAGCCATCCTGACCTGTTCATCTTCAAGAAGACCCCCGTCTTCACCGACGGTGATACGAAATACAACCGCGTCTTCTGCGACGAAACAGCCACGGCCAACATCAACCTCGCCAACGTCGGCAAAGCCATCATCCCGAGTGGCCACTACCTGAAGATGGCGGGCTATTCGCTCACCAACACCGATGCCACACGGCTCGTCATCGAAGACGGTGCCACCTTCACGCCCGCCATCGGTGCCACGCAACCCATGGCCACGGTGAAGAAACACATTGATAAATATACGGTTGTCGGTGATGCCAACACCACGTCCAACGGTTGGGTGCTGCTCGGCTCGCCCGTGGGCACCGTCCGCCCCAACGGCCAAGTGGGTACGGTTGACGACGGTTCGGTTTCGGGCCTGATGACGACTGCCAGCGACTTCGACCTCTACTCCTTCAATGCTGCCCAGACCTACGAATGGCAAAACATCGAGGTAGCGGGCAACGAAAACATGACTTTTGGCAACGGTCCGGCCATACTTTACGGCAATGCCGCCGATGTCGACATCACCTTTACGGGTAGCCTCACCACCGAGTTCAGCGACAAATCGCTGACCTACGAAGGCAACGGCACCTTTGTCGGCTGGAACCTCGTCGGCAACCCCTTCGTTTGCGATGCCACGCTCAACAGGGACTACATTCGCATGAACAGTGAAGGTACCGAACTGATTACTGGCAATGGCTCGGTAGGCCCGATGGAAGGCGTGTTCGTGCAAGCCGCCCACACGGGTGAGACCTATAGCTTCACGCCCGATGGTGCACAACGCGACCGTGGCCTGATCACCATCGAGGTGAGCCGCAACGCCGACAACACCAAAGCCACGGCAATCATCGACCGCGTGTTGGTGCGCTTCGGCGAAGGCGCCACCTTGGGCAAGATGATGCTCAACGAGGCCAACACGAAACTCTACGTGACGCAAGGCGGCAAGGACTATGCCGTGGTGCGCGCCATGAGCGAAGGCGAAATGCCCATCAGCTTCAAGGCTTCGGTCGATGGCAGCTACACCCTCACCGTGACCACCTCCAACGTGGAAATGAACTACCTCCACCTCATTGACAACATGACTGACACCGACGTCGACCTGCTGCAAACCCCGAGCTACGTCTTCACCGCCAAGACCACCGACTACGCCTCGCGCTTCCGCTTGGTGTTTGACGCTTCACAGGTCACTGATCCTGCCGAAGGGCCATCCAATTTCGCCTACTTCAACGGCAGCAGCTGGATGGTGAGCAACATGGGCGAAGCCACCCTGCAAGTGGTTGACGTGATGGGCCGCGTGCTGAGCAGCGAGACCATCAACGGCAACGCCGAGGTCAGCCTCAACCACCTCGCCGGCCTCTACCTGCTCCGCCTCGTCAACGGCTCAGACGTGAAGGTGCAGAAAATTGTGGTGAGATAAAATGAAAAGACTCGTTATTGCCGCCCTGACGCTCGCCGTCATGGGCGGCAAACTTTTTGCACAAGTCCCCAACGGCTACTACGACAACGCAGCAGGCAAGTCGGGCGATGAACTGAAATCCGCCCTCCACGACATCATCAAAGGGCATAACTCCACCAGCTACGGCCAGATTTGGACTGACTTTTGGACGACCGACAACAAAGGCGACGGCGTGGTGTGGGACATGTACTCCGATGGTGCCAACTACACCTATTATTATACTAACGGCAATGATCAATGCGGCAGCTACCAACAAGAGGGCGACTGCTACAACCGCGAACACTCGTGGCCGCAAAGCTGGTTCAACGAGCAAACCACACCCCGCACCGACCTCCATCACATCTTCCCGACCGATGGCTATGTGAACTCCAGACGCAGCAACTATCCTTTCGGCGAAGTGCAATCGGCCTCATGGACCTCGCAAAACGGCTCGAAGCTCGGCACATGTAAGTCGTCGTTGGGCTATTCGGGCACTGTTTTCGAGCCTATCGACGAATACAAAGGCGACTTCGCCCGCGCCTATTTCTACATGAGCACACGCTACTACGGCGAAGACAGCAATTGGGGTTCAAGCGGCATGACCACGAAATCGGAAATCAAGCCGTGGGCCATGACGATGCTGCTTCGCTGGAGCGACAACGACCCCGTCAGCCAAAAAGAAATCGACCGCAACAACGCCGTCTATGAAATCCAAAACAACCGCAACCCCTTCGTCGACCATCCCGATTATGCCCATCTCATTTGGGATGACGGTTGGGACGGCGGCTTCCATGCCATCACCTGCGCCACTACCACCCATGGCAGCGTCGCCGCGCCCGCCTCGGCCATGGCAGGCGCCACCGTGCGCCTCAATGCCTTGCCCGACCCCAACTACGAAGTCGCCACATGGACGGTGGCCAAGACCGATGACCCTGATGTTGCTATCACGGTGAATAACAGCGCGTTTGTCATGCCTGACTACGACGTTACCGTCAGCGCGACATTCGCCTACATCGGGGCAAACAGCATCCAAAACTATTACCTCATCACCGATGCCGACCAACTTGAGCCGGGCAGGACCTACCTCATCGTGAATATCGAGAAGGGCAAAAGCTTAGGCCCACAAGGCGCGAACAACCGCCCCGCCAAGAGCGTTAGCCTAACGAATGGCAACCTCATCGAAGGCATTGGCGACGACGTCCGCAGTGTCGTTTTGGGCACACGAAACGGCCATTGGACGTTTTACGATGCGCACGAGCAAGGCTACCTTTACGCTGCCAGCAGCGTGGCCAACCAACTGAAGACGCAGGCCACCAACGACGCCAATGGCGAATGGACCATCGAAATCGGCGAGGGAGGCAACGCCACCATCAAAGCACAGGGAGACAATACGCGCAATTGGCTGAGATATAATAGTTCGCAATCCGTGTTTTTGTGCCGTTCCTCAGGCAACCAAGATGTTCATCTCTTCGTCCGCAGCAAAACATACAACCACACCGAAAGCGCCACCTTGGCCTATCTCAGCACCTTCGACACGCACATCATCCGCTCGGGTGCCTGCCTGACCGCCAACAAGGTCGTGGGCCTCGACCAATGCAACAACCCCGACCAAATCATCCTCGAAGACGGTGCGCAACTGCTGCACGATGCCACCGGCCTCAACGCCACCGTGGAGAAAAACATCGAAGGCTACGCCGACCAGGGCGGCTGGTATGCCATCGCCGTCCCGTTTGCCAACTACGCCCCTTCGGGCAACATGACCGCCGCCCCGTATGACCTCTATGCCTACAACGAAGGCGGTCCCTCGGAATGGACCAACCACAAACAGGGCGACGGCTTCGGCATGACCTCGGGCTTAGGCTACCTCTATGCCCACCAGCTCGCCACCACTCTTCGCATGGCGGGCACCCTCAACAGCGGCATCCATGCCGAAACCCTTCCCCTAAGTTATGCCAACAGCGACGCCGCCCTCCGTGGCTTCAACCTGCTCGGCAACCCAACGGCCCACGACATCACCTTTACGAAAACGAGCGACGTTTCGGACGGCTATTATTACCTCAACAACAGCGACGCGTGGGAGTATACCCCCTCCAACACCGTCGCCGTCGGACGCGCCTTCCTCGTGAAAGCCAACGCCGCCGGACAAACCGTCACCCTCAACCCGCAAGGCAATCGCGCAAGCGACGAAAAAGGACAGTATCTCCGCATCAGCGTTGACGACGAAAACGCCTACGTCAAGCTGACCGAAGGTGTCAGTATGCCTTTAGCCGAACGCAACGGGCTTCATTCTCGGCTTTACCTGCTCAGCGACCATCAAGCCTACGTCATGTTGGTGCGCAACGGCGTCGCCACGCTCGACCTTTGCCTTGAGCCACAACGCCATGGCCTCCACACCATGACCTTCGACCTCCAAGGCCTTGACCTCGACTACCTCCACTTGGTCGACACCATGACCGGTGCCGATGTGGATGTGTTGGCTTCGCCGGTCTACACCTTCGTCGCCACGCCCACCGACTGCCCCACACGCTTCCGCTTGGTGTTTGGCGCCAACGGAACGAAGGCCCCATAGCCATGCGATAGAAACGACGTGTTTTCAACATGTTGAAAAAAATCTGTCATTAATTCCCACGGCCCCTTTCCCCTTATTAATAAATTGCTTACCTTTGCCGCCTCGAACCACATGCGTTTGTGGCTCTGAAAATGGGAAAGGAAAATCTAATGTGTACTTTGAAAGTGTTTTTTGATACATCACCAAATCTCTAAATTAAATCGTAAATCTTTGAATATTAAATAAATAACAAACTAAACCTAAAAAAGAAATGAAAAGCAAATTTACAAAACTGATGGCAGCCCTTGCGCTGCTTACGTTCCTCGCAGTGCCTTTGGGGATGTGGGGACAAACAAGATCTGTAACTTATGAACCAGCAACATCCATCTCGGCAGGTGATGTTGTTTTATTAGTTGCAGAAGGCACAAACTATAAAAAAGAGTTGAGCGGATTTTCAACCACCAGTACCATTTATGGCACAGTGGCAGATTATACAACGGCTCCAGCTGGCGTCTATCCTTTGACCGTTGTGGCTGGTAATTCAAGCGGAAGCTTTGCTTTCAAGAATTCCGAAAACAAGTATTTGTCTTGGAGTTCTGGAAATTCATTGCAGTTAAGTGAGACACTTAATGGTAGTTCGTCATGGACGTTTAATTATGCCAATACAGTAACTACCCTCACAAATGTCGGAACAACTGCTAGACAAATAAAATACAATTCCTCTAGTCCTAGATTTGCTTGCTATACAAGTGGGCAACAATCCATTAAGTTGTATAAGCAAGTCACCAGTTCATTATTAGACAGCGATCTTGCTCTCACAGGTGCCCCTGTTGAATTAAGTTTCGACCTCTACAACAACGCTTCTGCACAAACTGTAAGTTTCACTACTTCGAGCACAGGTGCCATTACGGTGAGTCAAAGCGATTATATTACAACTACGGTTAATGCCAATAATAAAACCATTACTGTTTCTCCCGTTGCGGTGACCAATGGCACTCAAACTATTACGGTCAGCCAAACCGCCACTGATACTTATGACGCTGGTTCCGTTACCTTTACAGTTGAAGTGACTGATAGCACACCAACAACCATTGTCACCATCGATGATTCTGGTATTACCAACACTGATGTATATGTCAATACCGAAGCTGGTTCGTTGAGCGCAACGGTAACATCTGATGGTAATACGGTTTATGGTGCTACAGTTACTTGGAGCGGCAATAACAATGCTGTTGCAACAATCAATGAAAGCACGGGTGCTGTTACCCTTGTTGGTGTTGGTACGGTTACGTTTACCGCTACTTATGCTGGAGTTTCCGGTCAATATGTCGGTTCGTCCGCTACATACGAAATGACCGTCACCAGCAGTGAGCCATACGAGCAACCAACTACCATTGAAATTATTCCAAACTATACATTCTGGGGCAAAACTGGCCAATTCAGCGGAAGTACTTATGATGAACTTGACGGTAGTCAGGATAATGTTTCATTGCATTGGACCCGTGGAAGCGGCTCAACGTATGCAAACACACAAGCCATGCGTTTCTATAAGGACAACAATTTGACCTTCACTGCTCCAGAAGGATATGAAATTATAAGCATCGAGCTTTCGGTTACAGGTACCTATGATGATCTCACATTCGATCCGACGGGATTTGATAATGAGACCACAACATGGACTGGTGCTGCTGAAACCGTGACCATGTCACGTCCTTCTAATGCATCAAGTTATGCGACTATCAGCAAATTTACCATCACTCTTGCTGCAATAGGTAATGCCGTTGCCACCACAACCACCATCAACGTGCCCCAAGATTTCAACACTGATATTTACCAAGGCACTACTGCTGGCACGCTTGCCGCTACGGTAAGTGCTGAAGGTACTCCTATCAGCGGTGCCACTGTCACTTGGTCTTCGAGCAACACTGGCGTTGCCACCATCGATGCTAACGGCGAAGTCACTCTCGTTGCCGTTGGTACCACCACCATCACCGCCAGCTATGCAGGCGTTGAAGATCAATATAGACCTTCTGAAGGCACTTACGAACTTACTGTTACTGACAGCAATGCTCCTGGCACCCAGAACAATCCTTACACTGTGGCACAAGCCCGTGCCGCCATCGATGCTGGCACTGGCACACAAGGCGTGTATGCCACGGGTATTGTTTCTTCTATCGAGACCGCATGGAGCACTCAATATAGCAATATCACTTTCAACTTTGTTGACAATGCTGGTGACACCGATTTCCTGCAAGCCTACCGTTGCGTTAGCGGTACTGGCGTAGACGCATCAACGGTTGCTGTTGGTGACATTGTTGTGGTTCATGGTAATTTGACCAAATATGGTTCGACTTACGAGTTCGGTCAAGGTTGCGAATTGGTTGCATTGACGCATCCTACTATACCTTTCGTCACCGTCACCCCCAGCACAATCGATGCTCCTTTTGCTGGTGCAGAAGGCACCTTGGCTTTGACTTATGAAAACATCGAAGAATTCACGAGCTTCGATTACTATTTCTGTGATGCTGATGGCAACGAACTTGACGTGGATCCTGATTGGATTCAGGCAGAGATTCAAGGCGAAAATGATACTTATTCTTTGTATTACATTATCGGTGCCAACAACGGCGAAGCCCGCACTGCTTATATCAAGGTTTATACGACTATCGGCGATGAGTTGAATCCGGAAGAGGTTTATGCCATCGTCACTGTCAACCAAGCTAAATATGTGGTTGATTATGCCACGCTGCCATTTGAATTTAATGGCGGCAAAAATGCAATCGAAGAAACCAATGGTTTGACACAATCAGGTCTTGGTTCTGATTATGCTGACGAGAATACCAAATTGAAGTTTGATGG
>Ga0247609_10006841_pt1 | contig 10939 bp, 10 predicted proteins | sample 172DNAGHGlowgp2_FD_193487 | JGI IMG/M metagenome (GOLD analysis project Ga0247609, IMG submission 193487) | Sheep rumen microbial communities from Palmerston North, Manawatu-Wanganui, New Zealand - 1728 DNA GHGlow gp2 | ecosystem: Host-associated > Mammals > Digestive system > Stomach > Rumen ... | reverse complement strand
AAGCATAATCGTTGAGCGTAAATCAGCATCGTGTACGCTTAAAGTCATCGGGGCGGCTGAAACTTGCGCGGGCATAAAAAAAGCCGCCGAGAAAATTATCGGCAGAAATTTTTTTATCAATCAGTCCAGCTCCTTTTGAAAGTAAACTTTTGTGCCGTCCTCGAACGTCACAAAGTCGGGCGTTATATCGGAAATTTTTCGTCCGCCGATTTCCTCGCCGATTGTCAAGAATAAAGTTTCGTTGCCGCGCAGGAACATTGCAATTTTATTCTCGCCGCTTATCGCCGTGCCCGTCAAGACAAATTTTTCTTTTTTTAATTCAATTCTGGATTGGGGGGGGGTATTGTTGATATTGTCGGTGCGGGGATTTTCGGCAGGGGCGGCGTTGGTTGCGGCGGCGGCACGATTTCTGATTCTTCCTCGCTTGCGAACGGGTCGCCGATAAAAATTCTGTCAGCGTTCGCGCCCAAAACTATTTTGACGCCGTCTGAACTTTTCGTCACGGGCAAAATTTTAACGGGCAAATCTTTTGTTACGGGCGGCGGTTCTTCCAAAATAATTTCTTCGCCGTCCGAGCTGTCATCGGTTATCGCGAAAATTAGCAGGACGATTGCGCAAACGGCTAATGCTCCAACGCGAATTTTATTTTGCTTAAGTTCGTCGAGTTCGCGCCGCAAAATTTCTTTAAGTTCATCGAGCATTTTTTATTCGGTATATGTTAATTGTTCGGGCGAAGTGACCGGCTCATTGCGCATTGTATCGTAAGGCGTAGTTACTCGGCGTTGCTTGCCCGCGAATAACATTTCTGTCAACTGCGCGGCGGCTTCCGGCTCCATCTTCGATAAAACTTGCGCAACTGAATCTTCGTTCATGCGTTGCAAAATCAAAACAGTTGTATCCCAATCGACGTTGATTAAAGCGTTCGCGGCGTCTTCGGGCTTCATGCTCTCGTAAATTCGCGCAAGGCGTGTGACGCGCTTTTTCTCCTCCGCCTCACGTTGAGCGCGTTGCTCCTCTATCGCCTTCCTGTCAATTTTAACTTCCTTAGGTTTTTGTTCGACCTTAGGTTTTTCTTCAATTACGGGTTCGGGTTCGGCGGGCGACGTTTCCTTTTGCGGCTCCTCTTCTTTAGGCGGCCACTCGACGCCTTCGGGCACTTCAAAATATTTTCCGTTGCCGACAATCGGCAGACGATACAAGCCAAGCTCCTCGTTCAGCATGGCGACATTTTCCGTGCTTAGGACGCCGTATTTAACCGCCGCCGCGAAGCCGCCGACAATCAGAATCACCAGCACAATCAGCCCGATTAAAATGTTTCTTATCTTGCCGAGAAACGAAGTTTCTTTTTTCGGTTCGGCGTTATCGTTCAATTCGTTTTCGTCCAAGAGAATCACCTTGCCAAAAATTTTTTCTGTTGATTGATTCTGCCGCAAAAAAATTTTTCCTGCCGCTGTGATAAAATATTTACGGAGTTGATTTTATGAAATCTTGTGAACTTTGTCCGCGACGGTGCCGCGTCGACCGCGTTAATCGTTTAGGATTTTGCAACGCGGGAGAAAATTTGCGCATAGCGTTGGTTAGCTTGCATAAATGGGAGGAGCCGTGCCTTGTCGGCGAACGCGGCGCGGGAACAATTTTTTTCTCGCATTGTAATTTGAAGTGCGTTTACTGTCAAAATTTTTCAATCAGTCATGAAGGCTTCGGCGCGGAAATTTCCGTTGAACGTTTAGCGGAAATTTTTATTGAGCAACAACAGCGCGGCGCGGCTAATATCGAACTGGTAACGCCGACGCATTACACCGATAAAATCTGCGCGGCGATTGACATTGCCAAAGCTCGCGGCTTGACGTTACCGATTGTGTGGAATTCCAACGCCTATGAAAATCTTGAGACGCTGGAAAGTCTGCGCGGGCGCGTGAATATTTTTCTGCCTGACTTGAAATATTTCGATGACGAACTCGCCAAAATTTTTTCCAACGCGCCGAATTATTTTTCCGTTGCCGCCACCGCCGTTAAGAAAATGTATGAGCTTGTCGGCTCCGCGCAGATTGAAAGCGGCTTGATGACTCGCGGCGTTATCGTCCGCCATTTGATTTTGCCGAACTTCAGACACGACTCGATTAAGATTGTCGATTGGCTTTACAAAACTTTTGGCGACGAAATTTTTATCAGCCTCATGAATCAGTACACGCCGATTTACCGCGCCGCTGATTTCAAAAAAATAAGCCGCCCGCTGACGACTTTTGAATATGAATCCGTTCTTACGCACGCCGAAACGCTCGGCATTAAAAATTGTTTCGTGCAAATCGGCAAGACCGCTGACAAAAATTTTATTCCAAACTTTAACCTAGACGGCGTGCAATAGGGAAATAATTAGTAATGAGTAATGAGCAATTAAAACCAAAATCATTACACATTATTTTTTATCAACGCCCCAAGCGTGCATACCGTCGCAGTTCGGCATAATCTTTGGATCGAATACCGGCTCTTTAATGCCGCGCTCTTTCTGCGAAACATAATCATCAAGCACAATGAAAGCGTACTTGCAAAGACGCGCTACGGCAAATAAATTAGTCAATGCCAAAAAGCCCATGAATAAATCTGCTAAATCCCAGACGAACGAAAGCTCCGCGAAACAGCCAACCAAAATCATAGCGATAACGCCGCAACGGAAAAGGTTCATGGCGTTGCGGGCAATGACGCTCGGCAAAATTCCCGACTCGTCGCCTTCAAAAAATGCAATGTTAATTTCGCCGTAAAAATAATTGCCGACGATTGAACTAAATGCAAAAAGAAAAACTATAACCGCTAAAATGTGTGGCGCGTAACTCCCAAAGACATTTGCCAAAGACATTTGCACAAGTGAAACGCCTGTCAACTCTCCGCCGATTGAATATTCGCCTGTCAATAGAATAGAAAACGCCGTTGCGGAACAGACAAGCCACGTATCAACGTAGACGCCGAAACTTTGAATCAAGCCTTGTCGCACGGGGTGCAAGCCACTTGCAGTTGCCGCCGCGTTTGGAACGGAACCTTCGCCCGCCTCATTGGAAAATAAGCCGCGACGAACGCCCGTCATAAAGACTGCACCGAAGCCGCCGCCAACCGCCGCTTGAGGACTAAAGGCGTCATGAAATATTAGCGCGAACATCGCCGGCACTTGGTCGATATGCATTACGACGATTATCAGCGCGCTAATTAGATAAATTCCTGCCATAGGCGGCACAAGTTTTTCCGTGAACTTTGCGATTCTCGTTACGCCGCCGAAAATTACTATCGCTGTTAAAATTGCAAGAACAATCGCCGTTATCGTGTGTTCAATGCCAAAAGCCGTCTCAACCGCGCCGACAATCGTATTTGCCTGAACTGAGTTATAAATTAAACCGAACGTGACAGAAATTAGAATCGCAAACCATTTCGCCAGCCAACGGATATGAAGCGCGTTAGAAATGTAATAGGCAGGGCCGCCATGAAAGCCGCCGTCGCCTTTGGGCAATTTGTAAATTTGCGCAAGTGTACTTTCGACAAAGCCCGTTGCGCAACCGATAAACGCAATCAGCCACATCCAAAAAACTGCGCCGGGTCCGCCGGTTACAATGGCTATGGCAACGCCCGCAATGTTGCCGACGCCAACACGCGACGCCGTCGAGACACAAAACGCCTGAAAGCCGCTGACTTCTTGTCCCGTAGTCTTAGTGCCCGCGCTCCCGAAAATCAATCGAATCATTTCGCCTATCAATCGGATTTGAACAAATTTAGTTCTGAACGTATAAACGACGCCCGAACCAATCAGCGCGATTATAATTACATATGTCCAGATAAAAGAGTTAATGTCATTAACCACGCCGTGCAACGCTTCCATAAAATCGCCTCCTATTTTTGATATGGCAATTATAACATAGAAATTTAAATAAAAAAATCCCCGCGATAATACGGGGAAATTTTTTTGCGCGAATAAAATTTACTTTTCAATCAAAATGCGCGGGAAAAGTTGTTCGGGCTTGCCGACTTCGTGATTTTCTTCCAGCAAACCAAATTTTTCTGCGTCGTCAAGTTTAAGTTCCGTCGAAACTTTTAGCTGCTCGCAAATTTTCTGCGCGGTCGCGGGCATGAACGGCGAAATTAAAATCCCGACTATCCTAAGCGATTCAGCGAGATTATAAAGGACGTTCGCCAGCTCTTGACGTTGCGTCTCGTCCTTTGCGAGTTTCCAAGGGGCGGTCTCGTCAATGTATTTATTCGCCCGCCCGATAAATTTCCAAACAACTTTAACAGCGTCGGACAGCTGAACATTTTCCATAAGCCGCCGATATTCCCGCGCAGTTTCGACAGCCTCAAGGCGGAAACTTTTATCAAGGTCGGTACCGTCCGTCGTGGGCAGGAGAATTTTTTTCTGGAACTTTCCAATCATATTCAAGGTACGGTGCAAAAGATTTCCCAAGTCGTTAGCAAGGTCGGAATTGATTCTTTGGATAAGCGCGTCACGATTAAAATTCCCGTCAAGTCCGAGCGTTATTTCCCTGAGTAAAAAATATCTGATAGCGTCCGCGCCGAATTCCTCAACCAAAAGCACGGGGTCAACGACGTTGCCTTTTGACTTCGACATTTTATCGCCGTCGGTGACAAGCCAACCATGTCCGTAAATTTGTTTCGGCAACGGAAGACCTGCCGCCATGAGCATTGCCGGCCAAATAATCGTGTGGAAGCGCACAATTTCCTTGCCGACAAGGTGAATATCCGCCGGCCAAAATTTTTTCATTTCGGGATTGTGAATCAGCGGTGTTATATAATTTATCACGGCGTCAAACCAAACGTAAATGACGTGGCGTTCGTCGTCGGGCACAGGTATTCCCCAATCAAATGACGTGCGCGAAATGCACAAATCTTCCAGCCCGCTTTTTATAAAGTTAATCATCTCGTTGCGCCGCGAAGTTGGCACGATAAATTCGGGGTTGTCCTCAATGTGTTGCAAAAGTTTATCGGCGTACTTCGACAGCTTAAAGAAATACGCCTCTTCAGAAACTTTTTCAACGGGACGATGACAATCGGGGCAACAGCCGTTTTCGTCAAGCTGAAGTTCCGTCCAATACGATTCGCAGGGCGTGCAATAAAGTCCGGTGTATTCGCCCTTGTAAATGTCGCCCGTCGCCTGAATGCGCTTAAAAATTTCCTGCACAACTTTTTCGTGGCGCGGTTCGCTCGTGCGAATAAAATCATCATTCGAGATATAAAATTTCTTCCAAAGCTCTTTGAAGCTGTCAACAATCGGGTCGACGTATTCAAGCGGCGTTTTATTTTGCGCTTGCGCGGTTCGCTGAATCTTTTGCCCGTGTTCGTCCGAACCCGTCAAGAAAAAAACTTCGTAGCCCGCCAAACGTTTAAAGCGGGCGATAGCGTCGGCAATCGTGGTGCAATAAGCGTGTCCAATGTGCAACTTCGCGCTCGGATAATAAATTGGCGTCGTGATATAAAATGTTTTCATTAAACGTCCTCCCTTAGTATTGAGTTATAAATTTCGCGGCGGCTGATGTTGAATTTTTTTGCCGCCTCGCGCATTGCTGATTTTTTATCAATTCCTTGTTCCAAAAGTTTTTTGTAAAAGTCTAGCGGATTTTCTTCAATCTGCGCAGAAATTTTATTGCCTTCCACAACAACGACGAATTCCCCGCGTGGTTCGTCAAGATTTTTAAGTTCAGATATTTTTCCGCGCAAAAATTCTTCGTGAAGTTTTGTAAGCTCCCGCGCCAAAACAATTTGCCTGTCGCCGAAGACTTCTAACAATTCTTCCAAAAAATTTTTTAGGCGGTGCGGTGCCTCGTAGAAAATTATCGTCGCCTCTATCGTAGAAAGTTTTTGTAAAAATTCTCGGCGATTCTTTTTAGTTTTAGGCGCGAAGCCCGCGAATAAAAATTTTGTCGTGTCGAGTCCCGAACAGATTAGCGCACTCAAAGCAGCGTTGGCTCCTGGTATCGGGCAAACTGTTATCCCCGCGTCAATCGCAAGTCGTACCAAGTCCGCGCCCGGATCCGAAATCGCAGGTAAGCCCGCGTCGCTTACGATTGCTACCGATTCGCCCGCCATGAGACGTTGCAAAATTTTTTCGGCGACCGTCGCCTTGCAATTCTCGTCAAACCTTATTAGCGGCGTATGAATTTCAAAATGCGTCAAAAGTTTTCGAGTGCGCCGCGTGTCTTCCGCCGCGATTAAATTGACTTCCCGCAAAATTCTTATCGCCCGAAAAGTCATATCTTCCAAATTGCCAATCGGCGTCGCGCACAAATAAAGCAAACCAATTCCCCCTCCAAAAAATTATAGCACAGTTTTCCGCAATGTGATATAGTTTTGGCGGAGGTGGTAAGGAAATGATTGTGACGACGCGGCACCGCGTGAAATTTTTCGATACTGATACAATGGGCGTGGTTCACCACTCAAATTATATTCGCTGGTTCGAGACGGGGCGCGTAGAGTTTTTGCGCGAGCTGGGGATTGACCTAAACGAGATGATGAGCGACGGAATTTTATTTCCAATCGTCGAGGTCGGCGCAAAGTTTCATGCTCCTGCAAAGTTTGATGACGAGCTGGAAATTGTGACGACGGCTGAAGCTTTAACTAAGGCGAAGATGAAATTTAATTACAAGATTTATCGTCGCGGCGAGGAAAAAATTTTAGCGGAAGGCACTTCAACGAACGTCTTCACGAGCGGCGGAAAAATTTGTCGTCTGCCCGAAAAATTTTTTACCAAACTTGTAAAGGGCTTGCAATGAGCAGAAGATTTTTTATAAAGATTTTAATCGCGCTGGGCTTATTTCCGAAAAAATTCGTTGAGGCGCACGCGCCGCAAGACGATTACGAGCCGTTGACTTCGATAGAATTTTTGCGGCAAATTGTAACAAAAGATTCCCGTAATTCGCGGATGATAATGTGGCAGGCGGCGACAGCAGAAAAATTTTTAGTTGAATGGCGACTTGTCGGCGAAGAATCAGCGCACTTTGCAGAGGTCGAGCAGAACGATTTAATTTGCTTTTGCGAATTGAAAAACCTTAAGCCCGAAAGCCTTTACAAGTTCAGAATAATTTCGGACGGGCAAGCTACATCGTGGCAAAATTTGCGGACGGCGGGCGACGAAGCTTTTCAAATGATAATCTTCGCGGATTCGCAATGCGAGCACTACGAAATTTGGCAGAGGACAGCGGACGTGGCGCACGAAAATTTTCCCGACGCTGAAATTTTTACGGTTATCGGCGATTTGGTCGACAACGGCGAGGCGGATTATCAATGGCGGGCATGGCACCTTGCCGCGACAAAAATTTTATCGGAGCGGGTTTTTGCGCCCGTCATGGGAAATCATGAATGTTACGGCGCGGATTGGTTTAACGCTCTGCCGACCGGTTATCTGAATCAGTTCAATCTGCCCGACAACGGCGCGAAAAATTTTGACGGCTATTTTTATTCGTTCGATTATGGCGCGGCGCACTTTTTTATTTTGAATACGCAATTTGCCGAACTGAATAAATTTAAGCCGAAGCTCCAGGACGCGCAGGAATATTTTTTGCGTCGGGACGCCGCCAATGCCAATCGCGTTTGGAAGATTGTTTTCATGCACAAGGACATTTACGACTACGGGCAGGACAAGTTCAATGACATTGCAGATAAATTTTTGGAGCTGTTCGACGAGCTGGAGATTGATTTAGTGTTCACGGGGCATTTGCATACCTACAGGAATCGCGGTAAAATTTTTGCGCGGCAGAAATCTGCGCGGGGCACGATGTACATTTTGTGCGGGCGAGCGGGCGATCAAAAATACATTGAACCAGAAAGCGCGATTGACGACGTGACTTATAAAAATCTGCGCGGCGAGCCGGAAAGTTTCATCGTCCTCAACGTCAGCGCGACGGAAATAAATTTGACGGCTCAAACAGTCGACGGAGAAATTTTAGATAAATTTGTTTTAAGGAAGGAAAGTTTCAAATGAATTTGCAAGGTTTAATGGTTTGTCGCAATCTGCTAAAGGAAGAAATTTTTGGCGGCATTGCGGACAAATTTGAAATTGCCGCCAAACTAATTGAGCGGGCGGAACAACTTGGCTTGAGCGGCAATCTTTATCGGTCGTATTTGATTTATCTTTTGGCGCACGAACCAAATTTAATCTCAACGACGATTGAACTGCGCGGCGGGAAAATCGGCGAGGACTTGTGCGAAATTTTTAAACAGGACTTGAAAATTTTGTTACCGATTTTTCGCGGCGAACTTCCCAACGATTTAAAAATTATCGGCAACTACAAACCGACGGTCGAAAATAAAAACGAAGCCTTTAACGAATTGACGCGGCGGCTTGAGAATGTCAGCGACGCGGCGGAGCTTGTTTATATTTTTATTGAACATTATCGGCGTTACGGCTACGGCGACATTGCCACTTATCGCGCCTTCCGCTGGGATAAAAATATCGTGGGTATTCGCCACTTTGAAAAAATTCATCTTGATGATTTAATCGGCTACGCGCACCAAAAAGAACTTTTGACGAGCAATACGACGGCTTTTGTCAATGGCAAGCCCGCCAATAATGTTTTGCTTGTCGGCGCACGCGGCACGGGCAAATCTTCTTCCGTCAAGGCTTTGGTCAACGAATATTATTCAAAAGGACTTCGGCTGTTGCAAATCACTAAGCCGCAACTAAAAAATCTGCCCGAAATTATGGAGGCGTTGCGCCAGTTCATGAGCAAACGCTTTATAATTTTTATGGACGATTTATCTTTTGAGGAGTCGGAGACGGAATATAAATATTTGAAGTCGACGATTGAGGGTGGCGTCGAATCGCGTCCGGAAAATGTTTTAATTTACGCGACAAGTAATAGGCGGCATTTAATTCGCGAAACTTGGCGCGATCGTTCGGAAGATCATGACGAAATTTACCGCGACGACAGCACAAACGAAACAATTTCTTTATCTGATAGATTTGGGCTGATAATTCATTACTACGCGCCGACTCAAGCGGAATATCTGGAAATAATTCGCGCAATGTTGAAGCGGCAGGGCGTTGAGCTTACGGAAGAAAATTTGCGCATTGAGGGTTTGCGATGGGAAATGTCGCATTCGGGGCGCAATGGGCGTACCGCTCAACAATTCGTCAATTATTATTTAGGGCAAAGGTGATTTTATGGTATATCTTGTTGGCGCGGGCGCGGGTGATGTTGGACTTTTAACGCTGAAGGCTTGCGAAGTTTTGCGGACGGCGGACGTTGTGATTTACGACCGACTTGCTGACGACGCGATTTTAAATTTCTGCGTGGACGCCAAAAAAATTTACGTTGGAAAAGAGGCTGGGCGTCACACCTTAAAGCAAGTTGAAATAAATCAACTATTGGTCGACGAGGCGCGGCAAAATAAAATTGTCGTGCGTTTAAAGGGCGGAGATCCGTTTGTATTCGGTCGCGGCGGAGAAGAGGCATTATATTTGCGCGAAAACGATTTGCCGTTTGAAATTATACCCGGCGTCACGAGTGCGGTTGCTGTTCCGGCATATGCGGGAATTCCGGTAACTCATCGCGGCATTTCAACGAGTTTTGCGGTTGTTACAGGTCACGAAGACCCGACTAAGCCCGAATCAACGATTAACTGGGAAAAAATTTCTACGGCGGTTGACACGCTGATTTTTTTAATGGGCGTCGCCAATCTGCCGCAAATTGTCGCGAAGTTAATCGAAAACGGACGCAAATCCGATACGCCCGCCGCGTTGATACGTTGGGGGACAAAAAATAATCAGGAAGTTTTCGTTACGACTTTAAAAGACGCTCCTAAAATAAAAATTTTACCGCCGGCGGTTTTCGTAGTTGGCGAAGTCGTCAATCTGCGCGAGAAACTCAAATGGTTTGATAATAAAATTCTGTTTGGCAAGAAAATTTTAGTGACGCGGGCGCGTTCTCAAGCGTCGAAACTCTCAAGCGCGTTAAAAAATTTGGGTGCGGCGGTTATTGAATGTCCGACAATAAAAATCACCGCACCAACCGACAATTTTGCGGCGATTGACGCGGCGATAAAGAATTTGCGCGATTTTGATTGGATAATCTTCACAAGTGCAAACGGAGTGGAAAAATTTTTTGAGCGTCTTAAAATTTACGGGCTTGACGCACGCGCTTTGAATAAAGTTGCGGCGATAGGCGCGGCGACGGCTGAAAAACTTTCAAATTTTGGGATAATCGCGGACGTTGTGCCCGAAAATTTTGTTGCGGAGAGTTTAGCGGCGTCGTTGAAAGATTTCGTTGCTGATAAAAAGGTTTTGTTAGCGCGTGCGGAAGTTGCGAGGGAAATTTTGCCTGAAACGCTAAAAAATTTCGGCGCGAAGGTCACAATCGCCCCGATTTACAAAACAATTCCCGAAATTCCCGCGCAGATTGACTTTAACACGATTGATTTAATCACATTTACGAGTTCTTCGACGGTTGAGAATTTTTTTGCGGCTTATGGTGTCGCACCCTTACAAAAAATAAAATCTGCGGCAATCGGTCCGATAACTGCGCAGACTTTGAAAGATTTTGGGGTAAATCCCGCCGTTATCGCCGAAAAATTTACGATTAACGGTTTGATTGAGGCGATTAAGGATTATTATGGACAATAAAAATTTTGATGACGACGATCCGATTAAAATTTCAGATCACAAGGTTTTTCGCAGTAAAAAATTCGTCGACAGCGACACGCAAGCCGCAGAAGACAAAAAAAAATCTGTAAAGCCTGAATCCGAACTAAAAAGGAGACTTACGCACGCTGAAACGAGCGGCATTGCAATTTCAGCCGTTATGCTTGCTTACAGCCTCGCCGAAGGCGACAAACCGTTATTTTTCCTATCGACTTCGCTTTTGATTTTTCTGTTGCGTCCGCTAATCGGTGCGTTTTTCGGCAAACACAATCGCGCCGTACAAAATGCCCTGCACAGTTTCAGCGTTGT
>Ga0247609_10006840_pt1 | contig 10939 bp, 9 predicted proteins | sample 172DNAGHGlowgp2_FD_193487 | JGI IMG/M metagenome (GOLD analysis project Ga0247609, IMG submission 193487) | Sheep rumen microbial communities from Palmerston North, Manawatu-Wanganui, New Zealand - 1728 DNA GHGlow gp2 | ecosystem: Host-associated > Mammals > Digestive system > Stomach > Rumen ... | reverse complement strand
TTCGTTGTCCGGGACGACGTCAATCTTTTCGCCTGTCTATGGTGCAGCGGATTCCTGTATTTTAATCCCTTTCTGAACGCTGTGTCCGGGATGCCTGGCCGGGAACTCAGTTATCGAGAACGCCGGAAGATATGCAAAACCAGTGACGGAGATATCCCGGATGGACTGATGGTGGAGAACGGCCTGATCCTTCCGCAAAGTTATGTGAACTACCGGCTTGTCGAAACCCTTTTTGGGAATGCCCGTCAATTCTTGTTCTGGGCGATTCGTAATATTGAGGCGCAAATAGAGGTGGCCAGGAGTTATGGAGACAGTTTAAGTCTCTCAGACGATGAGTTGTTCAAAATATCCCGCGACATTTGCAGAGAACGGTTTACAAGCCGTTCTCCATCAGAAATGACGGAACCTCAGAAAAAAGAGTTGGCCATGATTCTTCGAAAAGACTACTTCGCCTCCAACGGACAGATTGCACGCCTGGCCGGGTTGGAACTTGCCATCGTAAATCAACTCTACCCCCTTACCTCAAAAACCCGCTGACCTTCCGGGGCAAAAGCAGGCCGAATCGCCCCGGAGGAGGCTTCCCGGCTGCGTTTGGTTTAGTGGAAGAATTGCCTTATCTTTGGGCAGACGAACCAAACTGATAATCATGATATTAACGAAAATACTGGCGGGCATTTCACTCCTCATCGCCCTTCCGGCCGGGGAAAATCCGAAAATAATCAGTAAATTTGCCCTCCGATGGCAAGTTACCTGCAGATAGAGAATATTTCCAAGAGTTACGGCCCCAAGGTGCTGTTCAAGAATATCGGCTTCAACATCAACGAAGGCGACAAAGTGGCGCTCATCGCTCCCAACGGGACGGGAAAAACCTCGCTGCTCAGGATCCTGGCCGGAACCGATGCTTCCGACAGTGGCGGCAAAGTGCTGTTCCTGAAGGATATCCGCATCGCTTTTCTGGAGCAGGAGTACTCGTACGACCCGGAAAAGACCATCTTCCGTCAAATCATGGACAGTTCCCGGGAATGGACCCGGCAACTGGATTCGGACCATCTGTGGCGGTACGAACTGAAGGTCACCCAACTGCTCACCCAGTTCGGCCTGACAGACCCTGAAAAGCCCATGAAGGATCTTTCGGGCGGGGAAGTGAAGCGGGTGGCCCTTACCCGGATGCTCGCCAGCGAGGCCGATTTCTATATCATGGACGAGCCCACCAACCACCTGGACATCGATGCCATCGAGTTTTTGGAAAGCCATCTGAAGCACAGCCGCTGCACTCTTTTCATGGTGACCCACGACCGCTATTTCCTGGACCGGGTGTGCAACACGGTAATGGAGATGGACCGGGGAAATATCTACATCTACCGGGGAGATTACATGAATTTCCTCGAAAAGCGCCAGGAGAGGATCGACAATTACAATGCCGAGACGGAGAAGGTGAGAAACCTGTACCGGCGCGAACTGGAGTGGATGCACGCCAGCCCCTGCGCCCGGACCGGCAAGGCCAAATATCGCAAGCAGGCTTTCTGGGATATCAAGGACAGGGCCGAAGATTCCTATGTCCAGCAGAAGGTGGACCTTTCCGAAACCAAGGCTTCCGCCACCTATCTGGGGAATAAGGTTATCAATTGCCGGGATGTCAGTTTCTGGTGGAATGAAAAGTGCTATTTAAAGCATTTCACCTATAACTTCCAGCGCTATGAGAGAGTGGGAATCGTCGGCCGGAACGCGGCGGGGAAAACCACTTTCCTGAACTTGATCACGGGCGGCTGGAAGCCCGAACTGGGCGGCACGCTGGAGGGTGTCATCGACCTGGGCGAATCCCTGAGAATCGGCTATTATCACCAGAGCGGCATGCAGTTCAAGCCGGGGCAGACGGTGCTTGAAACGGTGAACGACACGCATCTGCTGAACCGTTTCCTCTTCCCGCATGATATGCTGCAAAACCCTGTGGAACGTCTTTCCGGCGGGGAAAGAAGGCGGCTGTACCTCCTCACTATCCTGATGCGGCAGCCCAATTTCCTCATCCTGGACGAACCCACCAATGACCTCGACATCGTCACGCTGGAAATCCTGGAAGAGTACCTGATGGAATTCAAGGGTTCCCTTGTCATCGTGTCCCACGACCGCCATTTCCTGGACCGCCTGGTGGACCACCTTTTCGTTTTCTGCGGAGACGGTGTGGTCAAGGATTTCGTGGGGAATTACACCGAGTACCGTACGTTCATCAAAGACTACGAGGCGGAGCGTAAAAAGTCTGAAGAGAAACCTTCCGCAGCCAAGCAGCAGGCTCCGAAATCCCCTTCCAAACGCAAACTGAGCTGGAAGGAGCAGCAGGAGTTGAAAGCGCTCGAAGAGCGTCTTCCGGCCCTGGAGGCGGAGAAGGCGCAACTGGAGGCCCGGCTCTCCTCGGGTACGCTGGATGCCGCCGGATTGCAGGAGGCTTCTTCCCGTTACGGAGCCCTTCAGGAAGAACTGGACAGCGCCGAGATGCGTTGGCTGGAATTAACGGATATCTAAGGCCAGAACCCGGATATACTCTGCCGTGAGCCCCTGGCTGCCATCCTGGGAATCGGCCAGGAGGAGGAGGGTCTGCCGCCCGTCCGGAAGGAGCGGCCCCAGGCACATCCCTTCGAAATTGGCCATGTCCATGAAGGTGGTGTAGAAGGTGGTCAGAAGCGTTTTCCGAAGTTCGCGGGAGTCGTCATGCAGGGGATCTGTAACGAACAGGCTGCAGCGGGTGAAGGATTTGAGCATGTCCAGGAGGCCTCCTTTGGGAACATACACTTCCCGCTCCAGAACCAGCAGCCGGCCGTCCGGGAGGGCGGTGAGGGCCGGTATTCCGATTACATACGCCTGGGCTGCGGCCACCTCGGAGGCCGGAACCGAGGGTTCATCGGCCCGGTAATAATAGGTTTTTCCGGGGCTCAGGTCGCTGAGGCGGAAACTCTGCAGCCGGTGCAGCGTTTCGCCGGGAATGGGGGATTCGGTCGTCGTCCAGAAAGTGCCGTCGCGGTAGGCGAGCGATTCGAATCCGGCGTTGGCCTTGGGGGAGAGCAGCGGGGCGGGAATCCGGAGTTGCCGTCCCGTCGGGGCCCCGTTCAGGTAATATTCCCGGATGCTTTGGTCGCCTTCGGCCGCAACGAAGAGTGTCTGGGTTTCGGGAACATAGACGATATCTTCGTTGTCCCGCCCCTTGGGACCGCCGGCATCCGTCTCAAAGGCTGTGACCGGGCCGATGGTGCCGTCGGCATTGAACCCGATCGTGAAGAAAAAGATTCCTCCGCCCACGGCTTTGTCATGGACGACGGCGTAGATGTCTTCACTCACGTGGGTGATGCCGGAGTATTGTCCGGGGGCGATTTGCAGCGGGTGCTGCCGGATATGTTCTACGGAAAGTTCCTGGGCCTGAAGGGGCAGGCTCAGAAGCAGGAGCAGTGGCAGGAGCGGAAATTTCATCGGACAAAAATAGTATTTTTTGCGTGAATTATCGCTTACTTTTTTTATCTTTGTAGATGCGGTTCAGGATGCCCGCAAAAATAACATCTAACAGTAAGTAAGTATGGCAAAAGAAGCAGAAGGAGCCCAAGTGAACGCCGCCAAATTGAAGGCGCTCCAGGCAACAATCGACAAGATTGAAAAAGATTACGGAAAAGGCACCATCATGAAGCTGGGAGACCAGCCGGAATGGGACGCCTCCCAGGTTATCCCCAGCGGATCCATCGCGCTGGACCATGCCCTGGGTATCGGCGGTTATCCCAAAGGCCGCATCATCGAAATTTACGGACCGGAATCCTCCGGTAAGACCACCCTGGCCATCCACGCCATCGCCCAGGCCCAGAAGGCCGGAGGCATCGCCGCCATCATCGATGCGGAGCATGCCTTCGACCGCACCTATGCAAAGGCCCTCGGCGTAGATCTGGACACCCTGCTCATCTCCCAGCCTGACAACGGCGAGCAGGCCCTGGAAATCGCAGACAACCTCATCCGCAGCGGCGCCGTGGACATCGTCGTCATCGACTCCGTGGCCGCCCTGACCCCCCGTGCCGAAATCGAGGGCGAGATGGGGGACAACAAGGTGGGCCTCCAGGCCCGTCTCATGTCGCAGGCCCTGAGAAAACTCACCGCCAACATCTCCAAGACGGGGACTTGCTGCATTTTCATCAATCAGCTCCGTGAGAAGATCGGCGTCATGTTCGGCAATCCCGAAACCACCACCGGAGGCAACGCCCTCAAGTTCTATGCATCCGTGCGCCTGGACATCCGCCGCACCACCCAGATCAAGGACGGGGACGACGCCCTGGGCAACCATGTGAAGGTCAAGGTGGTCAAGAACAAGATGGCTCCGCCTTTCCGCAAGGCCGAATTCGACATCGTCTTCGGAGAAGGCATCTCCCGCTCCGGTGAAATCGTGGATTTGGGCGTGGAACTGGGTGTCATCCAGAAATCCGGCTCCTGGTTCAGTTACAACGAGAGCAAACTGGCGCAGGGCCGTGAGGCCGTGAAAAAACTCATCATGGACAATCCCGAACTGGCCGAAGAGATCGAAGCCAAGATCCGGGAAGCCATGGTCAAGGTGCAGGACTAGTTTTCCAGGCGATGATTAGTGGGCCGGGGCCAATCGGCAGCGCTGTAGGCCGGTGAAATGGTCTTCAGAGAGGACGCCGGCTTTGTGAAGGCCTTCCAGCGTCCAGGCTCTGCGGGGCTGGTGTTCCCGGTAAAGGACGATGCTGTGGGCCTCGGCTTTGGAAATATGGGGATGATGGGCCAAATCGGCCTCCGGGAGGGTCCAAAGGCCGAAAGGCTCCGGCTCCGAGCAAAACACAAGGTCGGCGATTTTGTCATATTTCTCGCGGTCGAAGTTCCAGATTTCCATCAATTGGACGGTCGAGGAATAGCCTTTGAGCCGTTCCCGGTATTCGATAATCTTCCTGGCAAAGAACGGCCCGATGCCCGGCAGGGCGACCAGCGCGGTGCTGTCGGCCGAATTGATGTCCAGGCGGGGGATGTCGATGTAAGGCTCCAGGCGGGCATAAACGCTGTCGGCCACGACGTAACTTTTGGCGAAATCCTCTTTGCGGTGAAAACGCCCTCCCTTGGCCCTGTAGTTCAGGATGGATTGTGCCTGCTTCCGGCTGAAGCCGAGGCGGCACAGGTCTTCCAGGGAAACGGTGTTGGGATTGAAGCGGAAACTTTCCCGGGGCGGCGACAACTGTTCCCGGACTTCCTGCACCTTGGCGGAATGCGGTGCATTGTGCCGTACGGCCGACGGGGACACCTTTCCCTCCGCATTGTCGCTTGGGAGCCTGGCGGCCAGGGTGTCCTTCCCGTCAAGAGCGGGCATCTCTTCCCGGGGAACATATACATAAACGGTGTCCGGTCGGTCCCGGTTGGCGGCGATCCGGAGCACTGCCGCCTTGTGGATGAACAGGGCGGCCTGGTAGCCGATAATCAGGAAAACCAGGGCGATGGCGCCCGTAACGAAACTGGCGTTAAGATTCTTCGATTTCTTCTTCCCCTCTTCCATACCGCTTCTTCTTTTCAGGTTTGACGGCCGGTGCGCCGGCCACGACAAGGACGATTTCCCCCTTCGGCTCATGCTCCCGGAACCAGGAGGCCACTTCTCCGAGGGTGCCCCTGTGATGCTGCTCATGCACTTTGGAAATCTCCCGGGCTACGGAGCACTGACGGTCTGCGCCGAAGTACTGGGCCAATTGCTCCAGGGTTTTGACAAGCCGATAGGGAGACTCGTAGAACACCATGGTGCGCGGCTCTGCGGAAAGGGCCTGAAGGAGGGTCTGCCGTCCTTTTTTCTGGGGCAGGAAGCCCTCAAAGGCAAACCGGTCGCAGGGAAGGCCGCTTGAGACGATGGCCGGGATGCAGGCCGTGGCTCCCGGCAGGGTCTGCACTTCGATGCCCTCTTCGGCGCAGGTGCGGGCCAGCAGGAACCCCGGATCCGAGATGCCCGGCGTCCCGGCATCCGAAATGAGGGCTACGTTGAGGCCGCCGAGGATACGCTCCTTCACCAACTGCACCGTCTGGTGCTCGTTGAACTTGTGATGGCTCTGGAGCGGACGGTGGATGTCGTAGTGCTTCAGCAGGACGGACGAGGTGCGGGTGTCTTCGGCCAGGATCAGGTCGGCCTCCTTGAGAACCCGGATGGCACGCAGGGTCATGTCTTCCAGGTTTCCCACGGGGGTGGGAACGATATACAGTTTTCCGCAGACCGCTGTTTGACTTTTTTCCATAAAGTGTTATCTTTGCATAAGTCAACATAGCAAAGTTAAGGAAATGTTTTTGGAAAATACAAAAAAATCGGGCTGCATCGAGGTAATTTGCGGTTCCATGTTCTCCGGGAAGACGGAGGAACTGATCCGAAGGCTCAAACGGGCCCAGTTCGCCCAGCAGAAAATAGCCACTTTCAAGCCCACCGTCGATAAGCGCTATTCCGACCTGGACGTCGTCTCGCACGACTCCCACAGCATTTCCTGCACCCCCATCAAATCGCCCGCCCGCATGCTTCAGATCGATGAAGACGTGCAGGTGGTCGGGATTGACGAAGCCCAGTTCTTCGATGACAGCATCATCGACGTCTGTCAGGAACTGGCCAACCGCGGCATCCGCGTCATCATCGCCGGCCTGGATACGGACTATCTGGGCAAACCCTTCGGCCCCATGCCCGGCCTGATGGCCATTGCCGAAGACGTCCAGAAGGTACACGCCATCTGCGTCAGTTGCGGTGCCCTGGCCAATCATTCCCACCGCCTTTCCCGAAGCCGGAAACTGGTAGTCCTGGGCGAAAAAGACACCTACGAGCCCCTGTGCCGCGAGTGCTATCAGAACGCCATCCGGCAGGAAAGCGCCGCAGAATAGCGAATCCTTGACCAAGATCGTCCATCCCGGCGGTCTTGGTTTCATTTTGGGCCGGGTTCAGGACTTTGTCCTGCACGGGAGACGGGGACCATTCCCTGGGAAGGGGGGCGTTATTGGTTTTTCGGCGGGATTTTGTTAATTTTGCCATCATGAAGGAAAGACTGCTCGGGAAAACGCCGGATGAACTGAAAACCATCGCCCTTGAGGCCGGCTTGCCTGCTTTTGCGGGGAAGCAGATGGCCCAGTGGCTGTACCAGAAAAGAGTGGCCGGCATCTCGGAGATGACCAACCTCTCCAAACAGGGCCGGGATGCGCTCTCCGAAAAATACGAGGTGGGCCTTGCCCGTCCGCTGGATGTGCAGACATCGGCCGACGGCACCCGCAAGTACCTTTTCCCGGTAAACGGCGACGCCACCAACGCGGTGGAGGCGGTGATGATTCCGGACGAGGAGCGGAAAACCCTCTGCGTCAGTTCCCAGGCCGGGTGCAAAATGGCCTGCAAGTTCTGTATGACGGGTCGGCAGGGGTTCCATGGCAATCTGAGCGCGGCCGACATCCTTTCGCAGTTTTTCGCCGTCGAAGAGGCGGGCCAACTGACCAATACCGTTTTCATGGGCATGGGGGAGCCGCTGGACAACTGGGCCGAGGTCCGGCGCGTCATCGACGTCCTTACGGCCGGCTGGGGACTGGCCTGGAGCCCCAAACGGGTGACCCTGAGCACCATCGGCGTGCTGCCGATGCTCCGCAAATACCTGGATGAATGCAAATGCCATCTGGCGGTGAGCCTGCACAACCCTTTTCCCGAGGAGCGCCTGCAGATGATGCCCGTCCAGAAGGCCTGGCCCCTGGAAGAAGTGATCGGCCTTCTGAAGGAATACGACTTCACGGGACAGCGCCGTGTGAGTTTTGAATATACCGTTTTTGACGGCTGGAACAATACCAAACGCCATGCCGATGCCCTGCTGAGGCTGTTGCAGGGGCTGGAATGCCGGGTGAACCTCATCCGTTTCCACCGCATCCCCGACTTCCCTTACGGGCCGGCACCCATGGCCCGGATGGAGGACTTCCGGGACCGTCTCACCCGGGGCGGCGTCACGGCAACCATCCGTGCATCCCGCGGAGAAGACATTTTTGCGGCCTGCGGCCTTCTGGCCGGTAAACACAACACCCTTGAACGATGAAAAAGATTATCCTGTTGTTGAGCGCTCTTCTGCTGGCTGGAGCCCCCGTGGTCGCCCAGTCGGTGAAAGAGCCTGAGTCTTCCTCTTTCGGCCTGGACGAGAAGGATGCCGCCGCCGTTCGGAAAATCCGCTACCGGATGGCGCAAATCCGCAAATCCCGGCCGACGGTCGCGCTGGTGCTGTCCGGCGGCGGTGCCAAGGGCGCCGCTACGGTGGGTGTGCTCAAATACCTGGAACAGTACGACCTCCCGGTCGATATGGTGGTGGGTACCAGCATCGGCGGCCTGGTGGGCGGCATGTATGCCCTGGGCTACAAGGCCGATTACCTGGATTCCCTGTTCCGGAACATGGACTGGGGCGTGGCCTTGAGTGATGAAGTGGATAAATCTTACATTCCATATTCCCGCATCCGTTACAAGGAGAAATACCTGCTGTCCTTCCCGTTCTATTACAAACAGGACGATTACAAGAACTTCATCCGGGGTGACATGCCTTTTGCCGCCGGCCGTTCCCGCGAACTGCACCTGGGGGCCGAGGAAGGGGAGGACATCAGCAGCCTGGCCCGGGGCAACCTGATGGGAAGCCTTCCTTCCGGCTTCGTCTTCGGCCAGAACGTGAATCAGATCATCACGTCCCGGACCGTCGGATACAGCGACTCCACGGACTTTTTCAAAATGCCCATCCCCTTTGCCTGCGTGGCCACCGACATGGCTTCCGGCAGGGCGAAAATCTGGCATGAAGGCTCCTTGAACCTGGCCCTGCGCTCCACCATGTCCATTCCGGGACTCTTCGCCCCGGTGCGTACCGGCGGCATGGTGCTGGTGGACGGCGGCATGCGCAACAATTTCCCCGTGAACATCGCCCGGCAGATGGGGGCGGACATCATCATCGGCATCGACCTTTCGGACAGCGCCCCCGGGGCCGACGAAATCCAGAACCTGGGAGACATCCTCATGTCCACGATGAACCTCTTCGATGACGATGCCTTCAACCTCAATGTCCGAAACGTGGATGTCCATATCCATCCCAACCTCAAAGGCTACAACATGCTCAGTTTCAACCGTACGGCCGTGGATACCATGTATGCCCGCGGTTACAAGGCGGCCCAGGAGATGAAGCCTCAGTTGGATGCCGTCCGGCACCGGCTGGGCAAGGCCCGTTTCCGTTACAACGCGCCCCCTGCGGTGGATCTGGGCCAGGCCCCGGTCATCATTGAGGACATCGACATCGTGGGGGTGACCGAGAAGGAAGCGGACTATCTCCGTTCCAAGATGTACATCAAGCCGGGTTCCATTGTGGACAAAAAACTCATCGAACAGGAGATCGCCGCCATTTTCGGCAAGGGCTCCTACGATTACGTCACCTATGAACTCCGGGGAAAGAAGGAACCTTACCGGCTCAGAATCCTCTGCAAGCGGGGCCCCATGCACCAGATCGGTTTCGGAGCGCGCATCGATTCGCAGGATATCGTATCGCTGCTTTTGAATGTGGGGCTCAACACCAACGCCATGCAGGGCCATTCGCTGGACCTTACCGCACGCATCAGCCTGAATCCCTACCTGGACGTGCGTTATTCTTACAATGCGCCCAAGTTTTCCACGTTCAATGTCCGGGCAACCCTTCAGTATTCCGGCTCCACCACTTTCCTGGCAGGGCAGAAGGACTACGTGAACCTGGCCATGCTGCAGTCGGCCCAGGAACTCTTTTTCTCCAACATGCACTGGTCGTCGTTCGATGTGAAAGTGGGTTTGCGAAACCAACTGACCACGCTGTACAACATTGCGACGAGTTCGGAGTCCGGGATCGACTACACCTACCGTTCCAGCCAGGTTTTGAATTACCCCGGCTTTTTTGCCGACGGGCGTATCGAAACCCTGGACAACGGCTATTTCCCCACCCGCGGCATCTCGGCCGGTATCCGGGGCGAACTCACCTCGGACATCCTCTTTGCCGGCGCCTCTTCGGCGACGCTTTATGGGATCGTGGGGATGGACGGCATGTTCCCCTTCTCCTTCGGGAGGCTCAGTTTTATCCCTCAACTGAATGCCCGCCTGGTGTTCGGCAACAATCCGGCGGCTCCCATCACCAATGTTTTGGGCGGAGACATGCGGGGCCGTTATTTGGAACAGCAGATTCCCTTTGTGGGACTCAACGACATGGCCATCATGCGGAACCATCTTCTGGTGGGCCGCCTGGACGCCCGCTATAAGTTGTTCAAGAACCAGTACGTGTCGCTGATGGGGAACGTGGCGTATGATTTTTCCTCTTTCAAGACGATCGGGGAGGGCCGCCTGTTCACCGGTGTCGGCCTGGGATATGCCTATGATTCCATCGCCGGCCCCCTGAAAGCGCAGGTGCACTGGTCGTCCGTGACCAAGCGGGTCGGATTGTATCTGTCGTTCGGTTATAATTTCTAGGCCGATGGAGAATCCGGAGTATGCCCGTTGCCTTTCCCGCCTGCAGAAACGCTGTTCCAAGGCGGAATACTGCTCTTCCGACGTGTACCGGAAGGCCTTGAAGGCCCTGGACGGAGATGCGGAGACGGCTGCCTGCGTGCTCGCCGCGCTGGTGGAGGAAAAGTATGTGGACGATGTCCGCTATGCCGGCGCCTTCGCCCGGGAAAAGGCGGGCCTGCAGGGTTGGGGGCCGATTAAGATCCGCTTCCAACTGCGTTCAAAGGGCATTTCCGAGGACGCCATCGCCGCGGCCCTGGAAGAAGTGGAGCCCGGCAGGGCGGCCGATAAACTGGAGAGGCTGCTCGCCGCCAAGGCCCGGACCCTGGAGGGGGACCCCCAGTTCCGGCTCAAGATGTTAAAGTTCGGCCTGTCCCGCGGGTATGAGTACGCTGCGGTGGAAGAGGCCCTGAAAAAGATAGGATTATGAAACGT
>Ga0247609_10006839_pt1 | contig 10941 bp, 8 predicted proteins | sample 172DNAGHGlowgp2_FD_193487 | JGI IMG/M metagenome (GOLD analysis project Ga0247609, IMG submission 193487) | Sheep rumen microbial communities from Palmerston North, Manawatu-Wanganui, New Zealand - 1728 DNA GHGlow gp2 | ecosystem: Host-associated > Mammals > Digestive system > Stomach > Rumen ... | reverse complement strand
CAATCTTAGTACCACAATTTTTGCAGATCATTTTTTCTTCTCCGATTTAATCTTCCTTCACAAACATTACTGCTTGTAAATCAACATTGCTCATTATCTGATTATCCAATTCTCACGAACTCGCAATTGTGCGTCGGCTTACCCTCTATAAACCGAGTGTAATTCAACCGCCCTGTTTCAGTAATCGTGGCAGTATAATCATAAGTATTGACGCCTTTCCCTTGCCATATCTCCATCTCAGTTTCGACAAAAAAGGGTAACTCTCCAAAAGGAGCAAACAACTCAATTGCAAATAGGTTTTCATCGACGTCGCTCAAATGCAAAACAGCCTCTTCCCGCGTAATACGCGCATTTGCTTTCATCTTTTCAATCCTGATTTGAGTCCCAGCAGAGGTTGGAACGATTGTGGAATCACCATAATAAACTTTCCATGTTCCACAGAATGGGAGGTAAAGCATTATTGCATTTTCCCACATTTCTCTGTCGGGAAATTCTTCTTCATGCTCCAGCAACCATTTAGCTGCAGTCCACAGCTCACCCGTTTCGCAATAAGAGAAGAATTCCTCTGTATTGATTGTGGTGGCTATTTCAGCAGAAGAAGGCTTAGAGCTTGTATCTGTCACTGGGTTTGTTTCACTAGGCATCTGTTGCGGCGTTGCAAAAGGTGTTGGAACCGGTGTCGTCAATATGGGTTTTTCTGTAATAACACTCTGAGGTGTTACGGTCTCAAGAGGGCGCGCTGTTGGTAAAGCGTCAACCGTTTCTTGATTACTTTCGCCGTACTCATTTAATGGTTTTGAAATACTGGGGATAGATATTCTGTTTTTGATACCTAATACAAGACCGTTTCCCAACTCCGCTATTGCCTCTCTGTTTACGATACATGCCAGCCCACAGTCGAGCAAAATAATCACTATGAGAATAATCAGCAAGACTTTTATCGTCTTTGTCATTTTTGTTTGTCCCTTATAAGATTATTCTAACTGATTCTCGATAAATCCAAGCTGTTGTTCCCGACATAAATGCTTATATGGTTCTTGTCCGTAACTTTGACGGTAAAGCTCTGTGTTTCCGAGAACAGCATCGTTGTACAGTCCAGTCGATAGTTGCTTCCGTTTTTATAAAAAGCATAGGTATCCGCAGGGCTCACAACATTACAGTTTGTCCCGTCAAAAGAAACAATAGCCCCATTCTGTACTTGCCCATAGGTATATGATCCGGTGTTTTTCCATTTACCCTCAATGGAAAAGGGACGGAAAAACATATTTGTTGGATGTTGGGATTGAATAAATGTATAAATCACGAAAACGAGTGCAGCGATCAGAATCCTCACCAATAGGCTTGGCGGAGATTTGCGCTGTTTCTTTTGGTTTTTCTCAATGTTGTCATTGGGAGAAGACGATGTTTTCTTTATCACCTTAGATGCCGTGGTGTCAAAGCCCGCTTTATCATAGGCGGGCGCGGCTGTCTTCTTAGAGTTATTCTGATTGGAGTTCGTTCTGCTTTGCTGTGACGCAACTTTACGTCTGTACACCGCGCCGCAGCCAGGGCAGATAACCGATCCATCTGCCTCTTGAATACTTGTATTTATCTCAGTATTACAATGTCTGCATTTCATTTTCTGTTACCTCATTTCTGCAGAATCAAATAGTATGGTTAAGTAAGAACGCAATATATCTCCCATCAGATTCATAAAAATCGATGTTGACAGAACGAATAGGTATTTCATTTTTAGTGTCATTGACCTTAATACTATATTCATATCTGTTGTCTTCTTCGTTGTAATACCATAAATTAGAATCGTCAAATTGGGGGGAGTGGAGCAAATTGACGAAAACTTGATATTGCCTCATTCATTGCCCTTTCGAATGTGCTTTGAAAGTTTTTATCGGCTGTAAGTTCTTGGAGTATTTCAGAATTTCTGTCCAAACCTGGATATTTCGCGCTTAAATAATCAATCCCATTGTCTATGTTTTTTACAATATCAAGCGCCTCTGCAAACGACCCTCTGTATTCACCCATTTCAATCAAACAGTATGCAGCTAAAGCATCACAATCAAAGCAATCAGAAATTTTCTGAAAATCAGATCCATCATTAACGCAACCAATAATTGTATTAATCAATTCAGGAATTGATTGTTTACCAACTTCAACTATGGGGGAATCTGACTTTGATATTTCAGTTTTCACAGAACTATGTAAATGAAGTACAATCGCAGCAACACCACAGGCAATGACCACGAAAGCGACAACAATCGCGATGATTATAGGGGCCTTTGAATGCTTTGCCGGTCGCCGGTAATCTGCATAAGAGTTTGATGCTCTTCGTGTATGTTGACGCTGGCTTTGAATTGCGGATTGATCAGTATCTTGCCGCGTATATGATACAGCCGGTTCCTGTCTCGTATTTTTCTGCCTGTATACCGCGCCGCAGCCGGGACAGACGACCGATCCGTCGGCCTTACGGATTCTTGTATCTATCTCAGTATCGCAATGTCTGCATTTCATTTTTCTGTCACCTCATGGATCAAGATTTTTATTTCAGAAGATCTCCGTAAATGCGAGCCTCAGCCTTGTGCAGAAACCGCTGCATGGCGTCTCCTACATCGGGCTCAACAACCGATATGCGCGATTTCATGTAGCGGGCAGCTTCCTCAAACGCAGCATAATCTTCACCTTGCGCTATAGTGAGAAGTTTCTCCAAGCATCCGCTGTCAACCCACGCTTCTTGTTCAGATTGGAGCCCGTTCAACCTAGTAGAGCCATTATCAAGCTGCCGTCCGCAGATGCAACAATGATTTGCATCAATTTTGATTCTCACACTATTAACTTGTCTGGGAAGAGAGTTTTTCTGTTTTGCTATTTGCTGATAGGATGAGTGTTGTGTGCTTCCAGTGGTTTTATGGGTTGTAACCGTTTTTGTTGAAATCGGCTGTTTCTTTGGCGCAGAAACTTCTTCCCAATCTTCAGAATAATCGTCACTGGCTTCTTCCCATTCGTCATCGGATTCATCAACGACTTCTTCCCATTCGTCGTCAGGGTCACCATCATCGATTTCTTCCCATTCGTCATCATCCGCTTTCCTGCGGGCAGAGACTTTTTTCTTCCTACTTAAATAAACAGCAAGCAAGATATCTAACAAACAGACAACCGAAAGGCAAACTACCCAAATAATCGTATTCTTATACGTTCCCAGGCTTTCCATCAAAGACTGCATTATCTTTTCAAGCTCCTTTGTCAGTCGATTTAGGCCGGTCATGGTTTTCTCCGTGCCGTCAAATATGATTTGCGATTATTTGTAGTTCTTTCAGAGAACACATATTTCAACAGTAATGGTCAGCTTTTATCACTTATCTTCTCGTTGATTTCATGCAATAGCTGAATAATTTCTGAAACGCTTAGTGCAATGGTCCCATAAACAAAACCGGTAATCCAAATCGAAACCATAGAGATTGTGGAGAAAGATCTTATATATCTGAAAATAGTAGCAGAAGTATTGTTTTCAGCCATTATGCCCAGTAGAAGAGCACCAACATAAATTGCATATGCGCAGATTCTCAACAGCAATGACACTCCATTTGGCACTTTGTATTTCTTTTCAGCAGACGACTTTTCTCTTTCCCCACGACTGTCTGGCCGCTTTATCTCAGGACTGGGTTCTGCAACATGCGATACACGCCGCCGCTGTTGCTGTTCCGCTGTTGCTTCGGTCTGCTGTGATTCATTAGCTGCTCTGCGACGATAAATTGCTCCGCAACCTGGGCATCGAATAGAACCGTCTTCCATGACATCATTCCGGGTGATTTCTGTCCCGCATTTTGGGCATTGCATACTTTTTCCTCCTCGTATTTCTTTTTTTATTTCAGGTGAAGTCGCGTTTCGCCTTTGCCGATGAATTGCGTCAAGGACTGCGCCAGTACAGGATCAACGTAATTAATATGGGCGCGAATATACTTTGAAGCAGACTGAAACTCTTCAGGCTTGTCGGTTGTTGCAATAATCTGGAGCATCTTGTGACATAGCCTGTCAATATATACTTCTTCACCAGAAGGCAGCCCCGCTATCCTGGTGGCACCCTCGCCAAGTTCTCTGCCGCAGATACAGCAAAGATTCTTGCGAGGAGAGGTTGCCGTTATGGTCGGCACATTAGATTTAGATTGGGGCTCCGGGGACTTTTGAGGCGCAACAGAATGACGTTCGGTGTAGTCAGAAACTGCTGGGGGTGATTCTTCTTCCCATTCATCTTCTTCGTCAACCGCGGCGGGCACACTTGCATCCGTATTGCTTGAGCCCGGTCCGGCAGCCGTTTCTTGTCCTGTTATTTGATATGTGGCATTATCATCTTTTTCTTCCCAAGTATCGACTTCAGGGACGACCTCCTCCCATTCGGTGAAAAACTGATCTTCCTTTAACTTCTGTTCGTCTCGCATCTGCTTGTTTGCCTGGTAGTTTTTTACGGCCTCCTTTGCCATATTGAATCCCGTCTTACTTGCTGCAACTCCCACTGTGACACCGGCGGATACCACCTTTGCGGTCTTTAAACCGGCAACCGAAGCAGTTTTTGCGATGGTTCTGGAGGCGCTGTTCACTTTGTTTGCCAATTCTTCCCGTTCTTCAGGGGTGAAGACACGTCCTTCTTTATGCCGTTTCTTGAAATAGAATGCCGCTCCGCCGCCGATCACAAGGAGAAGAATAAGAAAGACCATGACGGGGCTCATTCCTCCCGACGAATTATTGACAAAAGTTCTGCCCTCAAACGTGATCGTGTTACCGCTCTTACTGAAGCTGTAGTTAGTTTCTGAATCATTGCCAAACACATTCGTTCTGACAGAAATCTGATTGCCTTTAATCCTGTAAGTACCGGAAAGATTTATCCCGAGGGCTGAAATTATGATATTCTTTCCGTTGAATTCCAAATACATCATGCCGTTACTACCATTCAAATAGTATCTTCCATCTGGCTTCCCACAGCCTGTCAGAAGTGTTGTCGATAAAGATATACATAGTAGAAGTACAAGCAGCTTTTTGATATTATTCATCGTATTGCCTCCTGCGTATATTAATGAATACTTCATTTGATCTCAGCCGCCGCGAGGAATCTGCTGAGAAGTGAAATTGCCTCGTCGCAGGTTAATGCTGAGCAACCGTTTTGCTTTGCGAAAATTTCCGGAAAGCCTTCACAACCTGTACTAAACATCAACAGGTTCTCAATGTTGTATTGGATTATTTCTTCGGAATTCAGAAAATCTTCTCGTGAAATTATATTTGTGCCTTGTTGGTACTCATCATAAAGCTCTTGATATGTTGCTTGCGAATTACCATGGCGAGTCACATGACTTAGAATAGATTCTGTAGCCAATTCATGATCTGCGGTTTCCTCAAACACTGAGTAATTTTTGATTTTTGTTTCGCCTGAATGTCTTGTGTAACAATAAAGCTGCTTATTGTCTTTCAATTGGAATAGATAATAGTAAAGTCCTCCTCCGACTAAGCCTCCCCACTCCTTATCATATAGAATCTGCGGTTGGTCTTGAACAACTGATACGATTTGCAGGCGGATTGTATACGGCGTATCGCAGTACAAGAATAGAAGCTCTGGTACATCGTCACCATATATATCACAAAGCGCAACAGGTCGCGCAATCTCATCATCACTCGGATAGCCATTTCCAGAATATCCCCGTTCCCATGTATAGCTGTTAATTGCGTCGATCTTCTCATAAAGTAAATCGAGATATGATTCAGCGGCTTTTATATAAGCTTCATTATCAGCGATCTTTTCTTTCTCAATATTTTGTTCTTGTGGTAACTCACTGTCTTGTTCCGGTTCTTGTTCTGATAAGGTGTGTTGACTTACAAACTCGTCAGCCAGTTGGATCGCCCTGTATGCGTCAAGCATGGGATAGCTATACTGTAAGCCCTCCTTGTAGTAGTATTTGCCCGCTGCGCTTTCGCAAAGGATTTGTTTCATCTGGGGGCCGGTCAGGTTGGGGTAAACACACCAAATCGCACTGGCTGTCCCTGCAACATGAGGGGAAGCCATAGAGGTTCCACTGTTTTTTGCATAGCCACTGTTGACCCACCAAAGGACTCCGTTTCCGACTGTACTCCAAATGTCTGTCCCAGGAGCTATGAGATCGACAGAATCTCCAAAGTTACTGTATTCTGCAATATAGATATTACCGTTTTTATCTTGCTCTGCAGCGCCAACAGTAATAATGCGGTCCAAAACTTCCTTTTCGCGGAACAGAGTAAAAAGATCATAATTGGCATAATCTGTTCTGTCATTTCCAGAACTCTTGACAATCAGAAAATCATAGCCTTCATGGATCAATGACAAGAGCGTGTCTTCAATATGTGAAACTATGTTTATTTCATCCGCACTCACCGGACTACTGAGTCCTCCTCCGTAACTGAGATTAATCACCTTGCATTCCTTCATGGCGATTAAGTATACCAGGCCAGCTTCATATGCATCCACCGACATTCCATAGACATCTTCTCGGATCTCATTGTTCAATCCATTCATGGAAGCCCCAAAAAGGTGAATGAGATTAGAACTATTTTCACTCAAGGCAAGTCCGGCGACTCCTTTGCCGTTGTTTGCGGTAGCTGCAGCGGTTCCGGCGACATGCGTACCATGATTGGCTTTTAAAAACTGGATGCCTTCGCCCCATAAATTATAGTTGTTGTTCCACGTTTCAGTGAAATCGAGATCCTCGTGATCGGTATAAAACTGGTTATCCAACACGCCTATATTGATAGGATTTCGCTTCATGCTTCTGCAAATTTCCCACATTTTCGGCGCGCGAATCGCCTCGGGTCCCCAGCTTTTTCCGCCAGGATTACCCCATTCTGTTATCCATTCACTGTCGTTTGGATTATAGTCAGTCAAGCCGAGCTGCAGGATGTAATTCGGCATAGCTTTCGCCGAAGAGATGCGTCTGTTTAACTCCGCCGCCAGCTCTTTCAGTTCATCATGGGAGTACGTACGGTCAAAAAGAATTTGATAGGTATGCAGATAGTCATTAACCCCTGCAATAGCCCCGCCGAACTGTTGAAGCATTATTGACAGCTCTTCTATAGATACATTATTGTCGAGTGAAAGAATAAGCTCATTATCCACAAAGCTCGTCGTTGTTGCAGGGTCTTCCACAACATGATCCGGATCAGTTGGATAGAGTACGATTTTCTTCCCATCTCGCGATGTGGCAGTCTGCAGTTCAGATCTGTTCGCCCGTTTTGTTGCATTGATGAACTTCTCCCCGGCAAAGAGCAGCGCCGTTATTAAAGCAATAATCAGCAATACGAACAGCACGCTTTTTTTCCTCTTTGGCTTTTTCTGCTTTTCCTGTCCGGAAACTGATACGTTATAGTATCTTTTGTGCTGATTACACGGCGTTCCGCAGACATGGCAGAACTCTGCCCCTTCCTTAAGGACCTCTCCGCATGATGCACACCGAGTTGCGGATGCTCTTTTTTTAGAAACGGTTTGAGCATTGCTCTTGTGCTGATACCGCGCTCCGCATTTCGGGCAAACGATGCTTCCGGCTTTTTCTCGGTTTTTGGTGCTTATTTCTGTTCCACAATGTCTGCAAATCATGACCGATTTCCCCTTATTTTCAAGACCTTACCTTGGTTCATTACCGAGCAGAATACTCAATGAGCTGGAAAGTTTGCTTTCCATAGTAATTATAGGGCTTTACAATTGCAACGCCGGATTGTTCAAATGTTAATTTGTCAGAGAATTGCGCTTTATCGGCGGTCATGGAGTAATAGTTCCAATCAATGCCGCTCATGCGGTATTCTTCTGGCTTCAGGGAGTAGACATTAAAGGACACACAGAAAGTCCCATCGGCCATAGGATAAACTTTCTTGGCGATGGCAAGTTCATTGTAAGCCTCCCCATCTGCGGCCGGAAAGTAGAAAGTACCGTTCCAGTAATGCTCCTGGGGATTGCCGCTGATGGGAAATCTGGATGCGCTGGCTTCGTCAAGCTGTATGCCAAAATGCCGCTCAAGCGTCTCATTCACATTATCCAGAGATACCGTATAGTAATATTCTGTATTTCCAGTTGATGTGTTGTTGGTTTGAAATACTCCGATTGCCTCATTTCTCCGGTTAATCTTACAAAACAGGAAGGCGAAATCTACTAATTGATCAATATCTGGGGAGTTGACGTTAAAATGATTAAATCTCTGTTCGGCAAAATTAGAGAGAAAAATGTTCACTGCATATTGTTGGTCGGTATTTAACTCTATGGGGGCTGGCACATAGTCTTCCGCGTTGACATGGCCGGGGTAGTAGTACCTGGCAAACGCGTCCCAGCCCATCACCCGGATCTCAGCCAAGGTAAACTGCCTAAAATCATGGCGTTCACCGTTGATCTCCAAATCGTAAAGCGCATCATCTTCTGTCTTCCTCAAGATTTTTTGATCGCCAGTCCATCCTGTGTCTCGATCCCAAGTTGCGTTAGTGCGATCATAGATTAGAACCTGTTCGCAATTTGTTTCATTATCGTTCAGCGAATAGTAGTTTGTCTCATGCATTCCACCATTACCATCTGTACAAAAAAGTCCTGGATAGCTCTCGCTATCGAAATAATAGAGATCGCAACCCTGTCTCCCCGCAGTCCCTACATGAAGTACAGTCGAATCACGAATAGTAAACACATTGTCAAAAGCACCAGCCCTAAAATCCGCTCCATTATATACGATCAATTCCGGCACTCCATCACGATTCATATCATGAAGCCCAAAACGAACGGGATACGATACCGCATCTTCTGGGTAAAAAGCATCCTGAGGTGTTGAAAAGGCTTTGGAATAATACTTAGTTCCGACGTACTCCTGATTCATGACAAATTGCCTATACGCTTCATTCCATTCGCTGTTTGGATTGACAGCATCCGCCACACCTTCGAGCTCATCCTCCGGGACGGAATCACTCCAATAGGCGCTATAATAAGGAAGGTTTTTGGATAGACGCAGCTTTAGGCGATTTGCGTAACTATATATTCTTTCTGCCTCCGGCTTAAACATCTCCCTGTACTCTTCCGGTCTTACCCCTGAAAACAGGCTCGCCAGCCAACCAGCACCGCTTTGATCCGCACAGTACTCGTAGAAATAGTATTCCCCTATGATTCGACTCTGTGCGAGCTGAACGAGGTATTTTTCAACCCAAGCGCCGCTCTCAGCCTGATATGAAAACGTCTGGCTTTCCTCCGTAATGGCACGTCCAAGAAGAGCTTTGCATCCATTGCTAATCTCCGTCATGGTTTCAAAATATACGTTGAATTTTGCCTGGTTGGTTATGCCTGTCATATCATATAGTTTTAGAAAGATTTTCGCTATCGCAGCATAGGCATTTTGCTTTGCTGCCACATCCAGCGCAGTTTGAAATGCGGACACGGTCATTTCTCTTCCACATGCCTCGGAGAGTTGACGGAAATACTCGAAGGAGCTGTTATCCAGCACAATTTTTGCAATATCACCAGCGGCGTCGCCAACATAGTCCGAAGAAGCATTGTCCTGGATGTATAGGAGCAGCTCTGTAAATATGTTGTACGCATCCGCATTTGCCCGCAGCTTGCTGTATGAATCCGTATCTCCATCAGGTTTCCGCCAGCTTCGACAACATCACAAATCACAGAAAGCGTCCCGGTAGCTGACGGGATTTTCGCTGTCGATGTCAGTGCTTCAGCACCTTTATTAAAATCTCCAAATTCTCTGGCCAGAGAGAAAATATGGTACTGGCACGCATTGTGGTAGATACTGAGCGCGTTGCTCCCCATGCTGATGATTGCAGCAGAGCTGTCAATCATTTGGTATGCCGATCCCGAAGATAGATCCTCAATTATTCCCTGAACAGTCTGGGGCAATTTGAGCAGAGAGAGTTGCTTGGATGCATGATCTAGGCGTACTTTCTCCATCTGCATATCTGAGAGCAAATTTTTCCTCATATCAATGGTTTCGTAATAACTGCTCTCCAATTGTGCATGATCCAGGCCCGTATCCCAAGCCCCGTTAATATCTCTCGCAGCTTTAACGACGCTGCTGACTGCGTTGTAGATTTTCAGGAACTCTTCATGCGCGGCTCGTTGCTCAATCAACTCCGCATTTTTAGCGATCGTCTCTTCCGGCGCATAGTCATAGAAGTAGTCGATCAGGCAGTCTTTTGCCTCGTCATACTTTCTAAAATCGAAGAACTCGGCAAAATTGTCCCGCCAATCCTTTTCGTGTGAAGCGTAGAGGTATTGCGAGTCATTTTGAAGCTGATGCAGCGCTCCAACCGACTTGCGATCATACCGAAGCGGATTTGTATGGAGCTGCCGGATTTCTACATAGTCGCTGATCTCGTCAAAATCGGAATCGCACAGGATTGGATTCGATTTGATCTTGATCCTTGCTCCGCTGGCAGAGGAAGTGGTGATAGAGATTTCTTCGCCGTTTTTGAGGCCGTCCCCATCCCAGTCGTCATTGTCAGGCCCGAACATATCCAGTATCCCGACGAGCATATCCGTGTTATCGTATAAGAGCTTGCCGTCGTTGATTAGGTCAATATAATAATCTGCTATACCGTCATTGTTCGAGTCGGGAAGCGATGCTCCCGCTTGGTCGCCTGTAATGGTGTTCGCCAAGTCTACCAACACTTTGTTCAAAAGCGCATAGACAGAAAAGTGAGTGATCTCTGCCGTGACCGTTCCATTCACAGCGACCTGTCCACTCAATTCGACCAGCTCATTTTCCGCTTCGTCATAGTAATAGATGCAGGGCATAAAGGTATCGCCTATGATCCCAAGCGCCGGATCATAGCTGAAAGAAAGCGTTGCTTTATTTAATGTACCGTCTGCATGAATCTCATACGCAGTACCGAGATAACCACGAGAAGCGGCAGACAGCGCCGGGATATAGGTCGAAGTCAACGGTTCGATGCGGAGAG
>Ga0247609_10006837_pt1 | contig 10942 bp, 5 predicted proteins | sample 172DNAGHGlowgp2_FD_193487 | JGI IMG/M metagenome (GOLD analysis project Ga0247609, IMG submission 193487) | Sheep rumen microbial communities from Palmerston North, Manawatu-Wanganui, New Zealand - 1728 DNA GHGlow gp2 | ecosystem: Host-associated > Mammals > Digestive system > Stomach > Rumen ... | reverse complement strand
CGGGCGATATTTTTAGAATTTATACGCTGTTATTGAGCGGCGGAACGTTAATGTTGATAATTTTGGCGTTGGTTAGCGCGTATTTATTCATAATGCGCACCAAAGCGGAGGAAAGTGACGCCCTGCGCGAGGCAAAAGAAGCTGCCGACGCCGCTAATAATGCCAAAAGTGCTTTTCTTGCCAGCATGAGCCACGAAATTAGAACGCCGATTAACGCGATTATCGGAATGAACGAAATGATTCTGCGCGAAAGTAATAATCCCGAAATTGTCGGCTACGCGCAAAATTCTGCCGCCGCCAGCGAGGCTTTGTTGAGTTTAATCAATGATATTCTGGACTTTTCTAAGATTGAATCTGGGAAATTTGAACTGGTCGAGGAAAATTATAAGCTAAGCGACGTTGTAAAAAGTTTGGTTACTATGATGCGCCCGCGTGCCGAAAAAAAGAATTTATCCTTTGATTTGCAAGTAAATCCTGCCACAGAAAATAATTTATTCGGCGATTCAGGACGTATTAGTCAAATTGCATTGAACTTTTTAAGCAACGCCGTTAAATATACTAAAGTTGGCGGCGTAATTTTCAGCGTGGAAAGCGAAAATATCTCCGACAACGAAACTATTTTAAAATTTATCGTCAAAGATACAGGAATTGGCATTCGCAACGAAGATATTCCAAAAATTTTTAATGACTTTGAACGCTTCGACGCCAAAAAAAATAAAAATATCGAGGGCACCGGCTTAGGGCTTGCGATAACAAATAAGCTCGTCAAAATGATGAATGGAAAAATTGAAGTTCAAAGCGTTTACGGCGAAGGCTCAATTTTTATAGTGACTATTCCTCAAAAAATCGTCGGCAAAGAATTAATCGGCGAATTTGTCGACGAGCCAAAAAGCTCTGTGCAAGAAAAATATCAGCCGCTATTTGTCGCACCCAATGCAGAAATTTTGGTTGTCGATGATAACGAAATGAATTTGCTCGTCGCGACCAATTTGCTCAAGATGACGCAAGTTAAAGTTGATACGGCGTTAAGCGGCATGATTTGCCTTAAAAAACTTGCTGAACACCACTACGATTTAATTTTTCTTGACCAAATGATGCCGAGCCTTGACGGAATTCAGACGCTGAAAATGGCGCAGGCAATGGAAAATAATCAAAGCAAAGACGCGCCAATAATCGCGCTGACTGCCAATGCTATTTCCGGCACGCGAGAAAAATTAATCGGCGAAGGCTTCACGGACTATCTTAGCAAGCCGATTGATATAAAATTAATGGAGCAAATGCTTATGAAATATTTACCGACTGAAAAACTTTTATCGCCGACGAAGGAAGAAAAAACGCCTGCGCCTGAAGAAAAATCCGCGGCGGCAAGCGATTTAATCAACGTCGAAATGGGGCTTGAATATAGCGCGGGAATGACTGACCTTTATAAAGATTTCTTGCTGAAATTCGTCGAACTCAAGCCCGATAAAATACAAAAATTGCAAGCGACTTTCGACGCGCAGGACTGGAAAAATTATACAATCTTCGTCCACTCGCTAAAATCGACTGCGCTATCAATCGGCGGCGAAAAAACTTCCGCGGCGGCTAAAGCTTTGGAAATGTCTGGAAAAATTTTGACGGCGGCGACAAGCTCCGAACTCGAAAAGCAACAGAGCGAAGAATTTATCAAAAAGAATCACGCGGCAACCATGCAACTTTATGACGCGCTCGCCGAAGAAGCTAAACGCCTTGCAGATACCCTTTAGAAAAAATTTTTAACGCGCAGGAAATATGCAATGTAGGAATAAATATATCATAAGTAAATAATATTTTGGGGGGAATACTTATGAGGAAGAAAAAAATATTGGTAATCGATGATGACGAAATGAATTTGCAAATCGCCAAAATGATTTTAGAGCGGAAATTGCCCTGCGAAGTCATTGGCGTCGATAACGGGATTGAAGGTTTGGACGTTCTGCGTCAACAACATGTTAGTCTTGTCCTGCTCGATATAATGATGCCAGATTTCGACGGAATAGAGACGTTGAAGGAAATTCGCGGCGACGCAAGGATTAAAGACGTGCCAATTATGATGCTGACGGCTTCGGGCGACGTAGAAAATATTCAAAAAGTCGGGCTGTTGGGCGTCACGGATTATATCAAAAAGCCATTCATGCCCGTCGATTTAATAAACCGCGTTGGTCAGAAACTCGCTCAAGAACGTTACGAAGGTATTTTGCTTTTCGGCGACGACGAAGAAATTTTGCAAGAAATGCGCACGGTAATCGAAGACAATTTCCCGCACGAAGCTTTAACTGCAACTTCAATTCCTAAAGCGCAAAAAATTTTGAACGAGACGGAAATAAATCTGATAATCGTGGACGCAAATGTAAAATTTATCCGCGGCATTAAATTTTTATCATTCCTTGCAAGCGACGAAAAACTTAGCAAAATTCCGTTCGCCGTGACGGCTGTCGCTAATCTCGTTGACCTTGTCGAGAAATTTAATCTGCAAGACGCTGGAAAAATTTCTGACAAGTCGCCAATACTCGAAGAAGTCGCAAAGTCGGCAGTCGTTGTTAAAGATAAAAATAAACTTGCTAACGCCGTGACAACGCTCATTGGCTACGACTTGAACGCTAAGTAAATTTTTGGAGGAAATTTTATGACGACTTATCATTTATATCTTGACGAAAGCGGCGGCTTTAACGAACTGGCTAATAATTCTTTGCCTTCAATGGTTGCGGGTTTTCTCACGAAAGAAACTTGCACGGAAGAACACGCTTTTGAATTACTTAACGTGATAAAGAATTCTTCGGAAAAGTTTGCGACAATCAACATAAATCCTTTCCACGCAATGGAAAGCAGGAGTCCTGCGCTTTACGAATTTATCACTTTGCTTTTGGAAAACATGTCTAAGAAAAATTACACATTCGTTGCTTTCAAAAACGACAAAAGTTATACCAGCATAAATTCCGACGTGACGTATCTGAACGTTTTTGCGGAAGGTATCGTCAATCTTTCGGAATATCTTCTGGCGCAGACGACTGACGAAATTTTTCTCGATATAAATTACGCTACGCGAATGAATGTTGCCGATATGGAAATGAACAGGATTTATATGAGCCTTGACAGCGACTCTTACCTTGAGCGGATAGAGGAGCGAATTGATTGGCGAATGTTGCGGCTTAAAAGTTCCGAGCGTGCACGAATCACAAGAAAATTTTCTCGTGCTAAAGGAGATGAATCTTCGCCGCTTATGTTGGCTGATGCTGTTTGTTTTGGCTTGCGCGGCGGTTTGAAAAATTTCACGAGCGAGCAAAAGGCGCGCATTAAAACTTTGCCGACCTTAAAATTTCAGTTGACTGAAAAATCTTTGTGGCGCGAAATTAAAAATGCTCTGATTGAAAACCGTATCGGCGAAGCGGTTTATTCTTTTTATGTCCGCGGGACGCAGACGCTGATTGAAGAGCAAAACGAATTCTTTAAAAATAGCGTCGCAAAAAATTTGAAGGAAATTGGGAGCGAGCGGCGGAAATTTCAATACGCTATCTTAGCGCAATTAGTCGGCAACCTTGCAAACCCAGACCACAGAGATTTTGAGCCCGTCAAAGCTTTAATTGACGCCTTGGATAAAAACTTTTTCCCGCTACTTGAAGCGAATAAGCTTGAGGGGCAAGAATTGCTTTTCGATATACATTTTCAACGCTTGACCGTCGCCACGCACGAAGGAAATACTCTTGACGAACAGCGCGAGATTAAACTTTGCCAAAAAATTTTGCCAACATTGCCCGCGACTAGCGAAATGTTGGATTATTTTCTGAAGTACAAGCTCCGCGAGACTGAGTATCTTAAAAATATTTATGATTTTGAAGGCGCAATCGCCCAACTCGACCGACTGGAAAAAATTTTGTCGAGCACAGTTGAACTTCTGAAAATGATTGATGAATTGGAAGGCTTTGCAGAAAATATCCGCTCAACGACCTTAGGAAAAGTCATCGGGTCGCGAGCGGCGGCGAAAATTTATTTGTCGGCAACGAAACCAGTTTTTATTCGGTCAGCGCGAGAAGATTCCGATATGGCGATTGAACAATTTGTTTCCGAGGACGACAAGTCCAGACAATTTCAAATGCGCTCAATGTTGGAGACGCAAGCAGAGAAATTTCAAGACTCGTTCGAGTGGTTAGCTAAAGCATGCAACGTCAATGAAAACCCCACGCCCGCAAAAGTCTTATCGGCGATAAAAAATTCCGACGGTGCTAAAAATTTCCCGTTGCTCCATTTCGCAAATTTAATGGCGGCGGCAATGGCAAATAAAAGGGCTTTGGGGCGCGAAATGTTTGACGCGTGGATAAACCAAAACGCTGAAGCGAGTTTAGATGGCACCTCCTATCCCGTGCCCGTGATTTTATGGCGTTCCGGAAAATGCAGAGCGTTGGCGGGGCTGAAGTCGGCAAAGAATTTTTATGACGACGCGGCAAAATTATTATTTGCGAATCCGGAAAACTTTACGCCTTTTTCGGAAGGCTTGCTTGTCGAAGCAGACAGATTTGCGACCTTGGACGAGAATAATTTAAAATTCCTGCGGAAAATTCAAGCGGATTATCAAAAGTTTTCCGCACTTCCATTGCCGCAGAGTATGCGCGAAGCGTTCGCCGAATGGGAAAAACTCGATGCCGTAGCGAAAAATCCTTCAGTGGAAAAACTCAAAGACTTTTTCAAGGGGCTTGTAAAAAAAATCCCCGTCATTTAATCTTCCAAAAAGATTTTTGTCGTCATTAAAATATTTTTCCCCGTACGAATGCCAAGCCTTAATTTTCTCTTCGTCGCCGTTTATCTTGCACTTGTCAATAAATTTTTTTATCAACCAGAAACGCTCCTTGTTAGTCAAGTTGCAAACGTTATCCCGTGCAAAAATATCCGTCAAAACGTCGTCAATAAGAACGTCGCTTAATTCGTAATAATTTAAAATCCATTTGTCGTGCCCAGTGGCAGTCGCCAATTTGAATAAACGCTCGTCGAAAAAATTATTGGGGTATTCGGCGAGAATTTTTTTTGCATATTGACCGATAATCTTATTTGAAATGTATTCGCTGAAAGAGACGGATTCATTTTCAATTTTAATAATGTCTTCAAGCGCGATAGCTTTTAAGTCTGTGGCGAAATCGCCGCCGGAAATTTTAGCGCGTCTGCAAAACAATTCGTAAAAAATTCTAAGCACGGACACTGATACTTTTTGCAAATCCCACTTAGTGAAAAGCGCGATGAGCAAAAATAAAAGCTTCTCAGTCGGCGTGTAGAAGTGATTATCAGGATTTCCCGTTAAAAATTCTTCGACTTCCTCCGAAATGTTTTTTTCCACCGGCAATAATTCTTCCGAAAAATTTCTAAGCGGCATAAGCAAGGCTAATGGAATTGTCAAAAGCGGCAAGCCCCTTGTCACGTTGTAAATTCTTTTCTTTGTAGTTTTTTTCGCAAGAAGATTTTGGAAAGGTGCCATAACACTTTTTGGAATTCTTTTAAAACGTTCTTTCATGAACGCAACGATTTGTTCTTCGTTCATGCGCTCGACATTGCAAATTGAACTTTTCAAGCCGGCGATGTTTTTCAAGCGCGTAGTTATAAACACTTTGTGGCGACCGCTTTGCATACGATTTATAAAGCCAACGACTTTTTCTCTTTCGACTTCGGGCAACGTTTCAAAATTATCAATGACGAAAAGCACGCCTTTTTTCTCCAGAATTGCTTCTTCGATTTTAGAAAAGTTTTCGTCGTGCTCAAAAGTAATTCTTAAAACTCTGCAGGCAATACGGAGAATTTCTGCGTAGGAACTGATAATTTTTTCGGCGGCGACGGGATAAATTTGCCCGCGTTCAGTCGAAATGTTGAGCCGGAATGCTTTAGTCTTCGCCGAACAGAAAATCACGTAATTAAATTTCGGATTAGCGGTTATATCCCCCAACAATTTTGTACAAATGTATTGAGCGAGCGCAGTTTTGCCAACGCCGCCGCCGCCACTAATCGTAATGCAAATATTTGCTTGAGCATTTATCAAGGCTGACCAAATTTGCGTGACGTATTTATCAAATGGCTTAATGTCATATAAAAAATAGTCGTAGTTGTTTTCAAAGTCATTTGCCACGATGCCGTTGACATAGCGAGTTATTTGCTTGTCGATTTGCTGACGGGCATTGAAAAAAGCTGGAAAAGTTTTGGAGATAGAATCATTTTTTATTTCGGGCATGTAATAATAATCAAACTTCCCGCTTTGACAGTCGTAGTGATGAAAATAATAAAAATAATAATCCGAATTACTGCGCTTGAAGAGCATGAGAAAAGGCGAAACCTTAAACCGACCGGCTTTGCAATGGAAATAAAGTTCGTTTTGCTGATAAGCCGACGCAATAATTTTTTCTACGTTCCTGTATCGATTATTCTGATTAGATTGGAAAGCGATTATCTGCCCTTGCTCGACGGAATTCGGACGCATTAAAAATTCGCAGTCGTCACCTAAAATATTCTGCTCAAATTCGACAAGGTTTTGATACCATTTTAGCTTTCCAAGTTTTCCGCTAAAAGTTTCAGAATCCAAAATTTCGTGTATGAAATCATTGCGTAGACTAATAAAATTATCCAATAGCGTTTTATATTTCTTATCCAAAGTAAAGAGCGGCTCGCCCAGTTCGTTCAGCTCTTTTACGATACTCCATTCAGTTCCGCAAGTGGGCGCGTCCATTGTCTGCACGATACGGAGATATTTTTTAGTGGGCATTTCTTGCGACTTTCTATCCCACAGACAAGCGAACATTAACCGCAAATGATATTCAAAAAGCCGCACATAATATCGGGCAAGTTCGTCGTAATTGGGCGGATTCATTTCCTCTAAATTTTTTATCTTGTCTATAATTTTTACGCTGATACAATCCATTATCTTTCCTCCGTGCTGAATCAAAAAATAACCTCTCTCCAAATGCGGAGGAGGTTTTAATTTTTATCAAAGGGCAGTTATGACCCACAGATAATTTTTCCTAGCAAGTGCGTTGACATTCTGAATTTGTTCGGGCGTGAGTTTGGAATAGATATTAAGTTTCGGCGTCGAAGTGAAGAGCGGCACCTTTTGCGCAATAAGCCCGTGCGTTTTCAAAAAATCCATAGCTTCCTGTTCGTTCTGGAGATAATCATCGGAAATTTTATCTTCGTAAACTTTTTCATACATAGCTTTTGTCTCGGCGTAAAGATTTTGGGCTTGAGCTTCGCCGTAAAGAGCCGCCGCAACGTCAGTGAAATATTTTTTCTGCGTGAAGTCGGAAGTTATCAAGCAACCGCCGTTTTTCTTGAGAAGGTCGCGAATATTTTCAAACATTTGGGCAAGGTCATTTTTAGTAAGGTAAATCGAAACGCCCTGTTCAATAATGCAAACTTCGCCCTTGAAGTTCTTCGCACTTTCCATCATGCCTTGCTTATCTTGGAGCCAAAAAGCCTTATACTCAACATTTTTTATCGCATTCTTGCTACCGAATTCCTCAAGACACCAATCGCCGATAAGACAAACGGTTTGCAATTCGCCGACAACAACTTTGCGCCCTTCGTCGCCCAGAATCATAGCACGCGGCGACAGACTGCACGCCAAATCGAAAACGTTACGATAATTATTTTTGCGGACGTATTCAATAGCGGCGGCGTAGTTCAGCTCTTGATAAAGCGCGTTCGTCAACTCAATGCGCTCGAAGTTGTTCAGATTGTTCGCGTTGAAAAATACTGGTCGATTGATAAGCTTTAGAAATTTCTTCGCCTCCGGAATGCCTGCCGCCGATAACCATTGCAACTTCACCTGCGCGGAATACTCGACCATTTCAAATTCTGCCGCTCGCGCCGTCGTCGTCAACATAAGCGCAAACAATAGCATTGCTAAAAACTTTTTCATTGTGTCACCTCATTTAAATTCGACAAACTCGTTTATATTTGCGCCGCCCTTCGTCATTGGCTCGACGAAACTGCGCCAGACATTTAGCACGATAACGCGCGGATTTTCCTTATCGTCAAGGGCTTTGGTCAGCGCGTGAGCAAAATCTTCCTGCGTCGAAACTGCTTCCGCCTTTATCCCGAAACTTTGCGCGTAGGCAACATAATCCATTTGATAATCCAGTTCGCAAGCAATGTAACGCTCCTTGTAGAAAACTTTTTGCAATTGGCGAATCATGCCAAGACTAGTGTTGTTGACAATCAGCGAAATAATCGGCAGGTGCAAGCGGGCAATCGTGTAAAATTCATTGCCCGTCATTTTAATGCCGCCGTCGCCGCTAACGCTAATCACGCGCCGATTTTTTCCGTAGGCAAGCTGAGCACCCATAGCCGCCGGCAAGCCAAAGCCCATTGTCCCAAGCCCGCCAGAAGTAAACCACGTGCGCGGCTCCTCAACCTGCAAGTGCAACGCCGCCCACATTTGATGTTGCCCAACGTCGGTCGCGTAGGCGTAATTTTTTCCCGCCGTTTTCTTCGCAATCTGATTCATTGCCCAAGGAACCGTCAAGCGTTCAACTTGATAATCGTAATCGTATTCCTCCTGCCAGCTCTCAATTTGCCGCCACCATTCAGCGCGATTTTTATTCGCCTCGTGCCGCATTAAAAGTTTCAAGATGACTTGCATATTTCCCGCCAAGCCTAAACTGCCTTCGATATTTTTATCAATCTCGGCAGGGTCAATGTCAATGTGAATAAACTTTTTCGAGCGCGTGTACTTTGCAACGTTGCCAGTTTGCCTGTCGCCGAATCGACTGCCAATCGCGATAACTAAATCAGCCGCCGCGATTGCGTGATTAGCCGCCTTTTTACCGTGCATACCTGCGAAGCCTAAATTTTGCGGATGACTGCGCGGCACCGCTCCAATTCCCATAAGCGTATTGACGACCGGCAAATTAAATTTCTCAATGAACGCGATTATCTCTTTGGACGCACCCGCCGAAATTGCGCCGCCGCCCACGATTACTGCAGGACGTTCAGCTTTGGCGATTTCTTCAGCCGTCTCCGCCGCGCAGATTATAAAATCGGCGTCGGGTTGCGCAGGAACTTTTTCCTTGACTTCCTGCGGGCGATAATCAACTTCCGCGAAAAATAAATCCCGCGGCACGTCGACTAATACTGGTCCGCGCCGCCCGCTCATCGCAATTTCAAAGGCTTGACGAATTGTCGAGACTAATTGCCGCGCCTCTTTGACTTTGAAATTATGTTTCGTCACGGGCATTGTTATATCTAAAATGTCCGTTTCTTGGAAGGCGTCGCGACCTAAAAGCGCGGTGTCGACTTGTCCAGTTATCGCGACAAGCGGAATTGAATCCATAAACGCTGTTGCTATTCCGGTTACTAAATTTGTCGCGCCTGGTCCCGAAGTTGCTATGCAAACTCCAACTTTGCCCGTCGCCCGCGCATAACCGTCCGCTGCATGCGCCGCGTTTTGTTCGTGCGTAACTAAAATTTGTCGTATGTCCTTTTCGTCGACAAGTGCGTCGTACAGCGGCAGAATCATTCCGCCGGGATAGCCGAAAATTATATCGACTTCGCGCTCGCGCAAGCATTCGACTATTGCCTTTGCGCCCGTCATTATCATAAAATCACCTCGTAACTTTTCAGTCGCTAAAATTTTATCACAGAAATTTTTATCACGCAAAAAAAATTATCAATCAGCGCGAGATACAAAAACTACAGGCACAAAGAATTGACAACAAGCCGAGTAATCAAAGAGGATTAGCGGCAGGGAATATCGATATTACAGCTAAAGAGGGGAGCACACCAAAACTAATCGGCAGTCTCAAGTATATAGCTCCTGTAACAATTAGAAAAACTTTGGAGTATTATAAAGCGCAAATAGTAAAGTCAAGTGTCGAACACGCAGTAATCATCACAACAATTGGTGAAGTTCCTGATGATATAGATTCGGAAGAATTGACGACAGGTGACATGGAAGGTATATTAAACGGTGAGTTTAAAGACAGTCACCGATTGATAGCTTTACTCGCTATATGAAAATCGTTGGGATATGTTCTTTGCAATAAGAAAACGCCTATCAGAGGAAACAGGCGTTGAGTTGCTGGGAATGCAATACGGTACTTTGCCGCATTCAGATTTCCCTTACGGCATGTTTTTAAAAAACGCAAGCGAGAAAACCAAAGCTTATTATCGCGCAAAATTTAATTATCTTCTTGGCGATATTTAAACTTGATTTTTAGGAGTGAAAGAAATGCAGATAACGATTGAATATGACGTTAATAATCACCCGCTAAGGCGGGTTTTTTAATTGGAGGCTTTATGGCAGATTTAAAAGAAATTGACTTTCATAATTCCTTGCGTAACAAATACAAAAAGAACGGTGCACCAAGCATCGCCATTAAAATTCCAACGGGCAATTCTGTTGGCGCAAAAATCGTTCGGGCGAAAGTGTCGCTTATCGTGACGACCGCCGCGCCCAATAACGCCGCGCTTGGTAATAAAATTCTGTAATCCGAACCTAAAATCAATCGCGCTGTATGCGGCACTATCAACCCGACAAAGCCTAGCAAACCCACTACACAGACTGCCGACGCCGCTAATAACGCCGCAATCGTCGTTAAAATCGTTCGCACGAGATTGACGCGCAAGCCTAAGCCCTTCGCTACTTCGTCACCTAATTGCAATACGTTCAAATGCCGCGCCGCCAAAAATGTCATAAACATTCCCACTAACGAATACGGCAATAAAATTTCTACGTGCTGCCAACTCCGCGCAGATAGCCCACCGACCATCCACAACAACGCGCCGTGAACTTTATCCGAATAGAATATCAGTAACGCCGAAATCCCCGCGCCTAAAAACGCGCTGACTGCCACGCCCGCTAAAATTACGCGAATTGGGCGTATGCCGTCTTTCCACGCCAAAAGATATATCAGCGACGCCGCTAACATCGCTCCGATAAATGCCGCTGGCGTCACTA
>Ga0247609_10006836_pt1 | contig 10942 bp, 10 predicted proteins | sample 172DNAGHGlowgp2_FD_193487 | JGI IMG/M metagenome (GOLD analysis project Ga0247609, IMG submission 193487) | Sheep rumen microbial communities from Palmerston North, Manawatu-Wanganui, New Zealand - 1728 DNA GHGlow gp2 | ecosystem: Host-associated > Mammals > Digestive system > Stomach > Rumen ... | reverse complement strand
AGAACGACTGGCTGACGCGTGCATCCTGCTGGCAGAACGGGTCCTTCCCGGACTGCGTGACATGGTGGAGAAACGCTATACCAGTACTCCCCTGACGTGGCGCGACTATACGCTATCGCCCTGTGGCTCAGCCTTTGGTGTCCGGAAAGACTGCCGTCAACCGCTGATGACCATGCTGTCCACCAAAACCCCCATCCCCAATCTGCTGCTGACAGGCCAGAGCCTGATGCTGCACGGACTGGAGGGTGTCACCATGACAGCCCTCAGCACAGTAGAGGAAATCACGAAAGGGGAAAATTGAGGAATAAATAGTAAGAACTTCGTATCTTCGAAGATTCGTAAAGAGAATAAAAAGTAGAATAGTAAAATTGAAAATTGAATAAATGAACTACGCATTGATAACAGGTGGCAGTCGTGGCATAGGCCGCGCCATCGCAGTAAAATTGGCTCAAGAGGGCTACCATGTGTTGATAAACTATACCAGCAATGACGCTGAGGCTCAGAAGACGCTGGAACTTTGTGGCGGACAGGGTACTTTGATGCGCTTCGACGTTAGCGACAGCGAGCAGGTGCGTGCTGCCTTGACCGACTGGCAGGCCAGTCACGACAGTGAATACATCGCTGTCGTAGTCAATAATGCCGGCATCCGTCGTGACAATGTCTTGGCGCTGATGCCCGAGGCAGACTGGCACCGTGTGCTTGACATCACCCTGTCTGGATTCTACAATGTCACCCAGCCGCTGTTGCCTGCTATGCAGCTGCATAAGTTCGGTCGCATCATTAATATGGCCAGCGTCAGCGGTCTGAAGGGCTTGCCCGGACAGACCAACTACTCGGCTGCCAAGGGTGGCATTATTGCTGCAACGAAGGCCCTGGCACAGGAGGTGGCACGTCGTAACGTCACCGTCAACGCCATTGCACCGGGCTTCATCCGTACGGACATGACAGAGGGACTCGATGAGGCCGAGCTGAAGAAGCAGATTCCCATGGGCCGTTTCGGCACGCCCGAGGAAGTGGCCGATGCTGTTGCATTCCTGGCATCACCTCAGGCAGGCTATATCACGGGTAATGTTATCTCCGTCAATGGAGGGTTGTACACTTGAGTTTAGAGTTATAGAGTTTATAGTTATGAAAAGATTGTTTTTAGTTTTATCATTTGTTATTTGTTGTGCAGCTTTCAGTGTTGCTCAAAACGTTACTCGTACACAGCATCGTGAGGCTGTGGCTCAGGACGATGTCACCACAGGCACCATGACCATCCGCAAGCCCGACTATATCTGCATTTCTACCAACGAGGGCAAGGAACAGCTCATCATGGACGGTACCAAGTTCACGATGACTATGGGTGGCAAGAAGCACGTCACTGACAGCAAGAAGAACGCACAGTTCTCTACCTTCCACGACGTGCTTCAGGCTGTCATCAACAACCAACCCCTTCCTACGGGCGAAGACCTGACAGTCGCCACACAGAAAGGCCAGAAGACCATTACCATCACTCCTGTCAAGAAGAAACGTCAGCTGTTTACTTCATTCGTCCTGGTCATCGACACCAAGACGTCTGCCATCCGTGAGCTTCGTATGAACGGGCGAAAGGGCGATTACACCGATTATAAAATGAAATGATTACACAGCGCAAGATACTTTTCCTCATCTGCTCACTATTGTCGGTCGTGCTGGCTCAGGCCCAGCAGATTAGGGGAGTGGTTACTGATGCCGAGACGGGCGACAGCATTCCCATGGTGAGTGTCGTCTACAAAGGTCACCACGTCGCTGTGGTGTCCGATGTCAGTGGTCGCTTCACCATCGACCGCCATGAAGGGTGGAACATCACCTTCAGTGCTGTGGGTTATAAGTCACGCATCGTTGCTGTGACCTCCAAGACCAAGGGCCGTCTGCACATCAAGTTGTCGCCTGACAAGCACATGCTGGCAGAGGTCACCGTCAAGGCCAAGCGCCAGAAGTACAGCCGTAAGAACAATCCTGCCGTGGAACTGATGCGTCGTGTGGTGGCAGCCAAGAAGAAGACTGACCTGTCGCTGAACGACTACTACCAGTATAACAAGTACGAGAAGATTACGCTCTCCTTGAACGACCTGAAACCCGAACAGCTCGAGACTGGCCCCTTCAAGAAACACCCCTGGCTGGTGGAACAGGTAGAGGTCAGCCCCCAGACGGGCAAGATGATACTCCCTGTCAGCGTCGATGAGACGGTGTCGCAGAAAATCTATCGCCGTGATCCCCGTTCGGAGAAGACTATCGTCATGGGACAGACCTCCAAAGGTGTCAACCACCTGTTCCAGACGGGCGACATCATCAACACCGTCCTGAAGGATGTCTTCACTGACATCGACTTGTATCAGGACCACATCCGACTGTTGCAGTATCCCTTCATCTCTCCCATCAGCAACGAAGGCATCGGCTTTTATCGCTACTACATCGAGGATACACTCGCCATAGAGCGCGACTCGTGCATCCATCTGCACTTCCTGCCTAACAACCAGCAGGACATGGGTTTCCGCGGTGACCTGTACGTTCTGAAAGACTCGTCTCTCCACGTGCGCCGCTGCGAGATGACCATCCCCAAGCAGAGCAATGTCAACTTCGTCAACAATGTCAAGATTCTGCAGGAGTACACCAAGCTGCCCAACGGTCAGTGGGTGCTCTCCAAGGACGACATGACCACCGACCTCAACTTTGCCAGTTTCCTGCGCAGTACCACCGTCACCCGCACCACCTGCCTGACGGACTACAGTTTCGACCCGTTACCCAAGAAACTCTTCAAGGGTAAGGCCAAGCAGGTTACCGAGGCCGATGCCCAGATGCGTGACGACGAGTTCTGGAAGCAGTACCGGCAAGTCGAACTCACCAAGAGCGAGGGTTCCATGGACAAGTTCGTCCACCGTATTGAGAACATCAAGGGCATGAAGTACGTCATCTTCGGACTCAAGGCACTCTTCGAGAACTCCATTGAGACCAGTACGCCCAACTATATCGACATCTGTCCCGTCAATACCATCCTCTCTAACAACTATGTTGACGGATGGCGCTCGCGACTCAGCTTCAAGACCACGGCCAACCTCAACAAGCACTTCTTCCTTTCGGCCTACTACGGACGAGGATGGGGTAGCCACAAGAACTATTATCTGGCCGAGATGACCTACTCGCTCAATCCTAAGAAGTACCTCCCCCACGAGTACCCCCGTCGTACGCTCACCGTACAGCTCAACCGTGATGTCTGTTCGCCCAGCGACCGCTTCATGGATACCGACAAGGATAACTTCATGGTGGCACTCAAGTGGGCCAAGGTCGACAAGATGATGCTCTACAACCGCCAGCAGGTCACCTTCGACTACGAGACTGACTGGGGCCTCAAGGCTACCCTCATCGGCAAGCGCGAGGAGAACGAGTCCTGTGGCAAGATGACCTTCACCACGCTCGACCAGCCGGCACCCACCGAGTTCCGTCGCACGGGCAATGGCGACTTCCTCAAGACCACTGAGGTCACTGCCCGCCTGCGCTATGCACCTGGCGAGACCTATATCAACAACAAGCTGCGCCGTCGCGTCATCAACATGGACGCCCCCGTGTTCAGTATCTCTCACACTATGGGTTTCGACGGCATCATGGGTGGCCAGTACAATTACAACTTTACCGAGGCCCACATCTACAAGCGCTTCTGGCTCAGCAGCTGGGGTAAGCTCGACTTCAGCCTCAAGGCCGGCATCCAGTGGAGCCAGGTACCTTATCCGCTGCTTATCCATCCCGCTGCCAACCAGTCGTACATCATTGCTCCTGAGACGTTCAACCTTATCAACACCATGGAGTTCATCAACGACCGCTATGCCTCGTTCATGATGTCGTGGGACCTCAACGGAAAGATATTCAACCGCATCCCGCTTATCAAGAAGCTCCACTGGCGCGAGTACTTCGGTGTCCGTATGCTGTGGGGCTCACTGAGCGACAAGAACAATCCTCTTCTGGAGCAGAACCGCGGCAACAGCCGTCTGATGTACTTCCCCGAGGGTTGTCACGTTATGGACCCCCACCGTCCCTATGCCGAGCTCGTCATTGGCATCCACAACGTCTTCAAGATCTGGCATATCGAGTACGTACGCCGTCTCAGCTATACCGACTTGCCCAACAGCCCCAAGTGGGGTATGCGCTACGTCATAGCTCTGACTTTCTGATACCAGAGAGGCATCCCACATCCGGGGTGCCTCTCTTTCTTTCTTCACTCTGCATTTGTTACACATTCCTTATGGAAATGTTATTAGATAGTTATGGATTTTATGTTTCCAACTTGGGAACATACGTACCTAAGTTGGAAACATATGTACCCAAGTTGGAAACATATGTACCCAAGTTGGGAACATAAAAATGTAGCTTGTCTGAAAACTTTTCCTCCTAAGCAAATCTACTAATAGCTTGCGGAGCAGGGAATGCCTGCAGCAATCACCCGGTCGCGAATGGCGTCAAGCTGTTCGCGACTGGCTTTTTCAAGTCCCTGGGCAGGGGTCTCGCGGTCGATGGTGTAGACCATTACCTGCTGGGGCTTGATTTGCTTGACGGCTTCGAGCCATGGGGCTACGAACTCCTCACCGGTGTTGTCGACGGACTCTCCCTGACATTGTCCCCTCATGAACATGGTCTGGATGATGATGTGGCCGTGGAAGGCTTTCATGCGCTCGATGATCTGTAGCAGGTCGTAGGTGCCGTTGGGATGGTCTACCTTTTTAATATAGGTGGGGTCTACGGTGTCCAATTTCAGGATGTTGTTGTCGACGCGCATCAGAGCATCGTGCACCTGTGGACGGTGTATCATGGTGGAATTGCTGAGTACGCTGACTTTTGCTCCTGGACAATACTGGTTGCGCAGCCGGATGGTGTCGTCAATAATCTCGGCAAAGTGGGGGTGACAGGTGGGCTCGCCATTGCCTGCAAAGGTCAGCACGTCAGGCAATTGCCCTTGGGCCGTCATCTCCTGAAGCTTGGCTTCCAACTTTTCAGCTACCTGTTCGCGGGTAGGCATGGGCAGGGTAGGACGGTGGTCTTCATTGAAGCCGCACTCACAGTAGATGCAGTCGAAGCTGCACACCTTGCCGTCGGCAGGCAACAGATTGATGCCGAGCGATATGCCCAGACGACGGCTGTGTACGGGCCCGAAAATGGGCGATGGATAGATAATTGTACTCATAATGAGTGCAAAAATACGATTTTTTTTTGGGAAAACCAAAAGAATTAGTTACCTTTGCACGAAATTAGGTGTATTACGTCTAAAAAATATATGAGTAATAAGAAGAAAAGAACCCGCAGCCGTCGCGGTATGCAGGCTGTGACATTGTGCATCAGTACGACTATGGTGCTGATTCTGCTGGGTTTAGTCGTGTTCTTTGTGTTGTCGGCACGCAACTTGTCGGCACACATGAAGGAGAATCTGACGGTGACAGTGATGTTGAAGGACTCGGTGACGGTCAACGATGCTAAATTGTTCTGCCGGGCACTCTATCATAGGCCCTTTAGCCGCAACATAGACTATATTAGCCAGGAGGAGGCCCAGCGTGAGCAAGTCAAAGAGCTGGGCAGTGACCCGACGGAGTTTCTGGGCTTCAACCCGTTCCCTGCCACCTTGGAGATTCAGCTGAAGGCAGACTATGCCAACCGTGACTCGCTGAAGTGGATTACCAGGGAAATCAAGAAGGACGCTCGTGTGAGCGACATTGCCTATATGGAGGACCTGATGGACCGTGTCAACGTGAACCTGAGCCGTGTGAGCATCATCTTGCTGGTATTGGCCGTGCTGCTGACCTTCGTGTCGTTCTCGCTGATTAGCAATACCGTGCGGCTGAGCGTCTATGCACGTCGCTTCGTCATTCACACCATGAAACTGGTGGGAGCCTCATGGGGCTTCATCCGTCGTCCGTTCCTGAAGCAGGCCGTAGGGGTTGGCATCATTGCTGCCATCTTGGCCAATGGTGTGCTGGGAGCTGGTGTCTACGGGCTGTACCTGACGCAACCGGGCGTGTCGGACATTGTGACGTGGGAGGTGCTGGCCATCACGGCTGCGAGCATCCTGCTGTTCGGAATCGTCATTACTGCACTTTGCGCCTGGCTGGCTGTCAACAAGTTCCTGCGCATGAAGGCTGGAGAATTGTATAAGATTTGATAAAGGTAAAAAGTAATTATGGATAAGAGAGACTTGGCATTTGATAAAATAAACTACATGCTGTTGGCAGTGGGGATGGCGGTGGTCATCATCGGTTTCCTGCTGATGAGTGGTTCAGGGTCTACCGAGACGGCTTACGACGCGGACATTTTCAGCGCCCGTCGCATCAAGGTGGCACCAGTGGTTTGCCTGATAGGCTTTGTGTCGATGATATATGCCGTAGTAAGGAGACCAAAAGATAAGGAGCGTACGGAATGACTTGGATTGAAACCGTAATCATCTCTATAGTCGAAGGACTGACGGAGTTCTTGCCAGTGTCCTCCACAGGACATATGATTATCACGCAGAATCTGCTGGGTATTCCTCAGGGCGACCCCTTTGTCCACGCTTTCACGTTTATCATCCAGTTTGGCGCCATCCTGTCGGTGGTATGCCTGTACTGGAAGCACTTTTTCGTCTTTGACCATTCTCCGGCACCTGTTGGCAGCAGTCTGTTTGGAAAGCTGAAGCATCGCTTCCATTTCTACTGGTTGCTGATAGTGGGTGTGCTGCCTGCTGTCATTGTGGGTCTGGCTGCCAAGAAGTCCGGCCTGCTGGACTGGTTGCTGGACAGTGTCGAGGTGGTGGCCGTCATGCTGGTCGTGGGTGGTGTGTTCATGCTGTACTGCGACAAGTTGTTCAACAAGGGCGACGAGGTGAATAGGGTGAACGAGCGTAGTGCCTTTAACATCGGCTTGTACCAGTGCATCTCGGTGATTCCAGGCGTGTCGCGTTCGATGGCTACCATCGTTGGTGGTATGACTCAGGGCCTGACGCGTAAGAAGGCTGCCGAGTTCTCGTTCTTTCTGGCTGTACCTACCATGGCTGGTGCCACGCTGCTGGATCTGCTGGATCTGCTGAAGGAGGACACCTCATGGGCTACCTCTCATAATATAACGATGCTCATCTTAGGATGCGTGGTGTCCTTTGTCGTTGCCCTGCTGGCCATGAAGTGGTTTGTGGGATTCCTGACAAAGTATGGCTTCAAAGTCTTTGGCTACTACCGCATCATCGTGGGTGGCATCATCATCGTGTTGCTGCTGACAGGTCATTCACTTGCAATGGTTGACTAAATGGACTTCATAGAAGGCGAATTCATATCCATCAACAAGCCCTACCGTATGTCCTCGTTTGGGGCATTGGCCTATGTACGGACCCGTATATCGCGGGCCGTAGGGGTGCGTCGGGTGAAAATAGGACATGCAGGGACGCTGGACCCTCTGGCTACGGGGGTGCTGATACTCTGTACGGGCAAGAAAACCAAGGAGATAGAACGCCTGCAGCTCGACACCAAGGAATATACGGCTACCCTACAGCTGGGGGCCACCACCGTCAGTTACGACATGGAGCATGAGGTGAATGCCACCTTCCCTACTGAGCATATCACGAAAGAGCTGATAGAGAGTGTGCTGCCAACGTTTGTCGGTGACATACAGCAGGTGCCCCCCTCCTATTCTGCCGTGAAGATTGGCGGTGACAGGGCCTACAAGCTGAAGCGTCAGGGTGAACAGGTGGAGCTGAAAGCCAAGACGGTGCGCATTGACGAGATAGAAGTGACTGACTTCGACGCAGAGAAGATGCTGCTGAGCATCCGTGTGCAATGTGGCAAAGGCACCTATATCCGCGCTTTGGCACGAGATATTGGCAGAGCACTCCAGAGTGGTGCCTACCTGACAGTACTCTGTCGTACCCGGGTGGGGGATGTGCGCATAGATGACTGCATCACGCTGGATGACTTCCCAGACTGGCTCTCCCGTCAGGACATCGTCAAAAAAGTAAAAGAGTAAAAAAGGTAAAATCGTAAAATTGTAAATAACATAGATGAAACTCTCACAATTCAGATTTAAGATGCCTGCTGAAAGCCTGGCATTGGAACCGCCTCACAAGGTTTTTGAGAACGAAGACGGCACCGTGGACAAGGTCTACCGACGTGACGAATGCCGTATGATGGTCATTCACCGCAAGAGTGAGACAATAGATATGTATGCCAAGGACGCTGAGGGCAACGACACAGACCAGTTCCTGCTCTTCCGCGACATCATCAACTACTTCGATGATGGCGATGTCATGGTGCTCAACGACTCCAAGGTGTTTCCTGCCCGTCTGTTTGGTACCAAGGAGAAGACCGATGCCAAGATTGAGGTGTTCCTGCTGCGTGAGCTGAATGAAGAACTTCGCCTGTGGGATGTGCTGGTAGAGCCGGCACGCAAGATTCGTATTGGCAACAAACTCTTCTTTGAAGAAGACGGACCGATGGTGGCCGAGGTCATTGACAATACCACCAGTCGCGGACGTACGCTGCGCTTCCTTTACGACTGTCCCCACGACGAGTTCAAGCGCGAGTTGTTTGCACTGGGTTCTGCGCCCCTGCCACGCTACATCATCAACCAACGTGACATCACACCGGAGGATACAGAGAATTTCCAGACCATCTATGCCAAGAACGAAGGAGCTGTCACTGCTCCTGCTTCCGGACTGCACTTCAGCCGTGAGCTGTTGAAGCGTCTGGAGATTCGTGGCATCAATTTCTCCTTTATCACCGTCCACTGTGGCCTGGGAGCCTTCGACACCATCGAGGTGGAAGACCTCACCAAGCACAAGATGAGCTCAGAGCAGATGAAGATCAATGCAGAGGCCTGTCAGGTGGTCAACAAAGCCAAGCAAGAGGGACATCATATCTGTGCCGTAGGCGTCAGCACCATGCGTGCTTGCGAGACGGCTGTAGGTACTGACGGAATGCTCAAGGAGTTTGACGGCTGGACCAACCGCTTCATATTCCCTCCCTACGATTTCGGACTGGCAGACTCACTGGTGGCCAACTTCTATCATCCGGAGTCTACGATGCTCATGGCAACTGCTGCCTTCGGAGGCTATGACCTCATCATGAAGGCCTACGACGTAGCCGTTGAGAATGGCTATAAGTTTGGCTGCTATGGTGATGCCATGCTGATATTGGATGATTAAGCGATGTATGAAGTCTATTTGAGTCTGGGCAGCAATCAGGGCGACAGGGAACAGCTATTGAACAGGGCTATCCGTCTGATAGACGAGCGAGTGGGCGAGGTGACACGTCAGTCGTCATTCCTTGAGACAGAACCTTGGGGGTTTCAGTCTGACCATAAGTTCCTCAATGCTGCTGTCTGCTGCCAGACCGAAAAGACACCACGCGAGGTGCTTCTGCTGACACAACAGATTGAGCGCGAACTCGGTCGCCATAAAGATGTCAATTGTAAAAGCCCAAATCGTCAATATGTTGATCGGCCTATAGACATAGACATCCTGCTCTACGATGACTGGAAGGTCAATGAGCCCGACTTGAAGATACCCCATCCGTTGATGCGCCAACGCGACTTCGTGATGATTCCCCTGAAAGAGATAATGACAAAAGATACTAACCCTTAAACAAACAAAACTGATATGAAAAAACTAATCTGCCTCCTGCTGTTAGGCGTCACGCTGACCGCCTCAGCCCAGAAGCACACTTCTCACCATGAGAGTGTGGCGTCGCAATGCGACAAGGACAAGCCCTGTGCTAAGTGTGAGAATCCGTACAAGCGCTACACCAAGGACCTGCCTTTCCAGATGCCTGATGTCGCAGCACCCCAGTTCCCTGACCGCAAAGTCAACCTGAAGGACTTTGGGGCCGTTGGCGATGGCATCACCCTCAATACCGAGGCTTTTGCCAAGGCCATCGATGCACTGAGTGCACAGGGTGGCGGTAAGCTGGTGGTTCCTGCTGGCGTATGGTTCACTGGCCCCATTGTGCTCAAGTCTAACATCAACCTTCACCTGAAGGTGGGTGCTGTCATCCTTTTCTCGGGTGACGACAAGTTGTATCCTATCATCAAGACCTCGTTCGAAGGACTCGACACACGTCGTTGTCAGTCTCCGCTGTCTGCCAATGGTTGCGAGAACATAGCCATCACCGGTCACGGTGTGATTGACGGCAACGGCCAGTATTGGCGTCCCGTCAAGAAGTCGAAGATGACCGACAGCCAGTGGAAGGAAGTGCTCGCACGTCCCGGTGGCGTGGAGTCAAAGAAAGGCTACTGGGTACCCTCTCAGGGCTATGCCGATGCCGAGAAGAATGCCGACATGAACGTGGTCAAGGCTTCATCTGAGGCTGAGTGGAACAACTACAAGCGTTTCCTGCGTCCCGTCATGATTAGCCTGGTCAACTGCAAGAACGTCCTGCTGCAAGGGGTTATCTTCCAGAACTCTCCTGCTTGGAATATCCATCCGCTGATGTGTGAGAATATTATATTAGATAATGTACTCGCGCGTAATCCTGCCTATGCACAGAACGGTGATGCCCTCGACCTGGAGTCGTGCAAGAACGCACTCATCGTCAACTCTAAGTTTGATGCCGGCGATGACGGCATCTGCATCAAGAGTGGTAAGGACAAGGATGGCCGTCGTCGCGGCCGTCCCTGCGAGAATGTGGTGGTTGACGGCTGCACCGTTTTCGCTGGTCATGGTGGCTTCGTCGTAGGCTCTGAGATGAGTGGTGGTGTGCGCAATATCCTCGTCAAGAGCTGCCAGTTCCTGGGCACCGACGTGGGTCTGCGCTTCAAGTCTACCCGTGGCCGTGGAGGTATCGTGGAGAATATCTTCATCCGTGACATCTCTATGACAGACATCAAGACCGATGCCATCACCTTCAACATGTATTATGGTGGTAAGTCGGTGGCTGAGATGCTGGCCGATGGCGATAATCCCGACAACACCACCAAGGCCCCT
>Ga0247609_10006834_pt1 | contig 10943 bp, 13 predicted proteins | sample 172DNAGHGlowgp2_FD_193487 | JGI IMG/M metagenome (GOLD analysis project Ga0247609, IMG submission 193487) | Sheep rumen microbial communities from Palmerston North, Manawatu-Wanganui, New Zealand - 1728 DNA GHGlow gp2 | ecosystem: Host-associated > Mammals > Digestive system > Stomach > Rumen ... | reverse complement strand
TTGTAACCTCTACGCGCTGCGCCCTCTGATAATGCGGCGGTTGTGGTCGTCTTTGCCTGTCCGCCTTTTTCGTTTGATACTGCAAAAACTATCATATCATCACCCCTTTATCTGTATGTTAAAGTACTAAACTACTTTTTCGTAGGCGTTACTTTGCCTCGGTGTCGTGGCTGCTGTGGTTTCATAAAGTCGTCAATGGCTTTCTTGGATATTCTCCAGTCCCATCCTATGCGCGCCGCGTCTAATGATCCGTCCTTGATCCTGTTTCGGATCGTGTTGTGATGGACGCCTAAAAGCTGCGCGGCCTCGTTGATCGTGTACCATTCTTTTTTTACTGTCATGTTTTCCCCTCCTGTTAGGCTATGCTCTGCGCATATTGTAATATAAGCGCCTGTTTTTCCAGCGTAAGCGCTGCGAAAATGCCCGCAAGCTCCGCTGTGTTGTCCTTGGTCTGTGGTTTGAATATTTGGTTGTATACGTCCATTTCGCTGTGGTCTTTTGCCCTGTCTAAATTATGGGCGTAAATACCGGTTGTCGTCGGGCTTGCGTGTCGTGCAAAGTGCTGCGCCTCTTGGATCGTTGCCCCGCTTTTAAGTTTCATAGTAACGCCTGTGTGTCGTAGGCTGTGCGCGGTCAAGCGGTTTGTGTCATATCCAGCAGCGCGGAAAACGTCTTTTATTATGCGTGATATTCCCGGCTCGGTTATTCTCTTATCCTTGGCGCGGTTGCTCGTGCTGGTAAATAAAGGGTCGCCTTTTTTGGCGTCGGGTCGTGTGCTTAAATAGTCCATGATCGCCTCGTATACCTCCGGGACAAGCTTTTTATATTCGTCCTTTTCGTCGCGTCCTTTGCCTTGGATAAACAAAACGTGTTCGCCCGCTATGGTCTTTATATCGCCTATGTCTGCGCGTTGTTCTTCAATTATTCGGAGTGCGCCTGTTATTGCAAGTAGTATCATCGCATAGTTGCGCTTTCCCGCTTGCGTCGTCCTGTCTATGCTGTCAAGTATGCGTATAACGTCGTTTTCTTCAAGTGCGTCCCTGTGTGTGTTGTCCTGTCTTATCTTGGGCGCCCTTATATTGTCCGCTATGTTCGGATAAAGCCCCTCGGCCGCCGTCCACTTGAAAAACATTTTACAAGCCCGCAAATAACGCGCCTGTGTACCCGCTGCAAGTGGCGCGCCTGTCTTTTCGCTCGGATCGGTAGCCAGTGCGTTCTTGTATGCTATGATATGCTCTCTTGTGGGCTGTGTTATGCCCTCTTTGCTGATCCATGCAAGAAAATGCTTTATAGCTACTTGATAGCCGTCTACGGTCGTTTCCTTGCGGTCTGCGCAGTAAAGCATAAAGCGGTTGTATAGTTCGGTTGGGTTTCCTTGTGTGCGGATCGTGTCGGGCTGATACATTAAACTATTCATATTACGCCTCCTATTCCCTTATCATTTATGTTTATGTTTATTCTTCTTTCAGGTCTACATCATATCATAGTTTGTGAAAGTGTGTCAATGTAAAATATAAAATGTTCGGTTTTGTGTCCTGTCTGTCGCTATTTGACGTAATATGGCGCCGTATTTCGCCCATATAGGCGGTTTTGTGTCCTTGGTGTACTATGTGCAAGGCAAAAAAAGAAAAGGCGCTATATGCGCCCTTTCCATTTGCTTTATGGCTATATGGTTTTATACGCCTAAAGTCTCGCCAAAATTTTCTATTGCAACATTAACCATTGATGATCCAGCGCCGCCTAAATATCCGCCGCCCATCATATCAATAATTGATAGTGCGCTCTTTTCCTCGTGCGTGTATCGCTGGGTTAAAATATCGCCTGTCATAATGGCGCCTGTGTTGTAGGTAGGTGCTGCAAGCGGGTTGTTGCTTTCCTCTCGGATCGCCTTGTTGCGTCTCTCGGCGTATTCAAGTAAAAGATGGCTCATTGTGCCGTTATCCTTGTACTTTTCAACCATTTCCGAAAATCTTTCGGGGTTTACTGCGTTCGCCTCAAGTAGTTTGTAGTCGCTGGTTATCTTGTCGCCGTCCAGTTCAGCCCATGCCTTGGCGTCTGCGCGTCCATCATCTGCAAGCTCTTTTATAACGCTCTGCGCTTTCAGCTTTTCAGCCTCTAAACTGTCTTTAAGCTCGGCAACGCGCTTTTCAGCCTCGTCCGGTTGGTAAATGCTTTCAGCCTCTTTGATCTTGGCCTCGATACTCTGCGCTACTTTCTGATAGTTCGATAGTACGTTTTTGATCTCTTTTGTGTGTTTCATAGTCGTTTTTCCTTTCTGTGCTGTACGTTAAGGTTTACTTATATCTTGGGTTAGGCGCCTATATGTGCGCATATCCAGCTAAAAAAATGTTTACGAAAATATTTCATTTTTCCATTTCATGCCCGCGCTGGGTATTTCGTCTTTGTATTTCACTTTTTGGCAAATTATGAAATATTTTCCCGAAAAAGTAGTTTATTTGTCCCGAAAAGCCGCCATTTATGCGGTTATTTTTTCGGATAAAAGGATCCTTTTTTATTTCATGCTTTCCCGGTCTCCGTCTCTGATCCTGTGCAGCTCCTTGTAAAACTGATCCCATATTATGCCGCCCGGGGTCGTCCCGCCTTGGAAAACGTACCCTGTTATTTTCGGCAGCTCGGCGGCCTGTGCCTCTATGTGGTATAAAAGGGCGTCCAACAAGTCCCCGCTGCGCGCTGATCCGTCCGCAAGGGTTATTATTAACTGTCCCATATTCCCGCTTTTTTTCTTTTCCAGTGCGGTTATTCGTGCTTTTATATTGTTCATAGTCTCTCAAGCTCTATAAGGTCGGGTATTTTCCGCTCTATTGAATATTCAAAACTGTCCAAACTGTCTATATTGGTGGTGCCGTTATCAAGCCTTTTATCCTTGGCGCTCTTGTCGTCCCATAATGCCCCGCTAAAAGCGTCTATTGCGTGGGTACAATGTCGTAATATCTTTAACCTGTCGGCAGCAAATAGCCTTATTTCGAGCGCTATGCGGTCATTTATCGGCTTTTTGGCGCATTTGTATACTTGTATTGCGTTGATCTTGTCACTATGCCTATATGCGGCGCTTTGCAGTCCTTTAATTAGGGTCGTTTCTGCGTTATCGGCGTAAGCGTCGGTTATTGGGTATTGTTTGCAGTTCTGACGGCAAAAATCTATAAATGCAGCCTCCAGCTCTTGCGGCGATAGTTCGCCTTTGTGATACCATTCGTCAAGGATTATCACGTCTTTATATCCGCGCGTAAGTCCTGTCAATGTAAAGCTGTGCGCTGATCCGTTCCCGCCAAAATCGACGCCTATATATGCGTCTATAATGTCTGCGGGCGGCGTGGTTATTATGTATCTTTCGGGGTTGTCCGCAAAAAGGCGATATATTACGCCCTCGGCCGCTACCCATTCGCCCATCACAAGGCGGTTATAAAAGACAGTTCCGTAATATTCTTTTTTCAGATTTTCGACAAAAGACGGCGACAAAAAAGGGTTGTCGTCCAGCGTATACTTTTGCTGGTATATGTCCGCCTGTCCGTCCAAAAAGGTTTTTAGCCAGTGCGTTGGCTCTGCTGGGTTGCAAGTCCCATCAAAACAGCTGTTAGGCTTATCAAGGCGGCTTTTAACCATTTCAAAGACGTTCTGATCCCATGTGGTTATTTCGTCGCCATAGCAATACTTAAAGCTTGCGCCTCTGATCTTGTCGACGTGGCGTATATTATCAGCTCCGAGACAGTAAACCTTTTCCCCGAAAATGCGGGCTGTATTGTCTGCGCCTATATCTCCGACAAGCTGCGCGCCATAGTTCTCTTGTAAAGGCGTGATAATATTCCTTTGCAAGGTTCCTTTTGTGTTTCCCATAAGTACGGCAAGGCCCGGCTCATTGATCCGTTGTCTTATGTTGGCGGGTATCGTGTAAACAATATCCATGTAAGACTTGCCCGACCGGACAGCCCCGCTTTTAATGCCCCATCTATGCGCGCCTCGGTCTCTTATATATTCCTTTTGTTTGTCCGAAAATATCATAGTTTATCAAGTTCCCTATCAATAAAGGCCTGTTGCATTTCTCGGCTTATATTCGCGCCTGTGTGGTCGTAAAACTCTATCGCCCTATAATTCGGATGTCCCAAACATTTAGCAGCCAAAAGTAACGCCTGTGTCCCGGGCGCAGCGTGTGGCGCTATTTGTACCTTGCGGATATATGGCGCATAGCATAATATTGCGTCGGATGGCGTCAAATACAGTGTTTCTCCGTCGTCCCATAACTCAACCTTATAATATGTGTCTGTTATGGCTTGATATATTGCTCTCATTTCGTCCAGCTCGGCGCGGATGGATCGCCGCTGGAAAAGGTCAAATAATTTCATAGTTCCGCCTGTCCTGTTATTTCGTGGCTTTCAAGTATTCTTATACGCGCCTCAAGTTCGGTATATTCAGCCAGCCTTATGGAATATTCAAGGATCGCCCGCGCAGCCATAACCTTGGTTGATAATGGCGCCTTTTTATTCTCTACAATGCTGCGTAATGCCTTTATTGATGGCGCAAGCGCTCCCTGTATTTGCACGTTTGCAGCGTCCAGTATCTTTCTTTTTTCCTCGTTATAGCGTGTTATAAAGTCCGCCTGTGTTAAGTATCTTTGTACTGTCCGCACACTAACGCCCGCTTTTTGCGCTGCGTCTCTTTGGTTCCCGGTCTCCAGTAATGCAGCTATGATCTTTTCTTGGTTGCTGGTGCTGGTCATGCTTTCGCCTCTCGTGCTTTCTTTTCCCAGTATCTATCGCGGGCGGCTCTGATCTTGTCCGGGTTTCTTCTTCTCCATTCGCGGGCGTATGCTCTGCGCGCCTCTTTTGCCGCGTCTGATAGTTGGGCGTGGTATCTTTCATTTGCTTTGTTCATGGTCGTGCGTCCTTTCTGCGTAATATGCTTTTGTTTGTGTTCTTTATTATGTCCTTGTTTGTGTCCTTGTTTATTCTTTTCTCTATGATTATACTGTAAATATGGGATATTATCAAGCGGTTGTGTGCTGTGTGTCCTATATGCACAAAATGTGTTATGAAATGATACAAATATGTTATTTTATATAAAGTTTATAATGTCTACGCAAAAGTACACTAAAACCTTTCCTTTCGATAGACACAAAAAGACGGCGCCCGGGATCGGTAACGCCGCCTCTCTTTTTTCTTTTATTCATTTACCCGCCAAAAAACTCTTTCCAGTACGGATTTTCCCTGTCAAATATGGCTTTTTCCTCGGCTGTCAAGTTTTGCGGATAGTCCATAAACATATTATATTCTTTGATCCTGTCAAAACTAAATACCCATTCGCCTATAATGTCGGGCTGATCTTTCCAGTATATCTTGTCGCCTCGGTTGTTCTTGTACCATTTCGCCATATCCTACCTCTTTACATATCGCAGTAAGTGCGGGTTTTCCTTGTCAAAAATGGCTTTTTTATCGGCTGGTAACGTCTTGTAGTCGTCCCACATATCGTATATGGTCTCAAAATCAAACGTAAACACATATTCCATACTGTCTGTGGTCTCTTTCCAGTATATCTTGTCGTCTCCGTCGGGCTTGATCCATCTTGTGCCGTTTTTTATAACTATGTTTTCGTCTATGTAGTTATACGGCAGCGGTTCAAGGCTTTTCAGCTCGTTATCAAGAAAAGGGTTGTCGTCTACTGGTATTATGCCCTCGGACAGCCATGAAACGCCCGCTTTTTGTAATAACGCGTTTATTTTGTCATTTAAGTCGTTTATGGTCGTTCGGTGCTGTGTCTGTCGGGTCTGTCTCTCTTTTTCGTTTTTTGGGTCGTTTTCGACGTCCTCAAACACATTAAGAGCGGGTGTATATAAAAACTGTTGCGTTCCGTCTGCCTTGCCGCGCCTGTTCTTTAATATTCGCAGCTCAAGCTTGCGCACTTTTGCGCGTTTGGTCTCTTTCGCAAGGTTGCTTTTTTCGCTCGTGTCGTCCATATCAAGCGGCTGTATGCCTAAAAGTCCGTCGCTGCCGTATTCTATGGCGCCGCTTTCCTTAAAGGCGTTCATATCAAGGCTTTGGCTATAACTTGCCCTGTTAAGGCTTGATATGGCAAAAACAACGGTATTATGCGCCCTTGCTACTCGGCGCAGCTCTACAACATTTTCATCCACTCGTTGTTTATCTGATAGTCTCGGATCGGAGGATCTTAAAATCTGCAAATAATCGACAAATATTATAGGCGTATTCCCGGTCAATTCCTTGTGTCTCTCTACTTGCTTTTTTATTTCCTCAACGCCCGTGTCGTTTCCGCCCTCAATTATCCATATTCTGCCGCCGTATTCCTTTTTATACAGTTCCTTGGCTGCCGTAACAAGGCGTTGCTCCGTTTCCGTATAATTCCTAAACCGGTTCGGATCGGTTAAGGCGCTGTGTGTTTGTGCGTTGCGTAGTCCGCCTGTGTTTATCGCCTCGGCTACGCCTTGCCCGCCCTGTGTCGCCTCTATTATGGCGGTTAAGTAACTTATACTCTTGGCTATAAGCTCCGCGCGGCTCATTTCCAGCGAATAGAATAATATATCTCGGCCAGCTTGCGCCATTTGGTTCGCCATTTGTAAAGCAAACGTTGTCTTTCCGATGGTCGATATTGCGCCCAAAACATACAGTCCAGTATAAAGCCCGCCGCCTAACTGATCGTCAAGCCGTTTATATCCTGTCGGGATCGGTATTGCAAGGTTGGCGGGATCGTCCCAAAAAGTATCAATATAATTCGCCACTGATAAACGCTGGTATTCAGCGGGATCGGTTATGGGCGTTTCCTTTTCGGGTTCCCGGCTCTTGTAACGCTGGATAGCTGGAAAGACTTCTCTTGATAACTCTTGGGCTGTCAATGGCGGCTTGCAGCGGTCGCCGTTTTCGTCAATTACAAGCCTTTTTATATATTCGTCGTCAAGTGTCGGCCATTTCCCCACAAGTGATCCTACAAAACGTATCATTTCAGTTGTGCGCCCGCCCTCGGTTATTTGCCCCGGCAGCTCATAGCCTTTGTTGTATTCGATGGGTTCATGTTCGGGGGCTGGCAGTCCGCTCATATATTCGACGGCAGCTATATTAGGGCGATGCACGCTATACCTTGTCGGGCTGTTTTTCCATGCGTATTTTTTGCCGTTCGGATGGATCGACGGCGGCAAAACACAAAATCCGCCGTCCCCGCGCCTGTCTACTCCGTAACCTTTGTATATCTGCGCGGCATTGTTAAATAAAGGCTTGTCGCAAGTATAAAATATCTGATTTCCGCCGCTGCCTGTTACCGAAACGGGCGTATTTTCAACATTACACCTTTCGCCGCGTTTCTTTTGCCATTCAATAAAGTGCTTTCTGCCGTCCTGTGTGCTGCCGGGCTTTTCCCTGTCAAGGTCTAACACATATAACTGCGATATTTCGCCAGTAGCTACGCCTATGTTTGCGTCCGGGTGTTCAGTCCAAAATATTTCAATGCGCTGCGGGTCCTTTGTGGCTTGATATTGCCAGCTCCTTGTGTTGCCTGTTTCGGGGTTCTTATATTGCGGATAGCTGTAAAAGCTTGCCTTGGTTTTCGGCTGGATCGGAAAGACAGCCCATCCTAAACTTGCATAGAATAAAGCCCACTCCAGCGCGGGCGCGTCGTCTTTTGGTATCTTGTTCATGCGTCCGCCTCCTTGTCGTGTTTAAGTCCTAAAATATCCACTTGGTTTGATATGGTGTTTATGGTCTGTGTGGCGTTTTTCAGAGTGTCAATGATTAACGGATAAGGCGCCGTTATTTTCGCCTCATATTCGGGCGTTAAGGGCGATACCATGTAATTGTTTAATATGGTTCCCTCGTAAAGTTCATCCAGTAGGCTGATTAAGCCGTTAAGCCTTTCCGTAAGTAGTGTCAATTCGTGTGTGCATTTGCTATGATCCATGTTTTTGGCCTCCTTTTGTTATTGGTGGCCAGCTATGTTATAATAACGTCGCTGGCGCATTTCGTCGTGTGCTGGTTAAGGTTAAGGGTTAAGGTCGTTCTGTGTGGGCGGCCTTGCCTGTTTTTTATGATCCATCGGGATCGCCTCCTTTCCGTTTGCGCTACGTTAAAGTTTGCCGATACTCAAACGTAGACGCTGCTTTTTCTGATTTTTGATAATATCCAGTAGGTGCTTTCAGTGTAGTATAAGCCGCCCGCATTTATCAAGGGCGGCATTTTACCTTAAAGTACTTAAAGTATTTAGGAAAAATAAAAATGCTGTATCGCCCTGTTTTCAAGGGTTTGCGGGTTTGCCTACTCGACACCTCAACTGCAAATAGTCGACACCTCAACTGCAAATAGTCGACACCTCAACTGCAAGGTTCCGAAAAAAAATCCGCCTTTTTGTGTCCGGGATGTCTCGTAAATACAACATTTTGTTGTTTTTGCCTACTCGACACCTCAACTGCAAATTATTTTGCCCTTTTTGAGGCTGTTTTTTTCGCCTTGGTGTCAATGATTGCCTTTTGTTTTGCCTTTTCAAACTGCCTTTTCTTTTCTATGCGTTTTCCATGCGTCGGCCAGTCATAATAATTGATCCTTAAATATCCGCGACGGAAAACCTCCGGTTTCATACTCCATATATCGTCGGGTTTTATATATTCGTTGTCGCTGGTATAAACTGCATAATCTATACATTCCAGCTTGTTTAATGCCTCGAAAAATGGCTTTATAACGCGGCTTTTAACGCTTGCGCCGATTTCCTTTACCCTGTCAATACTTGATATTTTGTCTGTCTCATTTAGCAGCGTTTCAATATTGATCTTGTTTACGCGGTCGGTTCCCTCGTTCATTCTGTAATTAAGCGTGATATAAAACAGAAAATCAGCCATAGCACTGTCGGGATCGAGACGGAAAAACTCCGCTGGTATGTCTAAAAGCAAGCCCATAGACTGGATAATTTTTAAGTAGTCCGGGTTCCATCTCCAAATAATAAAGCCGTTCCGCACGTCTCCAGTTCCGCCACAAGGCGCGATAAAACCGCATTTCTTGCCTTTTTCATAGTCGCATAAATAAACGTCTTTCAGTGCAAAAATATCCTCGCGGGCTTGATCGGTTAAAGCATGGACGGCGTTATAGCTTGATATGTCCTTATCGCGTATTTTGGCGTATTCCTCTATCGGTATTAAAGCAACGTCTCGGCGGTTTTCTGTAAAGTCTTTCAGCAGAAAAGCAAAAAGTATTTTCGCCGTTTTTCTTATATAGCGGTCGCCTTTTAAGCGTTTCCCTCCGTCCATTTTTTCGGGGTTCAATATATGGCTTTTTGCATTATCAAGCCGTATATCAGTAGTTCCGACGTTTCCCTTTGCTGATCCGTCAAAATTCCACTGTAAAGTGTTATCGTTTAACCTCAATAAAGCGCTTGTTGCCTTGTCGTTAAGCACTTTATAAAACCGCTGTTCTTGCTGGTATATATCCAGTAACGCCTTTTTGATGGCGTCGCAAGGTAATGCGCCGTCTTTGGTCTCTTGATAATATATTTCCCATAATACGGCGTTTATTCGCTCCTGTTCGTAGGTTGCGGCTGGGCGCCCGGATATTTCAGCAGCGCTTTCTATAAGCTTGTATTTTTCCTTTATCCAGCCTTTTGTCATAGCCTCTACAATATAGGCGGCCGTCTGATCGGATATTTCGTTTACAAGCTCGGTTATAATCTGCTTTCCGCTGCGCAAGTAGGGCGCGCCTGTCTTTTCTGCCGCTTTGTTTTCCTCGGTCAATCGGTCTATCAATACGGCTTTTGCGTCCTTAAGGTTTAAGGGTTCACTCCTTTTGATTTTGGTCGTCATGTGTGCGGGTTCTCCTTTGCGTATGCCAGTAATATCTTGTTTACAAGCTCTGTGCGGCTCATTCTGCGCACCCATGCTTCATCCCTTAAATATCCGTCAAGTTCGGGCGATAGTTTAAGGTTAAGACGATAATACGGCGCGCCTTTTACTGGTGTTACTCTGTCGCTTTTGGGCTCCTCAAGCGGCGCGGATACGTTCTGATCGGGCGTGGGTATGTGCAGTCCTTTTTTCTGTGTGGTCTTTCTGCCTTTTGTGTTCTTTGTGTCCTTTGTGGCTTTTGTGTCTGCCGTACCCGCTGCGCCGTCAAAAAGGCTCTGCGTTGCTGCGTCCATCTGTTTTCTGTTCATTGTGTCTCCTCCTTATCATTTATGTTCAATTCGTCCAAAACCCTGTAATATTCGTTTGCTGTCTCACTGGTTCCGCCCATAATGCAATTACACATAACGGCTTGTTGTTTGACGTATGCGCGGTCATGTATAACAGAATGGAAAATCGGCGCTGTCATTGTTTGGCGTGCGCTTTTTATAACGGAATTATCCAAAAGTCCGCGCTTGCGTACCTTGGTAAAAAGTATTCCAGCAAGTTCTATATTGCTGCCCGCCTTTTGTGCGTCTGTCATAACTGCAAGCGTGTGCTGTATACTGCGCACTGCATAAGAGTCGGGCGTCGCTGGTATTATCAACTTATCTGCGCAAATGATCGCATTAAGCTGCATAATATTAACGATAGCGGGACAGTCGATAAAAACATAATCATATAGCCTCGTAACCTTGCGCAGTGCTGCCCTCAATACGCCCACATTTCCAGCAAGTACCCTGTCAAGCCCTGTCATAGCGTTTGACGCTTTCAGAAAATCAAGGTTTTCCGTTCGGCTTGATATGGCGGCGGGTCCTATGTTTATGGCGCCTGTCATAACCTCATAAAGCCCCGGCTGGTCCGTTTCGGTTTCGCCTTTGTTCAGCTCGTAGGATAGTGCGCCTTGCGGATCGCCGTCTATTGCCAGCACTCTATAACCTCGACGCGCTGCGCCCTCTGATAATGCGGCGGTTGTGGTCGTCTTTGCCTGTCCGCCTTTTTCGTTTGATACTGCAAAAACTATCATATCATCACCCCTTTATCTGTATGTTAAAGTACTAAACTACTT
>Ga0247609_10006833_pt1 | contig 10944 bp, 6 predicted proteins | sample 172DNAGHGlowgp2_FD_193487 | JGI IMG/M metagenome (GOLD analysis project Ga0247609, IMG submission 193487) | Sheep rumen microbial communities from Palmerston North, Manawatu-Wanganui, New Zealand - 1728 DNA GHGlow gp2 | ecosystem: Host-associated > Mammals > Digestive system > Stomach > Rumen ... | reverse complement strand
GTGATCTCTAAATATATTCCTCTCAAAAGAGCTGGAAGTAATTTTTCTGCGTGCTGTCCATTTCACTGAGAAAAAACGCCATCTTTTATGGTTTCACCAACGAAACAGATTTTCAAATGTTTCGGGTGTGGAAAATGAGGAAATGTTTTCACATTCGTTCAAGAAATAGAAAGAATAGACTTTCGAGATGCAGTAAAAGTTCTCGCCGAACAAGAACGTATTGATGCTTCTCAATATCAGCAAGTCTCAGCATATGCTCAGAAGTCTCAAGATAATAAAGAAAAGCTCAAAAGGATGCAAAAATTAGCCCAAGAATTTTTTGTTACTTCACTTCAAAATAGTCAAACTGCATTAAATTATCTTCACGAAAAAAGGCATTTGGATGACAAATTGATTTCAGAATTTGGAATCTGATACGCAAATGATAAGCATTATGAACTTCTAAATATGCTTAGAAGTAAGGGATTCAACGATGATGATTTGCTCGAAGCATCGTTAGCAAAAAGGAATGCGAATGGAGAAATTTATGCATTTTTCAGAAACAGAATCACATTCCCTGTTTATGACTTGATGAAAAATGTAGTCTGATTTAGTGCCAGAGTAATTAATCCAGACGACGTGCCAAAATATATCAATTCATCAGAAAATAGAGTATTCGAAAAGTCAAAAATTCTTTACGGACTTTCTCATGCAAAGCAATATATAAATACACATAAAAAATTGATAGTTGTAGAATGACAAATGGATGTGATATGATTAGCTCGTTTGTGATTTCCAATTTGAGTAGCTACGTCTGGAACAGCCCTGACAGAGCAACATATCAAAATTCTTAAACGTCATACAGAAAATCTTTTCTTACTTTTCGATAACGATCAAGCTGGTCGTCAAGCAACTTTTCGTGCATTAAAACTATGTTATGCACAGGATTTGTTTCCAAAAATTATTTCACTCCCATGAGGGTTCAAAGACGCAGATGAACTAGCCAATAATGAAAATTGAAATCATGTTTTTCAGGAGTGTATCGACAAAGCATCAGATTGATTTCTCGAGATGTTCAATCGTCTTAGAAGTTCATTTGATATGAGTTCACCAGTAGACAAAACGAAATTGATTAATACGATGTTCGAATTAATTCTTTCTGTAAATAATGTTCTCATCCAAGAAAGTTATAAGAGAGTTTTTGCTGAGAAATTATGATTTCCATTTGAAACAGTTGACCTTCAATTCAAAAAATATGTTCAATGAGCAGGTAAAATATTTGTTCAACAACAAAGAAGAAATGAAGAAAAATCAGACTGAAAATATCAATTGGATCGCGAAAAATTATTCATTTCACTTTTCCACAATTGATTTATAGACGTACAATTAAAAGATGAAATTGAATTTCTTCAGGATTTACATGGCTTTGTGGAGCAAGTTGCTTGTGCAGATCCAGATTGATTACTTTCACATACAATCAATAGTAGTTACTCTGATGAAGAAAAGGTTATGCTTGATGAATTTCAACTCCGACGAGAAAAAGAGATTTCGGATTTGTTAAATGAAAAATCTAAACGTCAGATAGTGGTAACTACGATTACACCAGTTATTCAAGAATATTTCAAACTTGCTACAAAAAGTAAAAATCTTACAGATGATGAAAAAAAACAGCTTATAATTCTGAAATGAAAACTTGGTAGAAGATAGCCTATAAAAAAAGTTTGATTTTCTTTGATTTTCGCATGATTTAAATTATACTACACTTATAATTTTACTTTTCTATTCATATATAATGAAGAGAAATATAATATTGTACTTATTATGATGATTGTTTTCATTCGTGTTTTGATTCTGATTTTTGCAAAATGTATATGCTCAGCCAGCAGAGGAGCCAGAGTGAGAATGTAAATGAATAAAATTGAACACAGATTTCCCCATTATTTGAAACTGTATAGGAACTACAGCAGATTCAAAGACAAATCCGACTAATGCATTTCCTTATATGATATGAGCTCTTGTAAAGATTGTAATGTCCCTAATCTTGGTAGTATGTTTTATCCTTATTATTTATTCTGGAATTCTATGGTCATCTGATAAGCCAAAAGATGCAAAAGATTTACTAAAAAAAGTAGCAATGACTATACTATTGCTCTGATTCTCATGAGCAATTCTTAGATTAATTAATCCAAACTTTTTTTCGTAAAGAAATTAAACTTTTGTAAACGTGATATTACTTTTTAAACTAGAAGATGTATTGTCCTCATCTATTAAGCGAACGACATCTTCTTTTTTATTTTTCTTGAAATCATGTTTTACTTTGCTTTCCATAATAGACTGATCTTTCATTGTTAGACTAACTTTCTCTCTTTCTTCGTCAATATCCAAAACTTTTACGTTTACTTTTTGTCATACACTTACCACTTCGATAGGATTCGAAACGTAATGATTAGCCATTTGTGATTTATGAACTAATCCATCGTTATGCAATCAAATATCTACAAAAGCGCCAAAATCTGTCACGTTCCTTACTACTCATTCCAATTGCATTCAGATTTTTAAATCTTTAATATCCAAAACGTCAGATTTGAAACATGGAGCGTCTCATTTATCTCTAGGGTCCAGTCATGGTCTTTGAAGTTCTTTGATGCAATCTTCCAAAGTTTCTTTTCCGATATTATATTTTTCACTCCACTCATTAATTTGTCTTTCATTTACAGAAATATCCGTCATAGGCAGAATTAACTTTTTCTTATCGATTCAGAATTCATTTTTTAAAATTTCATAAACCTGTTTAAAATTTTCAGGATGGATTCATGTCTGATCTAATGGTTCTTTACCATTTTTAATTCTCAAAAATCAGATAGCTTGTTCGTAGGCTTTTGGTCAAAGTCATTTAACTTTTTTAACTTCAGCTTTGCTTTCAAATGCTCAATTTTCATCCCTATATTCCACTATGGATTTTGCAATTTTTTCGCTCAATCATGCGATATATTGCAATAATGTATAACTCGCAGTATTTACATCTACTCATACAGAGTTTACAGTATCTTCTACTTTTTCATCCAATTTTTCTTTCAAAAATTTTTGATCTACATCATGTTGGTATTGTCACACTCAGATAGATTTTGGATCGATTTTAGTCAATTCTGCCAATGGATCTTGTACTCTATGAGCAATACTAATAGCTCATCTAACTGTTACATCGAGTGATGGATATTCATCTTGTGCTAATTTACTTGCAGAATATACAGAAGCTCAAGCTTCACTTGTAATTATATATTGAACTTTTAGCTTATTCTTTTTTATCACATTTGCTAAGAAATGCTCAGATTCACGGCTCGCAGTTCCGTTTCCGAGAGAAATCAAATCGATATGATATTGTTCAATTAGTCACATCAAAATTGCTTCAGCTTTTTCCGTATCGTTTTGTGGAGCTGTAGGGTAAATTACAGTATTGAATAAGAATTTCCCAGTGGGATCTACAATAGCTAATTTACAACCGGTCCTAAAAGCTGGATCAAATCCAAGCACAGTTTTTCATTGAATAGGTGGAGTTAAAAGTAGATTTTTTAAATTCTCTCCAAAAACTTTGATGGCAGCTTCATCTGCCCATCTTTTTTTATCAGTTCTGAGCTCTCTTTCGATTGAAGGAATAAGTAATCTTTTCAATCCATTTTCAATTGCTCAATTCAAATATTCCACACTTGTTCATAGTCATTTTCATCCATTTGGAATGAAATATTTTTTAGCAGCCGCTAATGTGTGTTCCCAAGAAAAATCAATAACTAAATTTAATTGCTTTTCTTTTTCAGCTCTAAGTAGTGCTAAGAATGCATAAGATGGAATTTCATTCCACTTTTTAGAGTAGTCAGCATAAATTTTATAAACTCAATTTTCTTCAAAAGTTTTGGTTGGTTTAGTAGAAATCTTTGCATTATTTTCTTCATGGTTTTTGATATCTTCTCTAAGATTAGCATGGTCAGAAACATCTTCTGCAATAATATCTTGAGCTCAAGCGATAGCCTCAGTTTTATCTTTCACAGTCGTTTTTGCGTCTCAAGTATTTTTTACAAATTTCTCAGCCTCAGCCTCAAAGCCTTCTTTACTCAATTCTGCTTTTTTCAGAATTTCAGCAAGTGGTTCAAGTCATTTTGCCTTTGCAATCGTAGCACGAGTATTTTTCTTTTCTTTGAATGGCCTGTATAAATCTTCCACTCTAGCCAAAGTTTCAGCTTCCATAATTTGCTGTCTAAGTTCATTAGTTAGTAATCATTTTTCATCGATAAGTCTAATTACATCTTCTTTTCTATTTTCCAAATTTTTTGTATATGTATATACATCGTTAAAATCACGAAGTTGTTCGTCCGTTGCTCATTGAGTTAACTCTTTACGATAGCGGGCGATAAATGGAATAGTGTTTCATTCGTCCAAAAGTGTAATAACATTACGAATAACTTTTTTTTCTAATCCTGTTTTGTTCGCTACAAGATCTACTAAATTAACTGTCATAATTTTTTTTACATTATAAAATCCGCAAATTTCAGCAGAAATCAGATTAAGAAAGTTGATAAGAATTTCAAGATAGAGGATAAAACATTGTATAAAATATAAAATCTTGCCCAAAATTTGCTTTTAAAAGCTTTGTAGCTATAATATAGCTACAATAATTATTAAAATGAAGTGCTTATGCCTAAAAAAACAAAAAAAGTAATTAAAGAAATGAGAAAAAATATTCCCGTAAAGATTAGATCAATTTCCTTATCTTTAGCGCTTTTTATGTTGTGATGGGGGCTTGGAACAGATACATATTTTTCAATATACATTAAAGAAATTGTAGGAAATGCTCGATGAGTAACAGCAATTTGAACTCTATTGGCATTTGCGAAGTTGCTATTTGTTGTTCCCATATGAAGAATGAATGACAAAGTTAATGTGAAATATATTTTGCTTATATGAAAGATATTATACGCATTTTGTGGTTTATTTTTTTTCTTGGCATGAATCTGCCATTCTTGTATATTATTAATAATAGCAACCATTATTAACGGATTCGCAGCCGCGGCTACATTTACTACATATCGTAGCTATTACGCAAAGAAAGCAACAAAAGCAGATAATGCGCAGCTTTCTGGAATTTATTTTTCAGCGATGTACATTACAGAAGTCGTATGATCGTTAATTGCAGCATTTTTGGTTAATTACCTAGAATTGCCATACATGTATTTTTTTGTAGTTATTTTTGCTTTAGTTTCTTTGATTCAAGACGAACACATAAAAACGGCACTTTCGATCACATATAACAAAACATGGAAAAGATTTTATCAAAGAGTAAAAAAAGAATCAAATCTTGTAGATAGATTAGAAGAAAATTATAGTCAAGAATTTTTTGGTAAGAGATGATTTATTTATTCGTTCATTACGGGATGTTTTTCTATAGAAAGCCGAAAAGAAATCTGGAAAATATTGCATACATATAATTGAAAAATGTATGCAGCGTTATGAAGCTGTATGTTAACTAATTTCTTGAATTATACAGGATTTTTATTTATTCCAATAGTTGCAGCAGAAAACTATCTTTCACTTTCGGAGATTGCATTAGTCTTTGCTGCTATGAAATTACCATATATTGTAAACATTTTTACTTGAAAGTTTTGAGATAAATACAGCAAAAAACTATTAATTTCAATTATTCTAGTTCTTATATCATTATTGTATATTGCACTTTGATATTCAGAGAACTTTTATGCAATATTAATCCTAACTTTTTTTATTTCTCTATGAATTGCAATACTGTTCCCTATTACTTCTGCCTTAGTGATAAGTTATACAAAACCAAAAGATAAATGATCTATTACATGAGTTCAAGATTTTGTATCGAGATTATGAGATGTAATCTGATCTTTATGATTTTGAATATTAGTAGCAATAATCTGATTACAAAAATGATTTATAATAGTATGATTCTGAACATTCTGATTATGATTATATCTAATGATTAAGAAAATTATTTCATTTAAAAGTAAGGGTAATGAACGTGAAAAAGTTAATTCAAAAGAAGTCTATCAATTACCAGTTCCAGTAGTTGATGTTCTTTGACCAAAAATACGTAATGAAAAATAAAATATAAAAAAAGTCGAAAGGGATACCTTTCGACTCATGGAGCTTTCCGCATCATGGATTGAAGTCGGAATTTTCTTCCAGTAACTTCAGAGACCTTTTTTCTCTCGCATCGAGACCTCTATCGAGGCCATGATAGCTCTTGTAAAGCTTCTGAAGTTTCGAGATGAGCTCGAGCGAGAAGATGCTATCATCACCCCAGCTGGCTTCAGAGAGCGCAAAGAGGAGATCATCTTTTTTGTGATACTTCCTGATATACCTTCTCAGGATTTCATCCTTATCGGATTTGTCGATGATTAGGAAGAGTTCCAGAATGTTCAGCTGTACATGGGACGCATACCTTCCCTTGAGTACCAGCCTCTCCATTTCGCGTTGTGCATCCTTGCGAATGCTGTCGCTTGCATATTGATACACGCTGGCCCAGTCGGAAAAGCTTTTAGCTTTTTTCCTCATCTCTCCAAAAAGTTTAGATTTACGTGGAGAGGAAAACGAAGTTGCCTCGTATTGAACCAAGATTTTGTTGAATTCTTTCGTTCTTCGCATAATAAAATCTTTTATATTTTTATTTTTAATGTGTTATTTTAACTGGATGAGATTGTATATTATTTTTGTCTAAAGTCAAGACATAAAATATAATACTTTTTATTGGTTCAATGGATTAAAGTGTTTAATAAATTCCATTACATTTGGAAATAATTTTTCCTTTTGAGCTTCATTTACGTCAAAAAACCTCACTTCTAAGCACTCCTCAGATGGTTTAAAACTATAAATTTCATTGATATTTACTTGAGTTTCGTAAATTACGTTAGCAATCCATACTCAATTGTCTTTTTGGGCTGTAATAAAGTATGAAGGATTATCTTCTATTTTTATTACATTGACTCACATTTCTTCATATAATTCTCTTTTAATTCATTCTTGATGAGTTTCTCAATATTCTAATCATCATCAAGGTAGCTCTCGTCATTTTTCTTCTCTTATTAAAAGAAACTTTTTATTCTCATTCAAAATAAGTGCTTTTGTACTTACTCTATAAAATCAATTTGGAATTTGTTCCATTTTGAAATATATATGTAAAAACTATTTCTGAGTCCAGACAACTCTTTTTTCTCAGTCAATGTCCTTAAATTCTTTTGCAGTTACCATAATTTTATCTCATATATTATAATATTTTTTCCATTCTATTCCATCTCCAATTGGAGCAATCCAGTTTTTATGTAATAGTCATTCCACTCATTTTACAGTGATGAACATCCCATAGTTGTACATTAATTTTACATATCACTCATATTGCTGTCATAGTTTAATATCATTCACAGAAAATTCTCAAGAGAATTCTGGTTGTTTGTTTTCTGTCGGTTTTGAATTTCACTTTCATTTTCCAACAGTTTTTTTTGTTTTCTGTTGTTCATTTTTCTTTTGTAATTTTTTCTGTAACTTTTCTACATTTGGAATGAATACGAGAGGAGATTCTGCATCTTTAGATAGTCCTGATGCAATCTTCATATCTTGAATCAGTTTTTTTATCTCATCTTTTTTTCATATCCAAATGAATATGCGAGATTTACCTTTTGAAGTGACATAAGAATCCACTCAAAGCTGAATTTTTTTTCATGTTGGGAATGTTAAAGTTTTTCATTTTGCAAATTGAAGTTTTGCGTCTTCTTCTAATTTCTCAGGTTTACTATACCAAACATATTTGAAAGTTTTCGCATCTTTATCCATAACCATAGCATCAGCCTGTTCTCAATCAACTGTGAAATTATCAAATTCTCAAATAGACTGTTCAACCACAAGATCTTGTAAGACTTTACTATCTTCTTCATCTAATCACATTGCTTCTAGTCTAGCTCTTTCGGCTACCTTTTCTTGGGCAGAGAAAGTTTTCTTTCCCCATGCATTCAAAAGTGATTCAAGCTGAGTACGCTCCATTGCATATCTCTGACGTGATTGGCGTCTGATCTTTTCTATATGTTCTTCAATATTATCAGTATCTGCAGGAGAGAATGGTGGAAGGGTTCTCGTATTGAATGGATCCGAGGAAATTCAATCAATCATTAATCTGGTATATGTTGTATATTTAGGCAATGAAATCAGATCATTTACCCCGACCATCTCTTTAAATTGTGATGTCATAACTGCAGCATCATCATATCAAAGTGTGAAAGATATAATGCTTCATACGTTTCCAAAAATTGCATTCTTGATGTCTTCATCTAACTGTGAAGTATATTGGTTTGCTAATATTAAAGATAGCTTATACTTTCTGGCTTCTGACAAAATTGTTGCAAATGATTTAGTAGCAAAATTCTGGAACTCATCTATATATAGATAGAAAGGGCGACGTTTGCTTGCAGCAATATCAGCTCTCGACATAGCATCAATTTGAATCTTCGTTACAAGCAATGATCAAATCATATTTGCATTATCCTCTCAAATTTTACCTTTTGATAGATTTACCAATATAATCTTGCCTTCGTCCATCGCTTTTCTCATGCTCAGTTTTGAACGAGGTTGTCAAAATACATTTCTAACTAAACGAGAAGATAAGAATTGTCATACTTTATTTGTTATTGGAGCAATAGCCTCTTCTCTTTGTCTGTCTTGCCATTTGTTAAATTCAGAATTCCAGAATTTTAACAAAACGGAATCATGTACATTAGAGATTACTTCTTCACGGAAATCTTTATCAGTTAATACACGTAGAATATGCATTAATGTTGCATTTGGATATTCAATTACAGAAAGTACTACGTTACGCAAAATGTATTCCAATCTTGGTCACCAAGAATTATCAAACAATTTTTGAAATGTTGAAACCACTCATGAGGCAATTCTATTTTTTTCATCTTCATTATCTGCTTGCAAAAGGTTGAATCATATAGGATATTCAGTATCAGATAAATCAAAAAGAATTACATCATTTATCCTATTAGAAGGAATAGATTCGATGATTGTATCTACAAGTTCCCCATGTGGATCCAGCAAGCATAATCCATTTCAAGCATTCATATCAGAAATAATCATATTTGAAATGATTGTTGATTTTCAGGTTCAAGTTTTTCAAACAATGTATATATGGCGAAACTTATCTTCTTCTTTAATACCAAAACGGATTTTATCTCACCTATAATCAGTATCTCACAACAAGGTTAATTTGTTTTTATCTGGATATGTTTCCATAGCCGGTATATTTGTGGGATACGGTAATTTGCGGTATAAAGTATAATCTAATCATTTTACGAAGTTTACTTTTGTTGGGATGTGAAAAAAATTTACAACTTCAGAAAAACGACAATAGTGCCAAATCCTTCTTTCTTTAAATTCACATGATCATTTATTTACAAGTGGAGATAACACAGATATTAAGTTTCACTGGACAGCATCTGCCGTTGCTCAGTTGTCTGTAAGTAAAGAATATGATAAAGAAAAGAAGATCTGATTTTCTTTTTCGTCTTTTTTCTCTTCAGATTTTTCATCTTTTTTTCATCCAGTTGGCGCTCGTGCTCGTTTTACCACTTTTGCAAAAGTGTCCCAAGCCTGTTTCCAGGCAGACTCTTCCAATTTAAATGTATAATCAAAGAACAAAGTTAACGTAGAATTGCTTGGAACATTTTGAAATAGTGAAAGTAAGTCGTTCATAGGGTCCAAATAACTTCATTCTTTTTTGAAATCTAAAACATCTTTAAAACGAGCATCATTATCGATGCTCACCCATTGACGTTTCTTAGAAATTTTTGGATATTCCGTCTCCACCAAATCGGATGTTGGATATGAACTATAGAAAGTATTACAAAAATAGGCCTTAAATTTTATGGGCATCTTTACATAGAATTTAATTCACTGACTATTCCCGCTGATTAAAAATGAAATCATTTTAGATCTCAAAGAAATCAGATTTTCTACAATTTTTTGCCGATGTTCAACGGTTCTTTCATTATCCTTGAATGGTTTAATTTGGAAAGTGATTGTTGTGGGCACTTTTGTTTGTGTGGCTGATACAGCCTTTTTTACCTCTTCTGTCATTATCTTTTGTGTTTTCAGTAAGTAAAACTCTTACATTGATTTTAGTATAGACATTTTTCGAAAAAATGCAAATATAATATTAGCAATAAGGCCGACTTTTATCGGCTACTTCAACCTCATCATCATCAACCTCATCAACTTGAAAAGCTGCTTCAACCAGAGTCAAAAGAAGATCAACTACTAAATCAACTATCCGAACTATAATTACTTCAGTTAATGGATTCGCTATATTCATGAAAAGAGTCAGAAATGCTGTTCATTGCACTCGTAAGCGTTGTCAAATTTCAATCATACCAATCAAAATTATATCAAATTTCTTGATATATAGGAGTCGTAGCTTTTATTAATCTTGTTTCTAATCACAAAGCCACAGCATAAGGTAATACTTTATTTATATAATCAGGATCTTCTTCTATGAATTTTCTAAGTTGTGGTTCCTCGCACGATTCAATAAATTTTTTATATCAATATATCTCAGATAACTTTTCTTTTCATTTATTTGTAATGCTCAGTTTTTCATAGTTTCATAATTTAGAAAATGACTTAAAAATATAGATTATTGAAATAGAAAAAATAAGAGCCATTAGAATTCAACATAATATTCAAGTAAAGGCATTACTCCGAATTAAATTATCTATATTTCAATACTGGTTAATTATGGATCAATTTATAAGCAGCCTAAACAAATTAATAATAGTATTTAAATTATTATACAAAAACATGGTTACCATGATTGGTAAAAATGGGAAGAGGGGGATTGATACAAAAATTAAAAATCAGGCAACGGTTGTTCATAAAATATTTTTTTTAACCAAATCTTCA
>Ga0247609_10006831_pt1 | contig 10944 bp, 10 predicted proteins | sample 172DNAGHGlowgp2_FD_193487 | JGI IMG/M metagenome (GOLD analysis project Ga0247609, IMG submission 193487) | Sheep rumen microbial communities from Palmerston North, Manawatu-Wanganui, New Zealand - 1728 DNA GHGlow gp2 | ecosystem: Host-associated > Mammals > Digestive system > Stomach > Rumen ... | reverse complement strand
AGTTGCTCGCGGTAGCCTTCGGAAAGCTCCTTGCGCTCCTTGCAGTTCTCCAGCTTGTGCTCCAGGTTCTCTTTCGACAGTTTGCGGCCATCTTCAGCATCATATGCGTCAAGCTCGTCCATATAATGCGCGATGTGCTGGTCAAGACGAGCTATGCGGTCATCAAGCTTATTGAGGGTAAAATTCCTGTCCTTCGCATTGACAGCTTTGAACTTGCTGCCGTCAATAGAGACAAAGCTCTTGGAGAAAAGGTCCTGACTATAGCAAAAACGGTTGAACTCCTTGAATGTTTTCTCGATAGCAGCCTTGTTGTCCTTGCGGAAGTCGGATATCGTGCGAAAGTCTGGGGCAAGCTTACTGAGAAGCCACATCACCTCTATGTTTATCAGGCATTGACGGGCCAGTTTTCGTGATGACCGCACCTCGTAGTAATAACCATATGTGTACAACTTCAGCAAGTCACGGGGATCATATCCCGGAGCACCTGTATCAGCAGGGACAAAACGCTGGAATCCAAGCTTCTCCATATCCAAACGATCTACGAACGCATCCATCAGACGAACAGGGGAATCCTGCTCTACATAATCATCAATGCAATCAGGAAACAGCGTCCTTTGCCTTCTGTCTTCACCTTATCTTATATGCCATAATCGGTACCTTTATTATAGGTACAAAGTTACTAAAAACAGCTGACATTAAAGAACTTATTAGGTTAAAACAATTAAACTTATTGATAATCAGAAGGTTGCAAAAAGATGCTCATATGCTCAATTTAGCTCACATTATGTTTTCGGACAGCCTCCCCCATTAGGTTTAATCATCTCTCTTAAAATGGTACTACTAATACCATCTGTATGAGGAAGATAGACAATCTCTACCCCATAGGGCTCAAATTGCTTTTCAAAACCTTGCCATTGAGGTGTACCCTGCCAGTCAGAACCTACGAACATTTTGTTAAAATGATACTTCTCCCAAGCTCCAAACTTATTTTTGTCTTCCTGAGGAACCACTTGGTCGACATATCGGATAGCATCCACTATAGCACATCTATTCTGAAATGGGATTATAGGGGTTTTATTTTTATCATGCTGCACCAATTCATCTGTACTAACCCCCACAATCAGGTAATCACATTGTTCTTTTGCTCGGCGGAGTATATTTAAATGACCAATATGGAACATATCAAATACTCCTGTTGTATATCCTATTATCATTGTAAATGAATTTATTCGTTATTTCTATCGAAACCATAATACTATACCATTACAGCCTAATTAAATGGGGATTCAGTGGGGGGAGTTACTGGGGCAAATTTCTTAAACATATTTTTAAAGCGATACCTCAAATACAAATACAAAACCTTCATTTGGGGCATAATATGAAATAGACCCATATCACCATATCTCCAGAATTGATAGCGTTTCACAAATGATGTGCTCTTTACCTTTACTGTACTAAAGTCAACATCAAAGCATTTTTCATCAGGCAATGTCCTTTCTTCTTGGAGTTGGATCAATTTCTTATTCACCCCACTATGCAGTCCAGAACCATCTTGCCCCCAATTAATCACCAAAGAGTGGGTTGGTCTCAATTGATACCAATCATACTCATTATTCTGAACAGATTTACCCACATCACCATAGTATTCATTCCTTTCCACCATAACTACTAACATACCTAATATACTGGGCAAGTTAAAAAATAGAGAAAGACTTTTTGCCAAATTTGATAAAAAAGGTCTATAATAACTTTCAACACGATCATTCAAATACGACTTATGCTTCCAACGTCCTATACCCCATGCGCATATACTTTTCGTAAAACATACTGGATAATTCTCTTTTTCAAATCCAATTGGAGAATAACCTGATATTGTCATTACAGAAGGATTATCCCAATAATACTCTAAAGATTTATCCATGAAGTCCAAAAAACACGGAGCAAATTCATTATCGTCCTCACTTAAAATTGCCGCACCATATTTATCAAGCGCGTAAGTCTGAATATATTTCCAGTTCCCTATCGCTCCAAGATTTTCTTCGTGTTTAAAAACCTTTATAGATTTAAAACCTGAGAGACCGTTTAAATACTCACATATTTGATTATATCCCGCCTCATGGGAAGGTTTTGTTGGTTTGTCAACACCCACGACCAACTCTGTTTCATTGGCATGAGTACATTTCTTTAAAGATTCAACACAGCGCTTGAAATGCTCAAAACGACATAATGTAGGAATGCATATGGGATAATACTTCATAACTAACAACTCTTTTGTTTTCTACCCGCAAGCTTCTTAATATAACAAATTATTAACTCGCGTTCTTCTTTACGAAGACCCACAAAAAAGCATAACAAAACGGAGAGGGCAAAGGTAACGATACTAGCCACAAGTCCTTGTGAAACACTTTCAGAAAGCAAGAAACGACATGACAAACACCAGAGAGTTAATGCTAATATAACGATGCCTGTAGGCAGATATGTCTCTTTAATGAAGCGCATTAACGGAAAGTTGAATAATTGCTTCATTTTCACTAAAGAAGCCGCTCGATACACCAAAAGGAATACACAGAACAGTATTAATATTGTTTCAGGTGCGAAACCAACTTTAAAAAGTACGAAGGCAACTGGCAAGACAAGGAGTTCTGTCAAACTACCATATATTTGAAACCACTTTATATTACCGGTTGCCTGAATATATGTCGACAGACTTGCGCCCAATGATGAAATAAGAGTGGAGGCCAAAACCCAAAAGCAAAAAACAGGTGCTCCCTCTGGAACTTCCTTAAGCCAAACAGTCAACAATGCGTCAAGACCGACAATAATTGTAAAAACAATACAGACAACTATAAGTATTGTATAACGAGTCACCTTACTACAAAGAGAATATGAATTTTCGTATTCCCCTTTACTATATGACTGTGTTATCTGAGGGGCGGCTGCCAATCCAATATTACCGGCTAAAAGTTGTGTAAATGCTTGCAATTGATTAGCCACAGCAAACGCACCATTTACTAACGTCCCGAAGAAGAAGTTTATAATCATAGCGGACCCTTGGCTTCTACCCATAAAAGCCGCGGCCCCTATAGCAGTATAATTATTAAAAACGACTATTTCCTTATACACTTTCTTATCCCAAAAGAAATGGTGCTTGATAATATCTTTCCACTGTAATCTAGATATAACACGATAGGCTATGAAAGAGAAAACTGTCACCAAGCTCATACCCAATGCGTAAAAACGCAAACCGTTACCACTGTAATGAACAAGTATAATGGCAATTGTAAGTTTTATTAATGAATTAAGGACATCTATGATTGCAGACTGCCAAAATTTTTGAAATGCGTCAAATAAGCTCTGGTAAGGAATATTAACTAGCCCTATACAAGCTACAATCGTTGAAATCTGAAAAACAAAATGCGCATCTGACATTTTATCCGGCTCAACATTAAGATAATTATTAATGTACCAAATACCAATTGTTTCAGCAATAATAAGGAATAGTATTGCAAAAGCGATATGAACTACTAACGAAATGTTGAATATTTTATTAGGATTGCCATTACCTTTCCCCATTTCAACGTTTATGAATCTACGGGTTGTTGTGGCCATCGCAACACCAATTGTATTCAATATGGTAATCAATGAACCTAAAACACCGTACAATCCATAATCACTCTGCCCCAAGGCAAGTAGAACCCACCTGGTTGATAGGAGAGTTACTATTGTAGTAATGCCAACTTTCAAATAAATAGCAATCGTATTGAATGCTATTTTCTTACCATCAACCATGATGTTCTATAGCTATACTAGTATTCAACTTTACCCCAAAGGTTTTCGAAACGATTCTCCTGCTCTTCGTCCTTATAATCCTGCAACCAGTCTATATAACTATACTTCGGAGAATAGCCTAATTCACTGATTGTTTTGCTAATATCTAAGTGATTAAATAAAGCATCTGGTTTATCAGGACGGTAAACTTTCTTTGACTTCTTATCTTTGGTAAATACCTCAATAATTCCGTCAATCTGCTCTTCAAGCGTTACCTGTTTCAGACTACCGACATTATACATACCACCATGCTCTTTATCTTCAATGCACTGGGAAATCAGTTGTGCAACATCCTTGACATACACCATTTCTTTGCTGCGAGTTGGATCTCCCCAAACCTCAATATTTTCACCCTTCTTTGCTTTTTCTATCAGAAGCCGGAATGAAATCCAACGCTTAATTCCATCTACATGATAGAATGGATTGGGATTAAACATATATACATTGAAGAAGCGGAGTGCATACCACTGAATACCAAAAGTCGTCTTATAATACTGGGTGATATCAATAGCGGCATTCTTGGCAATTGTGTAGATTGAATGATCTGTTGATGGCGGAAAACTACGTTGAGCATCAGCCGGCATGGGTTCCGTCGTATTCTGTAAGTACCACAGATCAGCAGGGGTTTGTGCAAAGATTATTTTCTTGCACCCAATTTCCCGCATATACTCCAATACGTTCAGCTGACCCATTGTGAAGGAACTCACAAAAAGACGTGGGTCGTATTTGATTGCTGGTAGTACACCTGCCAGGTTTACAACAGCAAATACATCTTCTTTCGGAAGACAATCAAAAGTTTTGTAATCTGCTATGTCAACACTGTAGTATGGAATTCCCTTGCTTTCAAAGAACCCATTATCGCTTTTTCTATGGCCTACTGCTACAAGCTCATACTTGCTTTGTTCCAATAAGTGCAATAATGTATAAGCACCTATACCACCAGTTGCGCCAAATACGACTATCTTCATTGTATCCAGTTTTATTTAACAATCACTTTGAGCCATTCTCTCTGATGAGTTATGGCATATTCAAGTTCCTCTGCAGATTTGAAGTTCAACACCAAAGTACCAATAGCGTTATTAGCACCTTCAAAGCCTTCTACTTTATCGCCTTTCACCACCCAGAGATCTTCCTCAACAATCTCAGCTGGTAAATCCTTGTTTATTTCAAGATGATCAAATGTGCCACTTATATCAGCATGGAGAATAATCTCTGCCCAATGGCCATTGTAAGGCTTCTGCTCAATGGGTTCCAAGATAGGGTCACCTACTATAGCACGAGTAATTGCTGTTATCATATCCACTCCCGTAGCATAGCGCAACATCTCGCAAAGACGATTCCCACCACCACGAGGGGTTAGCTCCATGATATAGGGTTTGCCATTAGGTGCTACACGGACTTCAATGTTGTAAACAACAGTTTTGAGATTAAGAAGAGTTATCAAACGCTGAATCTCAGAGGTAAGATATTCTTCTTGTGCCTTTGTAAAGGTAGAAGGCCAAGAATAGGCTGCTGGTGTATAAGGATTGGTGGCTTCTGCATCGAATCGTTGTGCGCAGAAGCTTGTGAAAACCAACTTACCATTGATGGACATGCTATCAGTATCAGAAGAGCAGCCTTGCTTGTCAATGAACTCTTCCACAATGATATGGCCAGAGATGCTATGCTCCATGGCATATTCCAAAGCTGGTTTCAGATCCTCTGCCTTATCCACACGCGTTACACCCTTGCTTCCAGCAGCATCAGTAGGCTTAACTATAACTGGCCAAGGATACCAGTATATTTCCTGCATAGCAGCCTCAACGCTATCAAAGCCTTTCGCCTGCGGTACGTTGAAACCGTTCTTGGCCAAAAAAGCACGGAACTTGTCCTTATTCTGGAGTATCTCTACTGATTCAAACGGGCCAAATGAAGGCAAGCCCATTTTGTTTTGAACATAGCTTGCTGCAACAACGCCAGGGTCACATGCAAAGGACATAATGCCATCAATCTGAAGCCGTTGAGCCTCTTTCAGAACAGCTTCCTTATCAATGATACTAACATTGCAGTACTCATCGCTCCACTTGTGAGCGATGTTATTGGGCAGGTAGTCTGCCGTTATCACATAGTACCCTTGCTTGTGGGCAGCATCTATCACGGGCTTCAGGTAGCGCAAACCACCAAGGAGCATCAATCTCTTCTGAGCCATTATTTAACTATCAAACTAAGTATTCTGTCAATATCATTATCACTCAATTCATGGTGCATTGGCAAGCAGATAACCTCATTGGCCAAACGAGTTGCAACAGGAAGATTCTCTGGTGCCGCACTGGGCAATCCACGATAGGTGCTAAAGGTACTAATAAGCGGATAGAAGTAACGACGACCAAGAACGTTTGTCTCTTTCATCTTGAAATATAGGTCGTCACGACTCATACCATACTCATCAGCCTTGATAAAGATGGGGAAATAGCTATAATTGTGACGTACTCCAGGCATATCATCAAAGAAGCGAATGCCAGGTACATTACGCAAAGCCTCGCGATACTTCTTTGCGACCTTCTGGCGGTTGGCAATGGCTTGATCTACCTGCTTTAAGTTCAAAAGACCGTAAGCAGATCTTACCTCATCTACTTTACTATTAATACCAGGAGCGACAACCGTCACCTCGTCTGCAAAGCCAAAATTTTTGAGGTAATCAATGCGTTGTTTTGTTTCTTCATCATGCATCACAAGGGCCCCTCCCTCAAGCGTGTTATACACCTTTGTCGCATGGAAGCTGAGTGTACTCATATCACCTGATTTCAGCACACTTTCGCCATCTACCTCAACGCCAAAAGCATGAGCTGCATCATAGATTACCTTCAACCCATACTTATCTGCAATCTCCTGGATTTGTTTCGTTTTTACTGGTTTACCATAGCAATGAACAGGCATAATAGCCGTGGTTTTAGGTGTAATAGCAGCCTCTATCTTATCAGGGTCTATACCACAAGTTTCCTCTTCAATATCCACGAAAACGGGCTTACAACCATTCCACCAAATGCTATGAGTAGTCGCCACAAAACTATAAGGGGTAGTAATTACCTCTCCTGTAATACGTAAAGCCTGCAGAGCTGTAAGAAGAGGTAGAGTACCATTAGTAAATAGACTAATGTATGGAACCTTCAAATACTCACAAAGAGCCTTTTCTAACTGTTTATGGAACTGTCCATTGTTAGTTATCCACTTGCTTGCCCATATTTCCTTTAGCATATTATTAAACTCGTCGAGATTGGGCAGTAACGGCGAGGTGACGGTAATTTGTTTATCCATTATCAGTTTTATTAAAGACGTATTTTATAAGGACTGTTCTACTAGTCCTTTATTTCGGAAGAAATCCGAGTTAGTTTCTTCTTTCATTTCATCAATAACCTTCAGAAGGTACTGACCGTATTGGTTCTTCAGCATGGGCTTAGCCAGTTCACGCATTTTATCCTCAGAAATCCATCCGTTACGGTATGCTATACCTTCCAAGCAGGCCACCTTTAAGCCCTGGCGTTTCTCAATCACCTCAACAAAGGTTGACGCTTCCGCAAGGCTGTCGTGTGTACCTGTATCTAACCAAGCGAAGCCACGACCGAAGACTTGCACTTTCAGTTCACCATCTTTCAAGAACTCTTGGTTAACTGTAGTTATCTCCAGTTCACCACGGGCAGAAGGCTTAATGTGTTTAGCTACATCAACCACCTTGTTAGGATAGAAATAAAGACCAACTACAGCATAATTGCTCTTAGGTTCTTTGGGTTTCTCCTCAATGCTGAGGCAGTTGCCTTGCTTGTCAAATTCCGCCACACCATAACGTTCTGGATCACTTACCCAATAGCCAAAGACGGTCGCCTTCTGATTCTTCTCAGCATCTTCTACAGCCTTGCGTAGTAATCCTGTAAAGCCACTGCCATAAAAGATATTGTCGCCCAGCACCAAGCAGACGCTATCGTTACCAATGAACTTCTCACCAATAATGAAAGCTTGTGCCAAACCATCAGGTGAGGGCTGCTCTGCATACTCAAAATGTACCCCATAGTCAGAGCCATCACCAAGCAGGCGCTTGAATCCTGGCAGGTCATATGGTGTAGAGATAATGAGAATATCTCTTATACCAGCAAGCATTAATGCACTGATGGGATAATAAACCATCGGTTTATCATAAATTGGGAGCAACTGCTTGCTCACTCCCTTGGTAATAGGGTAAAGTCTGGTGCCGGAGCCACCGGCGAGTACGATTCCTTTCATAATTATCTGTTTTTGTACATATTCTCATAATACTTCTGATAGTCACCAGAAGTTACATTGTCTAACCAGTCTTGATTGTCAAGATACCATTTGACAGTCTTCTCAATTCCATCCTCGAACTGGAGACTTGGCTCCCAACCAAGTTCACGCTGAAGCTTGGTGCTATCAATCGCATATCTTAAATCATGACCAGCACGATCAGTAACATAAGTAATCAAATCTATATCTGCACCCTCTGGACGGCCAAGAAGTCTGTCAACAGTATTAATAAGAACCTTGATAATATCAATATTCTTCCACTCATTGAAACCACCAATGTTATAGGTCTCTGCTATCTTACCGTTATGGAAGATGGTATCAATTGCCCTCGCATGGTCAACCACATACAACCAGTCACGAACGTTCTCACCCTTTCCATATACAGGCAGAGGCTTGCGATGACGGATATTGTTTATGAAAAGAGGTATCAGTTTCTCTGGGAACTGATAAGGGCCATAGTTGTTTGAGCAGTTGGTCACAATAGTAGGCATACCAAAGGTATCATGGAACGCTCTTACAAAGTGATCGGAGCTTGCCTTAGCTGCACTGTATGGGCTATGTGGCTGATACTTCAAATCTTCGGTAAAGAACTTCTCACCATATGCCAGATGGTGCTTACCACTGCTTGCCTTTGTGGTGAAAGGAGGTTCAATACCTTCTGGATGGGTCATCTGCAAGGCTCCATATACTTCGTCCGTACTGATATGGTAGAATCGCTTTCCTTCATATTTCTCAGGCAGGCTCTCCCAATATGCTTTAGCAGCTTGCAACAAAGAGAGTGTGCCCATCACGTTTGTCTGAGCAAAAGTGAAGGGATCTTTGATAGAACGATCCACATGACTTTCAGCTGCCAGGTGAATGATGCCATCTACCTTTTCATCCTGCATCAACTTCAGCACACCATCAAAGTCGCAGATATCCATCTTAACAAACTTATAGTTAGGCTTGTCTTCAATATCTTTAAGGTTTGCAAGATTACCGGCATAAGTAAGCTTATCCAGATTGATAATCTTATAATCCGGGTATTTGTTTACAAACAGTCTTACTACATGACTGCCAATAAATCCGGCTCCGCCGGTGATGATGATGTTCTGCATATTGTGATTATTTTTATTATTCTCAAAAGTGGGGCAAGATTATCAAGTTATTCTTGAGACCTTTGCGGGCACAAGCGAACAAGTTCGAGCGGAACCTTATATCTTATGAGAGACCCAATAAAAGCCTGTCCCATCATAACGAGTTATATAGTGTCTTGCGACATAATTCATATTATCTATCTATGTATGAAGGAACGCCATAGTCCTCATAGCATTCGCTCTGCAGGATTTCCTTATGTCCATCGTTTAGTAATCTTTGTATATTTAACTTTTGCTCTGGCAGGCAGTATTGAACTGCGAACTTCTGTTCCACCTGTGCTGCCAGAATTCCTTATGACTTAAAGAAGATTATCCTTCTCTATATCTTTGAAATATCTGTAGGTATCTACCTTCAGTTCACCACATGCTGCATCGTCTGCAACAATGATAGCATGGGGATGCATCTGTAAGCAACTGATAGTCCACATGTGGTTAACAGATTCTTCTACACCGTGACGAAGAGCACGGGCTTTATTGTGACCATTGACCATAATCATCACCTGCTTGGCATCCATCACAGTACCAACACCTACAGTCAGTGCTGTCTTTGGCACCAAATCCACGTTATTGTCAAAAAAACGGCAGTTGGCAATGATGGTATCGGTGGTGAGGGTCTTCTGGCGGGTACAGCTTTGCAGACTGGATCCAGGCTCGTTGAAGGCAATATGTCCGTCGGGACCGATACCACCCATGAACAGGTCGATACCGCCTGCAGCCTCAATGGCTTTCTCGTAGTTCTCGCACTCTTCCTTCAGATCCTTGGCATTACCGTTGAGGATATGGACATTCTCTTTCTTAATGTCGATGTGGCTAAAGAAGTTGTTCCACATGAAGCTATGGTAACTCTCGGGATGTTCCTCGGGGAGGTTCACATATTCGTCCATGTTGAACGTAATGACGTTTTGGAACGATACCTTGCCTGCCTTATTCAGAGCTATCAACTCTTGGTACATACCCAAGGGAGAACTTCCTGTAGGGCAGCCCAACTTAAACGGTTTCTCTGCTGTTGGCTTTGCTTCGTTAATACACTTGGCTACATAGTTTGCAGCCCACTTCGACATCTTCTCGTAGTCGGGTTCAATAATTAATCGCATACTTGAAATTTTTTCGAGTATGTTCTCGCTCGGCAATACTCATGCAAGCATGAAATTGCTCTCGCTTACTCACATACTTTTTTTGTTATTAAATGTTTGTTATATCCGAAGGACCTGCCACTAAAAAGCCAAAACAGGGGGTTTCCAACGGAATTGTTTATTTCAGTTATTATTTACGCGGTTCTATCATCAAATACTTTTCTTTTACCAGAACACCATAACTTCTGGTATATTTGATACAGTCTTCACACAGTGTCGTAAGATAAGTATTGTCTGCATTATCTTCCTTTACTACATGGACTGCACGAATCTCGTTTTCACTATAAAGGCCATCGCAGAACTGATTCCAACATTTCGCCTTTACAAGCATATGGTCTTCCCATTTTTGTATGTCTTCACGATCAGCGACACTCTTTATTTCAATGTTTACTTCAGGCATATTATTGTAATAGTAAGAGAATCGTATCTTGAACAATCAATCAATGCAGGATGTCAAAATGGGAAAGCTTTACAACGTAATCGCGACATCCACAGTATTCCCGCTGCTGCCAATAGCTACGTTACGGCCCTTGCCAAACATCAAGTCACTGAGC
>Ga0247609_10006829_pt1 | contig 10946 bp, 9 predicted proteins | sample 172DNAGHGlowgp2_FD_193487 | JGI IMG/M metagenome (GOLD analysis project Ga0247609, IMG submission 193487) | Sheep rumen microbial communities from Palmerston North, Manawatu-Wanganui, New Zealand - 1728 DNA GHGlow gp2 | ecosystem: Host-associated > Mammals > Digestive system > Stomach > Rumen ... | reverse complement strand
TTCGTGCAGACCCACAGGCTTCTCAAGTACCACCATCGCAAAGTCGGAGGTACCTGCAGAAACATTACCCGTCTTTACGCGCACTGCATTTGTAGCGACCATACCGGTACCCGCATCACCCTCACAAGGTGCACAGGGAATGCCGCTCTTTAGCTTTCCGGAAGGATCAAGGAACTTAGCGCCTTCATCGGTAAGCTTACCGGCATCCTCTCCGGCTACGAGCACCTTAGGCAGTACGTCCCTGAGTCTCCAGTCATAATAATCGTCGATAAGCGCGTCAAACTTATCCGCCATATCCTTGTCATAATCCATCTTGAAGGAATCGATGGGGAACATACCCGATGCTTCACCTATACCCATCACATTCTCACCCGTTAAGCGGTAATGGATATAACCTGCCAGCGTGGTCAGATGTGCCAGCTTAGGCAGATGCTCCTCTTTATTAAGGGCAGCCTGATACAGATGCGCTATGCTCCAGCGCTGCGGTATGTTAAATCCAAAGAGGCCTGTAAGCTTTTCGGCAGCCTCACCGGTAATGGTATTTCTCCATGTGCGGAACTCAGCCAGCTGCTTCCAGTCCTTGTCAAAAGGCAGGTAGCCGTGCATCATCGCAGACACACCTATCGCACCCACAGTTGTAAGCTCGGTCCCATATTCCTTTTTTACATTTTCGGCCAGATCCGCATAACAGCTCTGTATGCCCTTTATGATGTCATCATCCATATGGTAAGTCCAGACTCCGTTCTCCAGTCTGTTCTCCCAGGTAAACTCACCTGCAGCTATGGGAAGATGCTCATCATTGATAAGACATGCCTTGATACGTGTACTTCCCAGCTCTATGCCTAAAGCGGTACGTCCGCTTTCGATAGCGCTCTTTATCTGTTCTTTGTCCATCTCATTCCTCCCGGATCATATGATATTAAGGTCCATTGGCTTTTTATTCTGTTTATGATGCTTACGGATTGCTTCGTGCTTCGCACTTCCGCAATCCTACGACCATTCGCAATCCGCAAGAATGCCTAAAAATCAGGCATTCTGCTACTTGCTCATGTTCGTGCGGGTCCCAAACTCATGAGCCGGATCATGCAAGCATGTTCGTCTCATGAGCTTTTGACCCTGGCATCATCATATACTATATTTAAAGTTTAGTGTTTCAAAGGCTTTACTTCTGTCAGGATCCTTCGGGTCAAAGCCCTCAGGATGACCACGTCACAAGAAGGGGCCCGTCTTTGCCCTCTACCAGCGTTTATAAGGGCATGAGGATCTGCGTCCCGCTGCCCTCAGCTCCACATAGCAGCCGCAGGCAGCACAGGTGCCCTGATTCAGCTTATCGCAATCGCCGCATATCTCAAGCCGCCGGGCATACATATCGTCCGGCGCTTTCATTTCTTCATCCATCCAGTCCAGCTCTTTTTTTATAAGGCTGCGATACTGTTCTTCATCAAAGTCCTTAAGCAGACATTTCCTGCAGTATCTCTTATCTTCCATCGCTAAAGACCGGCTGATCTCAGATCTCCACTGCCAGATGCATTACGCTGCATCTTGGAATGGTAAAGCTTACCTTGCCGCCGTCTGCCTTAACACCGTCAAAGCTCTTCTTTGTGACTTTTTCGGGATCGTCAAAGGTATTGTGATCGTGCATTTCGCCGCCGACTATCTCCGCACATACACTCTTGACCGCGCTGTCCGCAAGCAATGCTTCGATATCGTAATCCTTATCAGCCGACAGATTGGCAAGTGTGATATTAAGCTTTCCGTCCCTGCCAAGGGATACGCTCTCGCAGAGTGCGCAGACCTTATTATCATCTTCAATGCCTATAGTCTCGTTTTCTATATAACTCTCGACCAGCTCGGCATCCTGATGATCCTTGTACATATCAAACACATGATAGGTAGGTGTCTTGATCATCTTAGAGCCTTCGGTAAGGATCACCGACTGGAGCACATTGCAGAGCTGCGCGATGTTCGCCATCTTTACACGGTCGCAATGCTTGTTGAAGATGTTTAAGTTGATGCCGGCTACCAGCGCATCACGTATGGTATTCTGCTGGTAAAGGAATCCGGGATTGGTACCGGGCTCCACATCATACCAGGTACCCCACTCATCAACGATAAGGCCTACCTTATGACCCTTATCATACTTATCCATGATGGCTGTTGTACGGCTTATCAGCTCATCCATAAAGAGAGTCTTCTTAAGGGTCTTGTACCAGAATTTCTCATCAAAATCGACTGCACTTCCTTTTGTCTCCCAGGTATCGGGAACGGTATAATAGTGCAGGGACAGACCGTCCATAAAACCGTGGAACTGTTCGGGCGATCTAAAGCAGGTCTTCATCACCGTATCGGTCCACTCATAATCATCCGCATTCGATCCGCATGCGATCTTAAATACAGGCTTCTTGGGATCATAATTACGCACATAGGTCTGATAGCGTCTGTAAAGATTGCCGTAATATTCAGGCGTCATATTACCGCCACAGCCCCAGTTTTCATTACCTACACCGAAGTAATCCACGCGCCATGCTTCTTCCCGGCCGTTTGCCTTACGCATATCAGCCATGGGAGATACGCCTTCCATGGTCATATATTCAATCCATTCGCTCATTTCCTGTACGGTGCCGCTGCCCACGTTTCCGTTAACATAGGTCTTGCATCCCAGCTGGGAACACAGTTCCATGAATTCATGTGTACCGAAGCTATTATCTTCGACCACGCCGCCCCAATGCGTATTGATCATCTTCTTGCGGCTTTCCTTGGGACCAATCCCGTCCTTCCAGTGATATTCATCGGCAAAACAGCCGCCCGGCCAGCGCAGTACCGGTATCTTAATGGCCTTAAGAGCCTCTACCACGTCGCTTCGCATGCCGTTAACATTGGGGATATCTTTATTATCCTCTCCGACATATAGTCCTTCATAAATACAACGTCCCAGGTGTTCTGAAAAGTGTCCCTGCAATTCGGGATTGATGTGACCGCACAGATGCTTTGGATTGATAAAAAGCTTCATTTGTAACCTCCGATCATAAAGAAATTGAATACCATAAATTTACAACAAAACCGCCTTTTTTGCAAGGAAAAAGCGCCGTCCGGAGCGTGGTTATACATCGCTGAAAAATATCCCTGTTATTTTTGTTTGATATACCTATAGGATTTTATCCGGCTTTGATGTAAAATCTTTTATATGGTAGATTACAGACTTCTCGAAAAAACTATAAAGGACAGCTCAAAAAACGAGAAACAATACCTCCCCGTGCTGTCAAACACGGTATCTTCGATAATGGATCACATACCCGGTATCAACTGGGTCGGTTTCTATTTAAAAGATGAAGATGGCCTGTATCTGGGACCGTTTCAGGGCAAGTCCGTTACTGTTACGCGCCTGCCGGAAGGAAAGGGGCTTTGTGCTTCTGCGATGAAGAAGAACGATATGGTCTATGTTCCCGATGTGAACAGCTTTCCGGATTATGTATGTGATGATGCATCCACGGACTGCGCACTGGTGTTTCCTCTCCATGCAAATAATATGGTCATAGGAGTCCTTCTTATCTGCAGTCCCATATTAAACCGTTTTTCCGTCAGCGACAGGGATAATCTCCGCAGGCTGGTCACTCTGCTTGAAAAAAACACCGATTTTAGCCAGATCGCAGGCAGCATGCCCGCTGCCACGACAAAACAGCCCGCAAAGAATCACAATATGCCTTTTGAGTTATGGCTGTATGCCATAAAAGGCCTGGCCCAGACTTACGAGATGGTCGAGCCGATCTATTCGCAGCTTTCCGATCAGGAAAAGAAAGCTCTCCAGGAAGAATACGAAAAGCTATAAAAAAAGGGGCCCGGCCCCTTTTTTATTTTTCCTTTATCTCGATCCCCGGGAAGTTGAAGATAAACTTCATCAGCTTCTTAGGCGCTTTTTTCTCTATCACCCTGGTGTAGAGCATAAAACCCGCAAATCCTGCCATTCCTCCCAGCACCGCTCCGCAGATAACATCCGTGGGATAATGCACACACACATAGATACGTGATAATGCTATAAGCAGCGCCAGTACCAGTGCGGGAATACTGTACCTCTTCTTCATCTTCATATACGGCAATACGCTGGATACCGAAAATGATGCTGCCGTATGTCCCGAAGGGAAGGAGTAATCCCACTGGGGTTTGACTATACAGACTATATGCTGATACAGATCATACGGTCTTGGTCTTGCCACAAGTGGCTTTATGATCCCGTTGCAGAGTATAACGTTAAGTACCAGTGCCACTCCGCAGGCCAGTCCTACGCGCCTTGTCTTTTTAAACAGCAGAAGTACCAGTATAAGAAGTATCCACGCTATACCGGCCTTGCCCAGGTGGGTGATGAATATCACGATGGGATCTAACCATTCCTTACGGATATTGTTCATCACGTACTCAAGTATCGAAATATCAAAACTGTCTACCGCACTCATCACTTTCCCCCTGTCAGATATGCCAGTACATATACGAGCGGTGAATTCCAGTATATGGTTATCTCATTGGTACTGTAGGATTTCCAGTCATCCACGAACCATTTCATCGGAGGACGGCCTTTTAATATATCCGGATTTGCAGCGGTATCGCAGGCACGGTAATTGGGTCCGCCCGAAACATAGCCGGGTATCGGCTCATCGATACCGTCCGCAACGGTAGGCCTGTTGTGGGGATCCCTGAATGCTTTCTCGCCATAGCCCGTCACATAGGACATATCCATAGCGTTACGTCCCAGTATGTAATCCAGCTGGCTGGCGGCATACTCCAGATAAATATCTTCGCCGCTCAGTCTGTTCGCAAAGCAGAATACCATTGCATTACACAGCACCTGCATATTGCTTCCCCAGTTAAAGTTATAATGATGGAAAGCCAGCTCGTAGGGATTTGATGCAGAAATCTTGCGCAGTCTCTCCGCCTCTTCAAGCCAGCTGCCTTTGAGCTTGTCCACCAGATCCTGAGGGAATGTTCCCTTCTTTGCCATAAGCAGGCTCATGGATGCCAGACCGCCTACGTCAGCCCAGCCCAGCGCTACGGTGTTTATGCGAAGCTCAAGTATCTGGCGTATCGCCCATATCCACTTTTCATCACCGCTCAGCTGATAAAGCTCGACTGCAGCCCACATCCTCTCATCGGCATCACACATATCCTCATAGGTCCCGGTATGGATCTCCGACGGATTCTTAAAGATGAACTCACGGTTATTCATAAGCCACTTGCCTGCTGCCAGGGCAGATTTCTTATAGGCTTTCGCTCTCTTCTCATCATACTGTTCGTACAGGCGCGCAGCCAGTGCCATTATCGCTGCCTGATCTGCTGTAGCCAGTGAAGATACGGGAGTCACTACCGGCTCCAGCTTATCATCTTCGGGCATCACAAAGTCCACAAAGCTTTCGGAAGTAGCCTTATGGTGTACGCCGCCGTCCTTTTCCTGCATCTTCAGCATCCAGTCCAGCTCCCATGCACACTCGTTTAAGATATCGGGAATACCGTTTCCGCTCTCGGGTATATCGTGAGACAGCTTAAATGCCTTGGGTTTTAATGCATATGCATAGAGCAGATGTGCCAGTGCCACCGCACCTGCGGTAACATATCTGCCGTAATCGCCGGCATCATGCCAGCCGCCTTTTAACTTAACGTGTCTTTCGGGATCGCTGTAGAGTATCCTTGCGCTCATGCAATGGCATGCTTTATGTGCGAATCTTCCCGCATATTTTTCTTCAAGCGCCATGCCGCAGCGCTGGAAATAATACATGCGCAGTGCGTCTTTAAACAGAGACGCATACACTTTCTTTCCTATAGTAAAGCCGCAGCTGCGCTGTCCCTTTTCATCGACAAAATAATATTTTCCCGGAATATCCACTTCGGAAAAATCTATGCATCCCGCTTCCTCTGCGCTGTTCTCATCGTATATAAGCTGTGCATCGCCTTCCAGTATACGTTCACCCTTGCTGTTATACAGCTTATAATGCCTGCCGCCGCTGATGGTAGCATGCTTAACGGATCCTGCAGCGTATCCTACCTGGTTTACAGCTATCATGATAGTTCCTCCATCGTTAATAACCTGCCCCCCTCCTGCAAGCAGGGCACAGTTTTACCTCACTCTATCGCTTCATTATATACGGCACGTGAACCGCCCACAAAACGGGGACGATATCTTGCTGCTATGATACGCGCCTTACCCACCGTATCCTGTTTAAGTTTAATGGGTACCACTACAGGCTTTACATGCATGCCGATGAGCACGCCGCCTATATCTATGCCCGCAAGCGCGCTCTGTCTGATATCTCCCACTAAAACGGGATCTTCAAAATGCTGATAAGCCTGGGTAGCAAAAGATCCGCCTGCCTTGGGCTGCGGTATCGCATTTACCTGTTCAAAACCGTATTTATCCATTACGCTGCGTTCAGTGACCAGCGCCCTGTTTAAATGCTCGCAGCACTGTACGGCCAGCTTAAGCTTAAGCTCTCTTACAGTATCCCATACGCCCTGCCACAGCTGCGCTCCCACATCCACACTTGAATGCGTACCTATAAGCTCACCCTGTACGGCACTCGTAGAGCAGCCTATCACCAGCAGATCGCCTTCTTTCAGACCTGCACTCTGCGCCACTTCGCGTACCAGGGCACTTACTTCTTCAGTTATACTCATGAGATATCACCTCTGGATCTTTTATGTAATCTCGGATTATATTAGCAAATAATCCCTGTCTTCGCAATATGCTCTTACAGCCGCCGGATATACATATCACCACAGCTGCTCAAGGAACAGCTTCGCCAGTTCAGTGTGTTTTCCGTAAGTGTATGCCGCATATATGTGATCAACTTTTACTCCCGAATACTGGTAGTACTTATTAAGGATCTTTGCATCATCCATGCATAATGCAACCGGGACCTCATCAAGATACTTGACAAGTCCCTTTTCATCAAACACCTTAAGTTCGTCTTCAGTGTATACATCGCTCAGCGGTTTTACATATCCGCTGCCGGTGAACCTGTCGATGACATCCTCTCCGCTGATCATCAGATCCATCTGGCCCACCATCAGGACCATGGCTACCTTCTGGTCATCTTCGTACGGATACAGCGCCGCTATATCAGGATCCGAAAGTGCCTCCGTATCTCCCAGGATAAAACATGAAGAGTCTACGGTTATATCCTGCTTTTTGGGGTTTTCAAGATGTTGCTGTATAAATGGCTCTAACAGTTCTTTATCGACTGTCGGCATCTGCGTGAAGTTCGGCATGCTCACATACAGCATCTCATCCTTGTGCGTCAGCGTGGTAACCACTACGGCTATGATTATCGCCAGCGTTATACCTATGCCTATCACCCATTTAAGATAATAATCTACAAAGTATTTCCATTTAACTTCAAAGGGCGCTGTTTTGATCTTATCGCGCTCTTCCTGAAACTCATCCATTAACGGCATCTTATAAGCCTACCTCCAGTCAGAAAATTTTAGCCGGCGAACATCACACCGTCAAAGATATCTTCGATATCCTCACCGTCTATGGTCTGGGGCCACTCTGTTTTATCAAGACTCAGGTGCACAAATCTTCCGTCATCCAGCTTAAAATCTACCCACTGCTTTTTATCGGTGGAGTAGAAATAAAGCTTCTCTCCCTTCTTAAGCGTCTCTTCATAAGATGCAGAGTCGTAATCGTCCCTTACCTGCGCTGTGATATCCTTCTTAAGGGTAAGACCGCCGTCGTGTCCCCAGAATGATATCAGGTAATCGTCATCCGTACTTACCGCCTCTCCGTCTCTTGCGATGTAATAATCCTTATACACCAGATATGTAGACATCACATCACCTACCTCAAAGATGCAGAATGATAAAGGATCCGCAGGTATGTATCCGTAGAAACCACCGAAGAACTCGGATTTCCTCTCTATCCTGTGATTGTCTTCGTCGATCAGGTAGATATTGAGAGTTTCGTAATCATCCTCGTGGGTCAGATCCACTAAGAGATAATTCACTCCGCCTATTGAAGCCACCCAGAAGTCCGCTTCATATGCGGTAAGGGTTTCCTTGTAGCTTATACCTTTATACTCGATATTAAGGCTATTATACATACCGTAATCATCTTTATCCATCAAGTATGCGTACAGCGTTTCTTCATCTGCGGAATGTGGCAGATACGAGCATGCACTTGTATTTATACAGTAATTAAAACTGCACTCTTTGTACTCGTCTTTGACCAGGCCGGGGTATTCATCATATCTTAAGAATACTTCCTGATGCCCCGCCACATAAGGAGCCAGCTCATATATCTGGAAATAAAAAGTCAGGCCTTCATAACCGATAGAGAAATTCAGATCGCCATTCATATAAATGCTCTCTTCTATCGTCTCCGAAAGCGTATCCGCGTTAAAAAATATCTCACTGTCGTATGATGCGAGCAGCTTAGTCTCAAGTATGTCCGGAAGATCCGCTATCATATCGGCATCCATGACATCTTCCAGATGGAGCTCTTTACCTGTCAGGGAATCAAAGTTCACGGGATTGAAAGAATATACGCCATGGGCTCCTCCCATGAAATCTTCATAATATGTAAGAAGACTGGTCACTACCGTATCGGCTCTTACAACATCAGTCCTGTATTTTTCATATACGGGGAGTACAAAGCCCGAATCCTTATTATCCCAGTATATCTGCGCCAGATCATTGATACCTTCATCCGTAAGCAGCTTTTCTTTCTCAGTACTGTAATCTTCTATCGCCTTTTTAAGCTGCGGCAGATCGTCATCCATAAGTTCTATATGGGTAGCGTATCCCGATGCACAGGGCTCGTCTAGATCCGGATCACGGACAAAATTAGCACCCTGATATGAATAAAGCTGAAGCAGTCTGTAATCCGGCTTTTCTGCTTCAGGCTCTTCTTCGGGTGTAGGTGTCGGCGCCTGTGTCGGTGTCACCTCTTCTTCCGGTGCGGACGTGGGTGCCTTGGTCGGCTCTTCTTCAACCTCTTTATCACCTATGCTGCCGCGGCTTTCATGGTTATCATTTCCGATACATCCGCCAAGCAGTGATAAAGAAAGCGCCGCTGCCGTAAACAGCTTTGCAAAACTTTTTCTTTTCATAAATATTATCCTCCCGTTCAAAACACTGCCAGCTTACATCTCTTCGTTCTTCATAAGTTCCATTTCGTAACTTATCGTTATCACATCACTGTTTCCTTTTATCCATTTGTCAATGATATGATCGGTGATATGCTGTATAGCTTCTTCCTTAACATCCGTAAGCATTATAAAATACTGGCTGTCGTTATACCGCATTATCAGATCGCTCTTCCTCAATATATCTTCAAGATGTACGCCGAAATCCTCGCAGGCGGTCACATATTCGCTGTCGGTCGTGTTGGTCCCCTTATCCAGCGTAAACAATAGCTTGCATGCAAGCTTCGAATATCTCATGATATATCTGGTAACGAAGCGGTATACTGCTACGAAGTCGTCCTTCGAAAGCCGCAGTGCGGTGTTCGATATATTGCGCTCCGAAAACAGCATGCTCAGCGAGCGCAGATCTATCCTGTCGCTTAAGGATATCTTAGCTTCTAAGCCCCCCACATAAAGCTCGCAACCGTGTTTTCCGTTCTGCTTTACATTATACAGGGCTTTATCGGCCAGCTTGATCATGTCCGGATATTCCCGGGCATTTCCCGATACTTTTACTGCTCCGATCGAAGCTCCCAGCGGTATATCCATCTGCTCGCCCATCAGTTCCTTTGCACGCCCGACCAGGCTTTTGTTTATTTCCTCAGTTACAGCCTTTAACTCTTCTTCGCTCTGTACCGATACCGAAAATGCACTGAACTCATCTCCGCCCATCCTGCCGATCACATCATTTTCGCCCAGTGCTTTAGTGATGATCTTTGAAAAAGATATCAGCACTTCATCACCCATATCGTGACCGTACAGATCGTTCACCAGCTTAAAAGAATCCAGATCTATCATCATCAGCATGCCGCTCTTATCTCTCACCAGCTGTGTAAACTTTTCGATAGCGGCGCCTTTATTAAGAAGCCCCGTCAGTTTGTCGGTAGTGGCTTCCTTATGGTATTTATTTATCTGTGCCTGTTTTTCCAGCACTTTCGTGACACGCTTTACCAGCACATCCGGATCGAAGGGCTTACGCACAAAGTCGTCGACTCCCAGATCAAAGCCTCTGGCCTCGGTCTGTTTGTCGGAATCGGCAGTCAGAAACACCACGGGTATCTCATCGATCCCCGACTCGGCTTCGTACGCCTTAAGCTTCTCATAAGTCTCAAAGCCGTCCATCTCCGGCATAAGTATATCCAAGAGGATCAGATCCGGTCTGTTACTTTTGACAAAAGAAAGCAGAGCCTTACCCGAAGGTATGCAGCTGACTTTCATTTCGTGCTTTGCCAGCATTTTTCCGGCTATCTTTAAATTGATCGGGTCATCATCTACGATGGCTATATGTCTTCCCATGCATACTATCCTCCTGGCGGGATTATAGCATAAAACCGCTGACAGAAAAAGGGGTCCGGCAAAGATAAACTTGCGCCGGATGCCGCCACAGAATATAATGGTCTGCGTATCTATCCGATGAAAGGAATGACTGTGAAGCAATGAAGAGAACTGTCTGTCATGCAGCTTTGATATTGATACTGGCAGCTTTGATAAGCGGCTGCGGAAAAAAAGCCCTGCCTGATGAGCGCCAAAAAGCGGCCACACTGGCCGATCTGGTAAGCGATACACAGAGGGCGACGCCCACTCCTTATGCGGATGTATCCGCTCCTGCAGGTGATGAAACTGCTGCCGCCGATCCCACTCCGGCCGAACCCACACCCACTCCCATGACCATCCCCCCAAGCATCCGGGATGATATGGCTCCCGCCCTTATCAGGGCCAAGCGCGCCGGCAATACCGAACAGATCGATATTAACTTAAGCAGTATCTGGGAAACCGACG
>Ga0247609_10006828_pt1 | contig 10946 bp, 24 predicted proteins | sample 172DNAGHGlowgp2_FD_193487 | JGI IMG/M metagenome (GOLD analysis project Ga0247609, IMG submission 193487) | Sheep rumen microbial communities from Palmerston North, Manawatu-Wanganui, New Zealand - 1728 DNA GHGlow gp2 | ecosystem: Host-associated > Mammals > Digestive system > Stomach > Rumen ... | reverse complement strand
CGTTATGCACTCCCAATTTTTTTAATAATCTTAATTTTTTCTTCTTTGGTTATTACACCACGAAGTTCAAGAAGCCTTCCTATCGCTTGAATCCACATCTTTTCGTTCATATTCTTTGCTCCTCTCTTTGTTTTCACTTTGTTGTGCTGCCCATTCCACCATTCCTTACACCGTCAGTCTCGTCGTCATCCGTCATAAAGAACTGTTGGATAATGCCCTGACACATTCCTTCGCCTTTAACGAAATCAAAAAATCTTCTTCTTTTTTCTTCTGCCGATTTTTCTTTTAAACCTTTGTTTAATCCATGAAAACGCATATGCGATCCAGTTGGCAGAGGAAAAAGATTTTCAAGATCATTGTTTAATCTATTGAAGTCGATATGATGCACATCCCAATCAGGAGACAAATATTGTTTTTCATTTATTGTAACGCTGTTCTCTGGAACTAAATAATTCGCTTCGACTATTAATCTATGCTCAAATACAAAATCGTCGCTATTTTTAAAGGGGTGATCTAAACTTCTTATCATCTTATACCCATAGGTGCTTATCCTTTCATTGGACTTCCATGAAGCATTAAGCTCTCCCTTTAATCCATACTGATGATTTCCCTCTCCCGACATTTTTATTTTATCTAATTCACGTTTACATTGCTTGCTACAACAATGTGTTTTATATTTATCCCGATGATATTTTTTTATATGAAATGATTTGCCACATATTGGGCAAATAGTTTCTTTTGGAGTTTTGTTTTTACGATATTCTCCTTCACACTTGCGACAACAAAAAAAGTTTTTATTAGACAGTCTTTTCTTATGCATGATTTCAATGTCTTTGCCACACCAATCGCATTTTTTTATTGCTAAGATTTTACTCATTATTACACCCCTGTAGAACCAAAACCACCATTTCTAACTCCGTCAGTTTCATCGTCTACAGTTTTGAAATACTGTTGTATGACACCTTGACACATCGCGTCGCCCTGTTTAATAATAATTGTTTTGTTATCGGGGCTGTCATTAAAGAATTTACACCAAATATGCCCCTCGTTGTCTGAGCCACTATAGTCCGCATCTATTACAGGAATGGTGTTCCACAACTGCATCTTATACTTAAATCCCAGTCCCGACCTCGGATATATTGCAAGGAACTTATCATCGTCAAGGTGTACTCGTATACCTGTGGGGACTTTAACAGTGCCTTTGGGTGGAATAGTTATATCGAATGGGGCAAATATGTCATATCCGGCTGAACCCTTAGTTGCTCTCTTTGGCAACTTAATGGCGTTATAGACCGCCAATGTGTCTTTTGCGTCTAAAGCTTCGTCGGAGATGTACTCCGCAAAGTCTTTTAAAAACTGCATCTCACTAATCTTTTCAAATTTATTCATTGTTGTCCTCCTGTATTATTGACCTCCACCAAGAGTACGAGCCGTTAGCTTCGACAAGCAATGTGCCTTTAAAGGAATCAACAGCTTGGTTGTCATACTCCGGTGAACAGTCGTAAATTATAAATATATTATCGTCTTTATGCCACTGGCAGAGAACGCCCGTTTCTCGACAAGGGATTATCAGCAGTAGCATATTCACATTTTCATACCTCACCGAGCCTTCGGGATCGGCAGTCTCCGGCAAGAGGTCGGGGTTAAACATTGTCATGGCGTTTACCTCTATTCATCAACTTGGCAGTTTTTATAAATCGGTCAATCAATTTTATAAAGGAATAAACCTCATCCCAGTTGTGCGCTCTGTAAAAATTGTCAATCTCGCTGTCGTTGGCTTGATTGTACGGCATATCGAAACAAATTGAAAAATAATCTCTGTTGCCTGTAAGGTTAAATAGACCGTCGTCCACGAGAATATCGACTTTTATTATCTGCTTATTCTGCGTATTAATCGTGTGCAACCACACGTAATCTTTCGGCAGAAAGTCAAGATTTCGCGCCAAGTGATTAATCTTTTTACGGAGATTAGACGGCAAACTACTTGTTACAAACCAAATCTCGTGACCTTCTTCGTATAGCTTTTTTATTGTCTTATACGCACCGTCTATAAGCTTGACTTTACGCCACATTTCGCAGTCTTTAAATGCGGCTGAGATGATCCACCTGTACTGATCTGGTAGTGCATCTTCCATGCTGTATGTCTTAAAGTCATTCATGCAGAGATTAAGCCCAAGTCGTTCATTTACATAGTTTACGACTTGCTGTGGACTGTCTACTACTACACCGTCAAGATCGAAACCCAAAACCATATTATACCTCTATATAGTGGCGGTCTATGAATTTGCCCCAAAAAGCGTCGTTGTATATATGCAAATCTTCTTTAACCACTTTTAGTGTTTCGCTATGTTTCTCATTAAAGGCTGAGATCGCATTCTTAATTGCGGTAAGTTCCTTATCCTTATCTTTCTCTGCTCTTTTACAGGCTTCTTCCTTTTCTTTGCGCTCCTGCATTCTAAGCTCGGTCAGTTCCTTTTCTTTCTGCTCAATTTGTTCTCTGATAGTCATTCTTCTTCCTCCATATCTTTTTCACTTTTGCCAAGCGATATTTCACTTAGTTTGTAATAGCTTATGTACTTGCCGTCGCCATAGGCGTATGTGGTGGCTAAGAGCAGATCGCCGTCTGGAAGTGCGATAACGTCAAGTATACGAACGTGGTCGCACTCGTCATTGACGTACAGGCTTTCATCGCTAAACTTCTCGGCTTGTTCGTAAGGCGTAAACATTCGCTTGTATTCCCAAAGCCGAAAGATTGTGTTGGGCGGTAGAGATTGCAGATACTCACCAAATGAATTATACTGCATGGATTTGCCTCCTTTGCATATTTTAAAGTATTATTTTTGAGAAAATTGCATATTTTTCTACTTAACATATTTGTATAAGTCTAAAGGATTCGCTGACTTCTTAGCTGTTTTTCTTTTGTCTTTCCATAGATAATACTCTTTGCGGAACTGATCGCTAACAATATAATATGTTGCGCCGGATTCTCCTTTTGCCGTCACCCATAAAAGCATGGTTTCATCATACGGGAACACGTTGCAAATGGTTGAATCAAGCATTGTTGTCGCGCTCCCACTCATCCATAAGCTGCCGATCTCTCCAAATTTCGTACGCGTAGTCCTCATCTGGTTCTGGAATCTCTGCTTCTGTTTTGTAGCAACACTCCTCACAATAATGATCTTTACCTAATACATACACCGTATCGCCAATATATATATCCCCTCCGCAGCCGTCGCATTTGAAAGCAACTGCTGGCTCATAATTGGGGCAACCATAAGAGCATGGATTATGTCTGCATTCTTCGCACATATTAATTCTCCTTTATTTTTAAGTACGCACCGCAATGGCATTCGCCTTCAATGGTTTGCTCACGAAACTCTAAACAGGGGCACTTGGTCGAGGGTGTCTTTTCGAGGCGACATGGACAGTAACCATCATTAGCTTTAACTTCTGCAATTACAGACTTAAAGATTTCTTCATCTGGATTCTTGACTATCTTTAACATCAATAATCTACTCCTCTCTTATATATATGTTGATTTGACGAAGCTAATATAACACCATATTCAATGTGGTTGGCAGTTTTTAGTGTCTCTATATATTGCCCACATTTGATGTAATCAAACGCCTCGCTCTCTATGAGTCTCTGCACTGTTGATTGTTTGAACTCATAGCCTGTATATATCATAGTCTGTAAACCATTACTTTTGGCGACTTTTGCAAGAGCAATACATTCATCTATTTGTAAAGTCCATTCAAGTCCAGCAAATACAATGCCTTTATTAAACAGATTTGATTTAATCTCGTCCACTATATCTTTACAATTCTTAGATATTACAGGTAACATCTTGATATGCTGATTAAAACAATTTGGACAATTAAACTTACAATCACAGGCGGCTATGAGAGCACCCATAAAGGGTGCGTCCTCACATCGCTCATGTTCTATAAGTTTATAATTAATCATCTTCTGGGCTAAGCTGTTTTCTATCATAAAACTCTGCCTTTTTGCCGTCATTGTAATTATCCACACAGCGGAGATAGCCAGTTATTCTCTGGTACATTTTAAGATTTGAGTTGCATATTGGGCATTTATCAACCTTATCTGCAATATAGCCGTGTTCTGGACAATATCTATTTAATGGAGATATGCTAACGTATGGAACTTTGTATTCGTGGCATACAGTGTCTATAATATTCTTTGCTGTTTCGCCACTAATAGCACCAGAGGTAAATATGTGGATTACCGTTCCGCCCGTAAAGAGTATCTGCAAATCCTCTTGATTATCGAATGTATTTTTTATGCTTGTTATCTTATTTACGGGTATGTGGCAGCTATTTGTGTAATAAGGTGCTTTTGCTGTTCCTCTTGTGATGATGTCAGGAAACTCCTCTTTATCCTTCTTAGCAAGGCGATAAGATGTCGATTCTGCGGGAGTGGCTTCAAAATTATAAAGGTTGCCAGTCTCTTTTTGAAACTCAAGAAGCTTACTTCTGATATGTTCGCCTACTTCAATAGCAAACTGTTTGCCCTCATCTGTAAGAATATCTACTCCCTCACCGAAAAAGTTTTCGCACATCTCATTCATAGATACGATACCGATGGTTGAAAAATGATTTCTCATAGTACCAACATAAGTGTCGAAAGCTGGAATAAGTCTTGTTTCAATAACATTCTTCTGAAGCCACGCTCTCTTGATTTCAAGAGAATCCTTTGCTATATTAAGAACGCGGTCAAGCTCTGCAAAGAAAGCGTCTTTATTGCCCTTTGTCTTGTAGGCTATACGAGGAAGGTTGATTGTAACAACACCGATTGAACCTGTGCTATCGCCACTGCCGAAAAGACCTCCATTACGTTTCTGAAGCTCGGTTAAATCAAGTCTCAAGCGGCAACACATTGATCTGGCATCTTCAGGCTTCATGTCGCTGTTAAGGAAGTTTGCAAAATAAGGATAACCATACTTGCCAGCCATCTCCCAAAGAAGCTTATTGTTAGGATTATCCCAATCAAAACGCTCATGGATATTGTATGTAGGGATAGGATATGCAAATGGTCTACCATTACTATCTCCTGCTATCATAAGCTCACAGAAAGCCCTGTTGAACATATCCATTTCTCTCTGACATTCTTTATAGGTAAAATCTGCAAGTCCATCACCTATCATAGCATATTCATTAAGTAAATCCTTTGGCGGAGTGAGGTCGAGAGTAATATTTGAGAATGCTGGTTCTGCGCCACCACGACTGTTTGAATTTATGCTAAAGATAAAGTTCTGTAAAGCCTGTTTTACTTCGCTATACTTCAACTCGTCTTTCTTAATAAATGGAGCAAGTAACGTATCTACTGAGCTAAAAGCAACAGCTCCCATTATCTCATTCTGATATACCGTTACCATATTTGAAATCTGATTTAAGATTGAATCAAAATGCTTTGCTGGCGAAGATGTTGGTATGTTTGGAACGCCTTTAACACCAGTAGTTATGAGCTTTGAAAGAGAATAACCACAACAGTAAAGAGTTAAACCGCCAAGATCGTGTATGTGCATTGAGCCATCTAAATATTCTTTAGCAATATACTCAGGATAAACTTCCCTAAGCCAATAATCCTTTGATACTTCTGCTATCATGTGTTTGCCAAGACCACCGTAGGAATAAGGAGAGTTTGAGTTCTCCTTAACACGCCAGTCTTGCTTTTTTAAATATCCTTCTACTATATTCTTGCTGCTTTTCATGTCTTACTCCTCTCACTGATTGTTTACCCACTTAACTGCTTCACCGAAGTTCATAACCTGCCCGTCTACATCTAATACAGGCATAAAGTCAAACCCTTTTTGTATCATAAGTTCCTTGTTGTCGCAGATTGTATATTCAATCTTAGCGTTGTCTAATTTTTTCTCCAGAATCTTGCACTTCGGGCAGTATGTACTGTACAGTGTTACCACTCGTATCATCCTCTCTTTAACTTCTTCATTGCTTTCTTCGCCACTATTAACTCACCGTCTATCTCGACTATAGGCAGAGACTTTACTTTGTGACTCCCTACCCACTCAGTTCCAACCCTTTCAACCTCGTATGAAATATCTCTTTCATCTAAGAAATTTAAGAGTTCAACGGCTTTACTGTTTATGACTTCGTTCATGTAAACTTTAACGTTCATACTTGCCTCCCACACGAGCGCAAGCCCAAAACATAAAAGCGTTTACAATAATAACGCCACCTAATATAATCTTAATCATTGTTTTCACCCTCTCACCCTGTAAAACCTATACAGTCCATCAATCCAATCTACAATATCGTTAACGCCGTTCTGCACCTCGTTTGGGATAACAAAGTCGCAGAGTTGCTGACAGTCGGCAAATGCTTTTTCATCATACTGTAACCGCTTCATTATCTGTTCATCAGAATCTCCACGTTCAGCCATACGGCGACTTGCAATTGAACTATCGCAGTCAATGTAGATTGAGAGAATATCTTTGTCATGATAGTTGTTGTATAGCTGAATTAATCCTTCTCGATCTACCACATAGATTTGACAACCTTCAAGCATTTTGCGAGTAACAAAGTACGCATTATCATTGTATTCATTATAGGCTACAATGTCATTTTGGAAGTCCGTAATTTGCTCTCTTGTAATAAAGGTGTGAGTAAGCTCGTCGCCTTCACATTCTTTACGAATAGGTCTTGTGGTATAGGATTTCGCCTGTACATACCCAAATCTCCTATAAAGGCGGTCTGCAATTGTAGATTTGCCACAACCCGACTTGCCCAATAAACAAAGTAATAATGGCTTACTCATTGTTCTTACCTCCACATGGGTACATCTCTTTGCACTCACCGACATACTGACACATCGGTACAAGAAACTCGGCAAACTCAGGATTGGTCTTAACAACTTCATCACATATCATACGCACCAATTCTCTTGTCTTATCAGAAGCTTGTCTGCACAAGCGTTTATTTGCAATAACCATAAGCTCCTCTGCGTTCATATCCCATATCATATCTACGGGTGCATCCTGTGGTGCTTTGGTTCTATCATAGTTGCTCTGTCTATCATTGCGCTGTGACCTTACATAAGGCTGCGCATGAATATGTCTGCATAACCATTTATACCCTCGGTTTCCCGATATTTATTAGGGGGGTAGACTATATCATCATCTCGTATGAGATGCCGTGCGCTTCCATCCGTGCCAATATCGGATGTACTTCCTTACACTCATCAGGAATAGTCGTTACAAATTTGTTCATATATGTATTTATAAGTTCTGCCTTCCCATAGGTCAGAAAAAGTATGTCTATTAACCAATGGATATTCTTTTCTAATATCTTTTTTACTAAAACCTCTCATTTTCTTTTTAAGTATGTCAACTACTTCATCTTCTGTGAAGGCTGCATTGCAATTATTACAACCCGAAATTAATTTGTATTGTTTAGAATAATCACATTGTTGAATTGGGACATTGCTCTGTATGCTTTTGAATGTATTACCATACCATGCGTCTGAGAAAGTGTTTATATTAAGATTGGGATAGTATTGGGATTTAACATCAGATTTTAGCAATCCTTTATTTTTGCAATCTCTAATAAACTGAACATCTTCTTTGGATAATGTTGATATATGGTTCCTGTTTTTCTGCCTTTTGTGTTTTAATCTATTTTCTGGAGTATAAACATCATAATGAATATCTCTCCAAGTTTTACCGTTCCACACATCGGCAAAGGTGTTAATAGAAATATATTCCTCGCACAGTCTATAAGCCTCTGATCTTGTTATGTCTGTGGTATACAATTCTCTTATTTGGTATACTATATCAGATGTTAGTTTTGCATTGCCGTTAAGTTCTCCAAATGCTGAATTGGTTTCGCCACCCATTGTCATATTATATCCGTTGGGGAATATTGAATTATAATACTTGATATAATATATCTCCAATTCACTCAAATCTGACAAAGTACATTCTTTAACAACTGAAAATTCAAAATTGTCAGCCCCATATTTTCTAATTGCCTTATGGATTATGCAATTATCTTTTGATCTTTTGTGCTCAGACCACCTACGTTCTATATTATTGGACTGTCCTATATATATTTTTTGATTAATTTTATTGGTTATCATATAAATTCCTATCATTTTTTCACCTCTTTTCTTATAATAATATATATGAACAAATTCTCGGAGTTGCCATACGCTCGACATATAACAACGCAAGGTTTTCTCCGATAGCCGGATTACTCCAACCCTCACTTGGCTTGTGAGTTCACACGGTTGTTGACGCTAATCACTTAGCGAAAGCACCTATTTTGATGCACACTTACCCACGAAGGAATACCCTCTAACTTAAAGCTAAATCTCAGTCTGCGGATTGGTGAATGTCTTGCCTTTAAAATAGATTTCTTCCACTCGTCTGTTGGCGGATTTTTAATCTTGAGTCCAACTGTGACTAACGCTCTCTCTTTACAGGCAATCCAGTCCTGCTCTGTCGGATATTCTATACAAGTAATCTTCATACGCTCACCTTTAATTTATGACAACTTTCGTGATTTCTTAGCCATTCCAGTTCTTTGCGATCTTCGTCCGTCATTGTCCGAATTACAGGAATAGACTCTCTATTAAATTTTTCTGCTTCTGCAAATGTACGCCGTATATCGCGCCACATCTTTTCTCTCTGTGAAATACCCATCCTTATCTCCTTTTGGTAGAACCCAGCCGAAGCTGGGCGTTTGTTACTGATAATAAAACTTATTGTTGCGTCCGTTGCCACACCAACTATTGATATTACCACAATCGTACTTACCGTCAAAATAAGCCTTTATCGCATCATCTATTGGTGCATAACCTATTCCGCTATAGTCTACCCTCGAATACGGGACATTGAAAAACTGTCCTTTTTGGTGCAGAACGGCATCAATGGTATTGGGGAAACGAGTGTCATTAACCCTATTCATAATTGCCGCCACGATACACACTCTTTCGTACTCACTAATCCAAGAACAACCGGCTTCGTGCGAAACAACATTCGCAATAAGAATCCAGTCTTGCTCTGTTATAGGCAAAGAGCTTTCAACCGTTTCAGATTCAGCCACAATCTCTGGCTCTGTTTCTATTTCTGTGACTGCGGGAATAGTCTCAGTAATAGTTGCAAGCGTAGTTGTAGCAATTGACGTAGTTGTCTCTGCAACCGTAACAGTAGTAGTTGTTGTCGTAGTCGTAGACATAGTTGTAATTGTAGTTGTGGTTAGGGCGGTTGTGGTCGTAATCACAACGGTCATGGGTTGTTCTGCGTTTGAGCCTGTGCTTTTACTGCTGTAGCAACCCAATCCAGCAAACAGTAAAAGTGTAGTTGCTAATGCTGCTGTTCCTCGTAAGAGGAAACTTCGGTACTTCTGAGGTTTAAATCTCATTGTATCACTTTCCTTTCATTTGTTGTTTTGTTAAGATATGACGAGGTAGCAGTATCTCTGCTACAATTATATTATATCATTAATTTGTTGCTTTGTCAAGAGTTTTTAAAAAGTTTTTCGAGAAATTTTTACTTCGCATTCTTGATACTTCTTTGCCACTATAACTGTGGCAGATGACTCATCTTCATCCGATTTAAAGGCGAAAACAATTGTATCTCCAGACGCCGACAAGGTGTAGTCTATGCCTTTATCAAGCTGATCCAAACATTCTTTAATCCATTTATTAATCTCATTGTTCTTGATGCTAACACCATTCTCAAAAGAATAGAATGTCTCAGGATAGTTGACAGTTGTGAGGGTGATCTCCGCAATATCATCAACGTAAATTCTCTCCATACAGCATGGGCATTTTATATAACTGCCAGCTTCACAATTCCAAATGTCGCCCTCGTCATACTTTAATTTCGATTTGCAATGTGGGCAAACAAGTTCGAGTTCCTGCCGCTGGTCTTTATAATTATTCTCGATTATCTGCATATGCCACCTCAATCACAACAAGTTCCAGTTGTGTAGCTTACAATATATGTGTCTGTGTTAGTCACCTCACTGTGCTTTTTACAGGCTATTGGAGAATAAACCCCGTAGCCATACAATAAATCATCAGTGAATATGTCGTGCATATCCTCTTTTGCTATGAATCCGCTATTCAGTTGTGCTCTCTCGTACTGATCTTTTGTTATCGGAAGTTCAGCTCTTACTAATCCCATTTTAAATCCTCCTTACTCCATTTCAAAAAGATTTGCTTGAATTTACAATCATAGTATATGCAGTTTTATTCATAAACCGATTTGCCTGTGACCACAATTTAATATGCTCGATGTTATAAACAAAATCAATATCGTTATTTAAAACAAAGTGTTGCCCCTTATATCCACCTGTAAGCGATAAAGCGTTTATCAACTCGTCAATAATAATAAACCGGACATAATTGTTCTGTACCTCAAAGCATACACACAGTAAATTAACATCAATATCTCTATTTGTTATATGATATATTTCACCACATTCAAATACTGAAAAATCAACATACTCTGTTTGTCGTTCTTTTATATACTCAACCTTAGTAGACTCCATTGTATCACCCTTTCCTGTACTTCTGAACAAGCGCGTCTACGGCTTCTTGCCAAGTCATCTTATTGTCGTATACTTGCTCAATGAAGTATGCTAATTCGTCAAGCTGCTCATCCGTAAAATTAAAGCCTTCCATTTTTGCACTTGCAATTGCATTGTTAAAGGCTTTCTTGGTTTCGTCGGTCATAAGTCACCTCGCATTAAATGTTTCTTTTATTTACCCCTACGTAGAATAGCCAAAAACGGGCTGTTAATTTTCGTCCTCAATCCTCTTTTTAGCTATCTCAAAGTAGTTCTCATCAAGCTCTATGCCTATAAAATCTCTGTTGGTGTTCTTTGCTGCCACGCCTGTTGAACCGCTACCCATGCAATTGTCAAGCACTAAGTCTCCTTCGTCTGTATAGGTCTTAATGA
>Ga0247609_10006823_pt1 | contig 10950 bp, 9 predicted proteins | sample 172DNAGHGlowgp2_FD_193487 | JGI IMG/M metagenome (GOLD analysis project Ga0247609, IMG submission 193487) | Sheep rumen microbial communities from Palmerston North, Manawatu-Wanganui, New Zealand - 1728 DNA GHGlow gp2 | ecosystem: Host-associated > Mammals > Digestive system > Stomach > Rumen ... | reverse complement strand
AAGTCCTCGGTGCCGTTGGCCTTGTCCATCTCGGCATGGTTCTTGGTGTCGGTTGCAAATATTGAGCCTGCCATGAGCCGACCATTGGTCATGGTGCCGTTAGCAACAACGTTAAAAATTGAGTTGGCTGTCATCACGGCGCTAGAGCCGGTTGCTCCATCTCGCACGTCGTCGCTCTTCTCCAGTTTGACCAATCCGGCAGAAGTGCTGGCAAAAGATCCGCCAGCGGTCTTGAAGCCGTGCCAGCGGTCGGGCTCGCCGTTTTCATTGGTCCATGCTTCCATGTCGCTGTTGGGCAGTTGGAAGTGGTCGCCCACGTTATCAAACTCGATGACAACATCTTGATTGCTAAGATAGATGACGGCAGTCATGTATTCACCCTTGATGCGGGCAAACAAGGTAGCGTGCTCGTTGGTAGAACCGACTTGAATATCGCGTTCGGCACTATAAACCGTGACATCGCCCGAAGTGGCCGCATGAACCCCGTTAAATCCGATGGAACCTACGCCAAAGGGAATTACATGAAATGCCAGTGTGTCAAGGCCATTGTCATTAATCTTCAGGGTAACACCGCCTTCGTCCGAAGCACTGGAGTTGCCTGATGAGGTAACGGTCGTTGTACCGTGAAATAATACAACATTAGATGCATTGAGGGCCAACACGGCCGTCAATGTCATGAAAAGGGTTGATAATGATTTCTTCATTGTTGATGAAATGGTTATAATTGATTGGTTGTGATTATTATCGGATGTGATAGATGATGCCCAGTGTGCCGTACATGGGACGCAAGGTCTGCACTGAGTGGAAGTTGCTCTTGAACAGCCCGCTCAAGCTGTATGTCAGCTCGGCAAATACACCCCAGCGGCGATGGAACTGCCAGTCGGCTCCCACGTCGATGCCCCATTGCATGTGCCGCATGCTCTTGTCAAACTCAAAGTCGCCCCTGTCGCCAGGCTCGGTGCCCATCGCGATTTTGGGTCCAACGGGGCTGCCCTCACGCAGATAACCGTCATAAGCCCACCCCCAGAACTTGCGGCTGGCGAGCCATCCCATGAACAGTCCGGCGCGCAGCTGGCAGGTGTTGCTGGCATTATAGGCAGCCTGAATGGGCAATGTGATGCGGCGTTGAGAGCTCTTGATGCGCACGTTGCCCATAAAGATGCCATTGAGCGACTCGTCGCCCCTGACGACCTCGATATCGTAGTTCATGACCCGGCTGTCAACATCCATGCTGCCGAGCTCGTAACGCAGGCCCGAATGGATGGCCCAGCGCTTGCTCAACGGCAACGAAGCCTCGGCCGAGACGGCGAAGTTCAGCCCCGGATCAAAACTGTTGATGCCGCGTATCTCGTTGCCCATGTGGGTGGGAATAGTGCCGCCAACCGTGTAGCCCAGTCGCACGTCCACCTTGGCACTGTCGAGTACCGACGCATTTGCCCCCATTGCCAGCGTGGCCAGGAGGGCGGTTATTGTCAATATCCTTTGTGCTGTAGTCATTGTTACTTGTTTTCAATTAACCCGTTAGTATGGCTGCTGCTGGTCATTCTTCCTCGGTGCTGATGAGGCGCACCTGGTCGATGCACAACCGGCTGCCAATGGCACCAATGAAATCGCCGCCGCCAGCGCTCGACGAGAACACGATGGTGAGGCTGTAACCCCAGTTGGCCAGCTCTTGCTCGTCAACTTCTTCGCGATACTCAAACTTCACATCCCACGGCGTCCACTGCGTGGTGGGGGTGACATAGCCCAAATTGGCCACTGCGACAATCTGCGGGCTGGACAGCACATTGTCGCCATACAGGCACACCTTGTTGCCTGCAGCGTCGTGGTTGCGGTAGAAGACCGCGTAGATCGAGGCCGAATCGGTCCTGTTGGGTATCGGGTTGCCGTTAATGTCCTGAACGGTGGGGCCGGGAGCGTAGGTGTAAACCCCGGTGAACTTTTCGGGACGGCTGGCAAAGGGGATGCCAAAGCAGGTGGCATGCAAGTGATCGCTCATCGCAATCTTGATGTCGAAGGTGCCCAGATACATGTTGCCGGCAGCCAGGCGCTTCCTGGCCATGGCGCCAAAGGGGCCCGTGTCGCGGGTCGTCAGGCACACGGCAGCGCCGTCATATCCGTCGGTAAGCGGTGTAGTGGGGTAGTCCATTGCCTGGGCGCTGCCCATCGAGATGCGGAAGCCGTCGTTGGCGGTGGCCCAGGTGGTCGTCGGCGACTCGTACGGCAAGGTGTATTGCCAGACGTAGAACCGCTGATAGGTGGGGTCGATATTGTATTGCTCAAAGTCGAAATATAAGGTGTCGGTCACGGTGACCTCGGTGGGCACGACCAGCATGCGGTAGCGACGCTGCCACTTGCCGTCCTGCGAGGTGACGGTATAGGTGACGGGACCCTTGGAAAAATCGTGAGTGCTGCCGCTGGCGGGGACTACCGTGGCACCCTGTGAGAGCGTGAATTCAGGAGCGAGGGCGCTCACGTCGGCATTGCTGCGCACGGTAAAGGTGATGATGCTGTCGGTCGAGTAGATGGATTGCAACGAATCGGTCACCTGAAAGAAGAAACTCTCAGGATTGGAAACGTGCAACTTGACCGTCTCGATGTCGGCTTCGCAATGAGCGGGCTCATCACCAAAGCATGAGGTGTTGAGCAGCAGCATGGACACGGCAGTCAAAACGACAAGGGGTGTATACTTGTTATGAATCACTTTCATTGCTATCAATGCTTTTTTCAAACCTGCAAATTTAGACAATTTATATATAATAGTAATAAGGTTGAATCGTTTTTTTGTTTTTTAATGGTTTTATTAGACTTTATTTCAATTTTTTGAGGGGTAGAAAGTCCCTCAAGGCCGCTCCTGTGGCAGTGTGCATGAGGCCGGTGGCCGGTAGCTGGTGCAATAGGCCATAAGTAGAGAATCCGCAATTTTTTGATTTGTAGATAGATGCATTGATTTGTGCCGCATGGTTTCCTGGATTTTTGTGTTCATTTTTTTGATTATTTATTGGATATTAAAATAAATAGACTACTTTTGTAGTCTAGATTAACGGTGAAAACCCATTGTTAGCCGTAGTGATGGAGTTATCCATCTGACTGATTATTAACTTGTTGGATGGGTTAATAATAGGGTAATCAGTCAAGTGACCATTGGCTGGACGGGCAAATGCCGCGTTAATCGCATGAAAAATTGATACCTAATGAAATGGAAAGACTGATAAATAAATTGATGGACTTGAGGATCGTAAGGTCGTTCAAGGTAAAAACAACCCCGCGATGGATCATCCTGCTACTTGACATGTTGATTGTCTTGTTCAGTTATGCGGCTACCGTTGTGGCCCACATGTACTCGGTGCATGCCCTTGTGGCCCGTAGTACCATCCTGCTCAACGGGTCGATTGTCCTTGCCGTTTATTTTGCAGTCATCTATTTCTCAAAGAGTTACACCTGCGTCATCCGCCTGTCGGTCATTGAGGACTTGTACCGCATCTTCATGGGCATCGTGTTTGCCACGTTGATGCTGATAGCCATCAACTTAGGGAAGATGCTGCTGACGGGCACGCCATTTCTCGACTACTGGGACATCCTTATCATCGGCGCCTTCTCATTCTCGATAATGATGATTGAGCGCCTGTGCATCAAGTACTTGTACATGCGCATGAACTATGCCGAGAAAGGCCGCAAGCGTGTGCTGGTGCTTGGCACCTCGTTTGGGTCGGTGTTCCTGGCCAACGCGCTCAAGGGCGAGATTGGCGGTAAGTATCTGCCCGTGGGTCTGCTCAGTCTCAAGGCCCGCCAGGAGAACTCCGAGATTAACGGCTTCAAGGTCTATCGGTTTGACCCCACCAACATGAGCGAGCAGTTTGCCGAGAACAATATCGAGGCCCTCATCTTTGATTCCAAGAGTCACAATCTGATGAGCAGCGGGTTTGCCGACTTCTTTATCAAGAATGACATCCCCTTGCTGGCCATGAACAAGATAGCCGAGTTTGAGCTCGACAAGGATCAAGAGAGGGGCATCTCGACCTTTATCAAGGAAGTGCAGATCGAGGACTTGCTGGGACGTGACCCCATCGTGCTGAACAATCCGCTGGTCAAGGAACACATCAACGGGTCGTGCGTGCTCATCACGGGCGCTTGCGGCTCGATAGGAAGCGAGATTGTGCGCCAGGTGGCCAATTACGGTGCCAAGAAGATCGTGCTGTTTGACCAGGCCGAGACACCCATGCATGACATCTCGCTGGAGATGAGGAAGAACTATCCTGATGCCGATATTGAGCTCTTCATGGGCGACGTGCGCAACCGCGACCGCGTGGAGGAAGCCTTCTCCAAGTTCCATCCCTGCTATGTGTTCCATGCCGCCGCCTACAAGCATGTGCCCATGATGGAAATCAATCCCACCGAGGCCATCATTGCCAACGTGAAAGGTACCCGCAATGTGGCCGACCTGGCCTTGAAATACAATGTGTATAAGTTTGTGATGATCTCGACCGACAAGGCCGTCAATCCCACCAACGTGATGGGTTGCACCAAACGCCTGGCCGAGATTTACTGCCAGTCGCTGTTTTTCAACGCTCAGCGCAGTGGCAAGAAGACGCAGTTCATTACCACGCGCTTTGGCAACGTGCTGGGCAGCAACGGCTCGGTGATTCCGCTCTTCCGCAAGCAGATTGCCGCTGGCGGTCCCGTGACGGTCACCCACAAGGAGATCATCCGCTACTTCATGACCATTCCCGAGGCCTGCTCGCTCGTGCTCGAGGCCGGTTGCATGGGCAGTGGCGGCGAGATCTACATCTTTGACATGGGCGAGCCCGTCAAGATTTATGACCTGGCAAGGCGCATGATCTCGCTGGCAGGTCTCAAGCCCGATGTCGATATCAAGATCGAGGAGATAGGCTTGCGTCCCGGAGAGAAACTCTATGAGGAGCTGCTCAACGATAAGGAAAAGACCACCGCGACCGTCAACAAGAAGATCATGATTGCCAAGGTCAAGACCTATGACTATGACGACGTGTGCAACCACATTGATAGAATCATCGACCTGGCCTCCAAGGGCGAGGTCCATGACATGATCTTCTCGATGAAGGAATTTGTCCCTGAGTACAAGAGTCAGCAGAGCAAGTTCGAGGCCATCGACAAGGAAATCGAGAACGAGAACGTCAGTTCAGCCCCTGATCGCCTGCAGCCCAATGCCGAATAACGGCAGCTGGCCGGTTGCTCAAGAAGGATAGACCCCTCTACAAGTAGTAAAATAGCAGTGTCCGCTCGACAGCCTCAGCAGGCATGAGCGGACACTGCTATTGTATCGTGGTCACTGCTGCCACGGCAGGGCAGCGGCAGTGTGATGATTGCGTTTTTAGAAATGGTACCTGTCGCTGGGGCGCCAGTGGCGAGTGAGGATGTACATGATGCCAACGGCAAGGATGAGCGTGATTGCGACCATGCTCATGGCCATGTATTGAGACAGCATGCGTCCCATCACAGCGGCATAGATATCACCCATGTTGCTGATGATCAAATCCATCGCCGTCTCGTAGTCAATCCACAAGACAACACTCTTGGAGAAGGGGATGAGCGACAAGACCGCATAGCTGGCGATAACGCCCTTGCGGCCGCGGTAATTGCCCAGCAGCTTGCGCAGTCCCTCGGCAATGCAGCCAAATCCCACGCATCCCAGGGCAAAATACTCATGTCCCTGACCAAAAGCGAAATTGAGCATCAACAGCAACACTGCGCACAAGATGGCCATTCCCGGCATGGGAAAACGCCTGCACAACAGGTAATAAGGGATTGCTGCGGTGATGGCGGCAAACACGGCGCTGTAGGTCCAGAAGAAGGGGTGAAAGAATCCCAACAGATCTATAACGGCGACAGCCACTACATAAGCCAATGCCAAAATAATCACTTTTATTGCTCGTTCCATACTTAATACTAGGGTTACAGATGAGATTTTAGTTGCCGCAAAGATACATTATTTTGATAATAGCGCAATATCGTTGGGTGATAAATTGTCATTTTTTAGTATAAGAAGGAACGAAAGGAACAATATCCCGCGCATTTCATGCAGTCATGGGCCATGTTACAGGCGCTGACCGCAGCGCGGCACCGGCTCGTGCATGAGATTGAAAAAAATGTTGTATCTTTGTCGCCGTGAAGATTGTGCGGACCTCGATATTGCCTTTCCAGGGTTACTCGGCTATCAATCTGCTGGGTATCCTGTTTGTCCACCCGGGGGTTTACCTGAGCAACGAGTTGATGAACCATGAGCGCATCCACAGCGCGCAGCAGCGCGAGATGCTCTTCATCTTTTTCTATCTCTTCTATGTAGCAGAGTGGTTGGTCAGGTTGCCCATGCGCGGCAATGCTTATCGCAACATCTCGTTTGAACGCGAGGCCTATGAGAACCAGCGCAATCTTGATTATCTAAAAACCCGCCGCCACTATGCGTGGCGCAAATATTTAAAGCGTCGCCACAGACGGCCGTAAGAAAAAAATATCATGATGAAAAGAATCATCTCTTCAATGCTAATAGCGCTTGCTGCCGCATTGCCCGTCGCAGCCTATACTGCCCAGGAAGCGGTAGACAATTTTGTGTCTAACAGCTCGTTGCGGTATGCCTCGGTGGGTGTGCAGGTCATCGATCTTGACTCGGCCTGTTCCATTGCCAGTTACCGTCCCGAACAAGCCAACATCACCGCCTCGACGATGAAGACGGTCGTCTCTTCGGCCGCTCTGGGGCTGCTGGGACCCCGTTTCCGCTTCGAGACGCCGGTTTACCTTGACGGAGAGATTCAAGACGGTCACTTCATGGGTAACATCGTTATCCGTGGCATGGGCGATCCCACCATAGGATCGGTCTTCCTGCCCTGTCAGGCCAATATTGTCGATGAAATCTTGTCGTCGTTACGAGCCATGGGAATTACCAGCATCGAGGGCTGCGTGGTGGGCGATGACAGCTATTATTCATTCCCCTATTTTGATGAGGATTGGGACGTGGGCGATCTGGCCTATGACTATGGAGCGGCAGTCCATGCCTTGAGTTTCCATGACAATCTGATGACGGTATCCTATACTCTGGACTCCCGCGGGCGCATTTCGGCATCGTCCATCACGCCGCCGGTGCCTGGAGTCAAGGTCATCAGCCGTTGCAGGCCTGGCCGCGGACGCAATTCTGTCACACCCTATCTGAACTACAGCATTCCTGCCCTCGTCGTTACTGGCGATGCCGCGTCCAAGTCATTCCACAACACCTATGCCAACCCCACGCCGGCCCCGATGCTGGTCGATAGCGTTGAGCGTGCGCTGTTGCGCAGCGAGATTCGTTATGACTATGATGCCACAGCCCTCGACAACGTCAAGGAAGCCGTGCGCACCCTGCTCGTGTTGCACAAGTCGCCCGAACTGACCGAGATCATTACCTCGCTGCTGGATCGCAGCGACAACATGTTTGCCCACGCCCTGCTCAGGGCTATAGGAGCCCGCGACTGGGAGGTGAAAGGCCATGACAATATGCCCTCCGACCTCGATTTCATCGGCGTTGCCGCCGTCAAGCGCTGGCTCGAGAATCAAGGCATCAACTGCGAGCCGCTGTTCATGCGAGATGGCAGCGGCCTGGCCAGGGCCAACAAGGCCTCGGTCAACTTCTTTGGCGACATGCTGTCGATGATGGCTCACCGCAGGTTTGACGGTGTTCGCCTGTGCGACCTCATGCCCACGGCCGCTGGCCGTGCCGGCAATACCTTGAAGAATCATCCGCTGAGCGACCAGATTGTTCTCAAGTCGGGCAGTATGCGGCATGTGCAGTGTTTTGTCGGCTACTATCCTGCCAGTGAGCCGCGATATGCATTCGCTGTGCTGGTCAACAACTTCACATGCTCCCAGGCCAGCATACGCGAGCAGATTGGCACCATGCTTTGCAATCTTTTTGATGGAAAATAGTTGGAATTCAAAAAAAAGTTCGTAAAATTGCAGGTTAAATGTAAAGCAAATCCTTGGTATCGCGATACTAAGATTCAATATAACAGATGATTATGAACATGTCGATAGAAAAAATGCTGTCTCATGTCTATGAGATAGAGGGTTTGATGCTCGTTACCCGCCGATTGGGAGAGGAGAACACGCCCGAAGTCATTACCAATAAGATACACCGCAAGGTGCGCGAGTTGGCCGAGATGTGTGGCATCGACCTGGCTGCGCAGCCTGCCGGGCAGGCGCAGCAAGACGTGGCCCCCGCAGTCGAGGAGACCGTCGGGCATCTGCCCGAGGAAGACTATGATGCCGACGAGACGTGGCAGCACGACAACGGCGAGGAATTCAAGGAAGTGTTCGCTCTCGATTATAAGGAGCCCGACCACAAGGTGCCCGTGTCGGAGCGCGAACCCGATGACGACATCACTGTAGAGTTTATCGAAGCCGAGGAAGAAACCGAGCCCGAGCCGAAGGCCGCTACCGCCGAGCCACAGCCACCAGTATTCCGCATTCCTGTCGAGAATAACGACGAGCCCGTGCCCGACCCGGATCCTGACGTCTTGCCCGAGGCCGAGGATGAGCCCGACATCACAGTCGAATTTATAGAGCCCGATGACGATGCCGTACCCGAGCCCGAGGAGGAGATGCCTGTTCCGCCCGTTCCCACCGAATTTCCCGAGCCCGAGGAGTCGGCCTCGACGATGCGCGTTGATGAGAAACTGCAGCGCCACCTGTCGCGGGACATCCGCAAGGCTTTCTCGATCAACGACCGATTCCGTTTCCAGCGCGAGCTGTTTGCCGGCAGTGCCAGTGCCATGAACACCGCCATCGAGCACATCGAGATGATGAACAGCTATGGCAATGCCGAGCTCTATTTCTTCAGCCAACTCAACTGGGATCGCGAGAATGAAGTCGTTCAAGACTTCATGAACATCGTTCGTAATCATTTCCAGCAATAATTCTCACATCGCATCATGGCAGGCAAGTTATACATCGTTCCCACCCCCGTCGGCAATCTGGGCGACATGACGCCTCGGGCCATCGAGGTGCTCAAGCAGGTGGATACTGTGCTTGCCGAGGACACACGCACCAGCGGCGTGTTACTCAAGCATTTCGGCATCGATACACCCATGCGCAGCCACCACAAGTTCAATGAACATGAGGCGGTTGCTGCTGTTGTTGAACACCTGCTGGGCGGGTCGGTGATGGCCCTGATCAGCGATGCGGGCACCCCAGGCATCAGTGACCCTGGATTCCTGCTCTCGCGCGAGTGTCGCCGCCAGGGCATCGAGGTAGAGACCCTGCCGGGTGCCACCGCTTTTGTACCCGCACTGGTCAATTCTGGCCTGCCGTGCGACCGTTTCGTCTTTGAGGGTTTCCTGCCGCCGAAGAAAGGCCGCGCCACCCGTCTTGAGGAGCTCAAGACCCAGCCGTTGACCATGGTGTTCTATGAGTCGCCCTTGAGGTTGTTGAAGACCTTGCAGCAGTTTGCCGAATCCTTCGGCCCTGACCGTGAGGCAAGCGTGGTGCGCGAGATCAGCAAGATGCATAACACCACCCATAACGGCACGCTTGGCGAGCTGGTGGACTACTTCGCTGCCAACGCGCCGCGAGGCGAGATCGTCATCGTTGTTGCCGGTTGCCCGCCGGCAGCGGCCGTCAAGGTGGACAAGTATGCCGCCTTCAAGCAGAAAAAGGCAAGAATCGAGAACTGAAAGAGAGATAATATAAGAGTAAGAGATATAGATCGATAAGAAGACACTTAATTTAGAAAGATATGAAGAAGATTTCTTATTTTGTATTGTTGATGATAGGCCTGGCTGTGATGCCCGCCTGTCAACGCTCCAACAAGTTGGAGCAGGAGTCCATGCGCCAGGATTCGATCAATGCAGCGCTGCGTGACTCAATCAACACTGCCAATGCCGAGAAGGACAGCCTCATGGAGCTCATGGGCGATATTGCCGACGGCATGCAGCAGATCAAGGAATTGGAAGACATCGTGTCGGTCAATAACCTGAGTGGTGAGACTGCCGACCGCAAGAAGCAACTGCGCGACGATATCGTGCTCATCCAGCAATCCATCAACAAGCACAAGGCGCGCTTGAATGAGCTGGAAAAACGCCTCAAGCAGTCGACCAACTACAACAGCAAGATGGAGAAGTCCATCGCTAACCTCAAGCATCAGCTCGACGAGCAGCAACAGACGATCAACAACCTGACCGATCAACTCGCCGCTGCCCATATCCAGATCAAGAACCTGAATCAGAGTGTGGACTCGCTGAACACCGTTAACAAGACCGTGACCCAGGAGAAGGAAGCCGCTCAGCAGGAATCCAGGGAACTTGCCACCGAGGTGAGCAACCTGAACACCTGCTACTATGTCATCGGCTCCAAGAAGGAACTCAAGGCCCACAAGATCATCGAGTCGGGTTTTCTGCGCAAGACCAAGATCCTGCAAGGCGATTATGAGATGTCTTATTTCACCAAGGCCGATCGCCGCACCCTGAGCGAGGTACCCCTGCACAGCCATAAGGCCGAACTGATGACCAATCATCCCAAGGATTCCTATGAGATCGTTGATCATGGCAATGTCAAGACGCTGCGCATCCTGAATGCCAACCGTTTCTGGGAGAAATCCAATTTCCTGGTCATCAAGGTTGACTGATGAAGGTAGTCCTTGCATTTGATAAATTCAAGGGCTCGGTAACAGCAAGCGAACTTAATGATGCTGCCCGGAGTGCCCTCGGCACTGTTCAGGGAGTAGAGGTGGCGTGTGTGCCCGTTGCCGACGGCGGTGACGGTACAACCGCTGTGCTGGCCGCTTCAAGGCCTGGACAGTGGATGATGGTGCCCACGATGGGTCCGTTGTTGCAGCAGGAGCCTGTCACAGCCAGTTACTACCTGTGTGATGATGCTACAGCCATCATCGAGCTGGCCGCCGCCAGCGGACTGGCTCTGGTTGCCGCAGAAACCCGCGACGTGATGCGG
>Ga0247609_10006822_pt1 | contig 10950 bp, 1 predicted proteins | sample 172DNAGHGlowgp2_FD_193487 | JGI IMG/M metagenome (GOLD analysis project Ga0247609, IMG submission 193487) | Sheep rumen microbial communities from Palmerston North, Manawatu-Wanganui, New Zealand - 1728 DNA GHGlow gp2 | ecosystem: Host-associated > Mammals > Digestive system > Stomach > Rumen ... | reverse complement strand
TCCCCATCCCCATAAACATAAGATATTCTAATGTTAAAGTTAAATTATTTATTTAATTTTAAACTAATTATTAATATTTTTTATTTAAATATTTTCTTTTAATTTATAGCTTTGTTATTATCATCTAAAAGAAGTTGTTCAACTTTATCTTCATCTTTTTTATTTTCATCAGCTCTTGACTCTTGGAATGAAACCTTATTAACATTTTCATACAGATCTGCATGCTTTTTCCTGTAATACAAAGTAAAAATCACAATCCCAATGACTAATAATATTACAAAAATAGTAATTAAAATAATCAATAAAAATTTTGAGGGAAATTTTACCACAATAGAATTATATGATACATATTCAGTAATAGGCCCATCTATTATTTGAGCTATAACTTGAATATATTTTATATCTTTATTTTTAACACTTATATTCATTGTAATAATTCCATTATTATCTTTAGGATTTTTTATTCTTGATAAAACTTTATCTGATTCAGTTATTGCTATTGTATTAGATTCTTCTTCATTACTTAATTTTGATGAAGTAACTGCTTTTAAAGTGTATAATATATCTAAATCTTTTTCAATTTTATTGAATGAAGCTGTTATTCTATAAACATCTTTCTTTTTTCTTTTACCTTTAGTTACCTCATATTTAATAGCTGAATTATTTTTATATATGGGATATTCTATAAATGTATTCTCTTCAGCATTAATATATTTAAATACATAATTATTTAATTTATCATTGAATATGCTTTCATCTTTGGCAAATACATTTAAATATATAAATTCTTTATTTTCTGGCTTTTTAAAAGTAATAAATATTTTCCCTCTTTCTGATTTAAAAGAATATTTAATATCTGTTAAGTTTGATTTACTACCTTTTTTATCATTTATGCTAAAAATAATATTTTTACTATTTGAAGCAAATTGAATACGCATAAATTTGGTTGTTTTATCTATCTTCAATTTATATGAATTTATATTTGATTTAGATAATATTTTTCCATATTGATACATTTTTTCAGTAGTTATTTCATCTGAATTTTCTTTTAAAACAGATATTTCCATAGTTACTCTTTTAAAATCATTATTGGTTGAATTTTTTATTTTTTCAATACCTAAAAATAAAGTTGGGTTATCACCTTTACTTATATTAAAGTTTTTTATTTCTTGTTGAGTCAAAATAACTTGTGCAATTTTAATATCAGTGAAATATTTACCTTCTTTTGATAAATTTAAATATTTTAAATCTTGACTCTCTTTTACATCATAAACAGTTAATAATTTAGATACACCAGCTTTTATTCTAAATTGAGAAGCATATGAATCTATGATAGTATTCCTTTTTCTAATTCTTTTGTTGTTTTTATTTTCTTTAGGTTTTTGTTCTAAATTATGGAATATAATGAAAATATTAATATCATAATCGATATTATCAATTTTAGAATAGAAATATAAAGGAAATTCAACATTTCTATGGGAAAATTCAAATGTTTTTCCTGAAAAGATTTCATCAAAATTAATAATAGGAGACCTTATTTGATAATCTATTAAAAATAAAAATCCTGAATTAACTTTTTCATTATTTGATTTTACAATACCAGAATTGCTGTTTTTTTCTTTGAAATTATTGTTTTTAATTACTAAATTATATGTATTATTTGTATTAGGAGGTTTTTTTAATTTTGAAGTTAAAGATAATCTGTCATCTCTACCTCTTAATGAATATTCCATATCAAGATCTGATTCCCAATAAATTTTTCCATCCCCAGCAACACTTATTAAATTAATTAAAACATTCTTAGTATTTGAAAATGAAAAAGTAATATTCTCTTTTTTTAAATAATATATTTGCATTGAATAGGGATTTGGTATGATTTGATTATCATCTTTGTAAAATGATGATATAAATTCAATATTATCAGGGCTATCAGATAAAACATTTACATATAGATGACTTTTTTGCTCTATATTAGAAAAGAAAATATAATCATTTATTTTCTCATTTATTTTTAAATTTTCATTTGGAATTTTTTCTCTTAATTGACTTTTATCCTTTCCATTATATATATCCCATTTCATATAATTTGCATATATATTTACATTGCTTTTTTTCGATTTTGAATTGGCATAAATTATTAAATTATTTAAATAATCATTTTGACCACAGAGGATCATGAATAAACATTGATATTTATTATTTCCTATAGATTTTGGCTTACATAAAGTTTTATGGTCTGATGAAATTTTATGTATATCTAATTCATTTTCATTCATAGGAGGAATATGAATTTTGAAAGAATAAATATTATTTTCTAAATTTTTGTTTAATTCAGAGCCAACACCTATTATTAAATTAATTTTTTCAATAGAATTTTCTTTTATAAAGTTTAGCATTTTATTATTAGCAATATTTAATATATCTTTTTTTGAAATTTCAAAAGTATTATCATTTCTAAATGAATTAAATTTAAAATCTGATTGAGTTTTAGTAGGAGGATAATCTCCAATATTGATATATAATTCTAAAATATCAGAAAATAATTCAAATTGAATGCTTTCAGCATCATTTGGAATGGTCATTTCATATAATTCATATATATCATTTACATTATTTTTTAAAGAAATAGAACCAACTATATATTTTTCTGGCTTAATTTTAATTTTAGATAAAAGTTTAATGTCAGTATTATTATTTGCTATAATATTTATTGGATAGACTTTATTTCTTTCTTTCTCATTTCCATATATATTAGATTTAATTGAAATCAATAAAATACAATCATTTTCACAATTTTTTGTGTTTTTTGGAGTTATTAATAATTTTTTAGAATAAGGGTCAAGCAAAATAGAACTTTTTTCTTCAGGAAAAGCAAATCCTTGCCAAATAGCATTTGGTTCATTTGACATTTTATTTTTATCTACAATTCTCCCATAAATATTACCACTTCCTCTAATAAAATCAACCATTACATATCCCTTATCATTTTTTTTAAAATCAGTGTATAAATATAATGGATTTAATCCATTTATAAATAACTTTTTAGTTATTCCTTTTTGCAAATAAAATGGAATGTTAGGATTTCTATATACAATAATATCAATTGTTGGTTTTATTTTTTCATTCAATTCATCTAATAATTCAATTTCTATAATAATTCTACATAAACTTGATTGACAGTTTTTGGCAACCTTTTCTTTCTCTAGGAATATATATTCTTTCATAGAGCATTTTTTTGTTTCACTTTCTTTTCCATCATAAATTATTTTTATTAAATAATTTATAAAATTATGATTGTTAAAATAAAATCCAGTTTCTCGGGTATCATTTGTTAGAAGATATAAATATCTTACTTTTTTGAATCCATCAAATACTATTTTTTGTGGATAATTTTCATTTAATAAAATTTTTATTTGATTATTTGATATCTCATTTCCACTAACATACAGCATGCACATAGACTGATCATAATTGGCTGAGTCTTCATCAGAAATTGATATTGTATAATTATATTCTGATTCTAAATCTTTGTTGATATCCTGAGCATAGAAATCATTTATAAAATTAATTTTATTTTCATTATATTTATCATTCTTCATTATATTTAGCTTACAATTTAAAGAGTAAAAATTAACCAAAAATGAATTTTTGTTTTGTAATAAATGTTTATATAATTTAATTTTTTTTGTCATCATTTTAGAATCTATTGATACTAAATAATTAATTCCTGAATATAAATAATTATTTTTTTCATGTACTTTTTTAGAAATTATTTGATAATCTATAATATAATATGAATAAATTTCACCTTGGATCTTCACTAATATTTTATTTTTTACATATTCTTTATCTAAAACGAAATATATTTTATTTCCTAAATAATATTTTCTTGCAATAGTAATAATATGATTATTTTCATCCATTAAATTAACTGTAACATCACCAGTAACTATTAAAACATCAATAAATATTTGATAAACTATAGCTTCATTCGAAAAATCAATTTTAAAAGTATTTACTTCTTGTTTATCAATACTTTTAGAGAAAGGAAGTTTTTCTATCAATTCAATAATATTTTCACTATTATATATCATTGTATAAAATTTACAATCACCAGAAAATTCTGAATCATTACACTTTACTACAATAGCATTTTGATTTGAATTAATTGGAGAATTTATAGATTTAAAAGTATTCCAACTATTTGTCATTCCTATATTATTTTGTGGTTTAATGATATTGGCCATATTATCTACTGAATTATAATTATATTCACAATGTGGATAATTGGTGCATTCATGAATAAACATCTGAGGATTTCCTTCAACTGTAATAATTTGATAATTTAATAAATGTGACTGTGATGCATTATATATAGTTTTACTTCCTGTAAAATATTCAACTGTTCCTTTTGGAATAATTCTTGGATAAATTTTTCCATAAATTTGTGGAGAATACATATTATTAAATCCTATTTTATGTTTTTGATTTGTTATTTGGAGAATATATGAAGTATCATATAAATTATAACTCATTAAATCTTTTTTAAATCTCACACAAATAAACTTTTCATTATCATTAATTTTGTAATTTTCCAAAATAATTTTATCTTTAATATTAATTTTTCTCTTTAATTCTTCATAGTTATTATCTCTGAAAATAATTTCAACTAAGGTAGAATTGAATATTCCTGTAATATAAAAATCATTTACGATTATTCTTCTACCTAAATTATAAAAATCAGGAAGTGAATGACATTCCTCTTTTAATTTACCTTTCATTAAATAACCAAAAGTTTGAAGCCCATTTATTTCTAAAATTTGTTCAATTCTTCCATTTTTTGGAACGCCTCTTCCTCCAATTGTAATAATAGTTCCTTCTTTTGCTTTTATTTCCAAATAATAAAATTCAAAGTATCCTTTTTCAAAAACAATAATACTTCCATAACTAGAACTATATTTAGTGGGTGATACTTCTTCAATATTAAAAGAAATTATTTGCCCCAAGACATAAAATACTAAATAATTTGCTTTAGTATCATCATTTTTTACTTTTAATTTAATTTCTTGATTATTTTTTTCTATATTAAAACTATATGCAAAATTACTATTAGTCTCAATATAATCTTGTCCATAAATATTTAAATCATAATCACAGTCATTGCCTATGCATTCAACCATAAAATAAAGATTTTCTCCTGAATTTTGGAATTGTTGTTTTTTTATCCACATATTAGTTATATTTTTATATGGTTCTTGTGCTATTTGTTGTCTATTATTTTTATAGTCATTTACTGGAGAAAAATATAATATTTGATGAGAAGAAGAAGTTTTGCCTTTTGATTCAATTTTAATATAATTTGGAATATCTCCATTAAATATTAGTTTATAGTTTTGCCTTTTGAAGAATTCTTTAGATAAATAAGAAACTTTTTTTGATAATGAATCATATTTTAATTCAATTATTTCATTTTTCTTTTCATTAAAATTAAATTGAGGCTTATATAAAACCATTTCATAAATTGTTAGTTGTCTAATCTTAGCTAAAACTGTTATAAATTTAATATTTTTATTTATATTTTTTAAATAAAGAGAAATTGTGTTATCTTTATTGATTACTGGATTCTTTACTTGTAGTTGTATTCCTTCCATTTCTGAAATTGCAATTGTATCTATTATTTCTTTTGGATCATAATTTTCTAATGGAATTGCTTTAGCTATATAAATTACATCACAATTCCTACATGATATTGGATTAAATTTAATTATAAAATTATATTCAGATGTATCTATTTGCATTCTAGTTATTGTTAACTCATCTTTACTAATACTAAAATCTTTAAATTTAGATTTTGATTCAGAAGACATATATTTAAATGTATAATGAAGATATTTATCATCAACAAATGATTCTGTTCCTTTATATAAAATTTCAAAGCTTAAATAATTTGATTCAAGTGTGTTTGGAATTTTAAAAGTATATAATGTTCTACCATTAATTGTTAAACTTTCTGCATTATCTATGACTGGAATTAAAAATTTATTATTTGATGAATATTCAATTCTAATATAAGGCTTATTTTTGTTAATTCTTAATTTATATTTTGTATAGTATTGGTATATACCATTTATGTATACTTTCTCTGGTGCAAATGTTGGATTTTCATGCTCATCTTCTCTCATTAGAACACTAAACTCAACACTAATATTACTTAAAAAATATTTTAATCCCCTTGTCTGTTCGACTGCAAAGAATATATATGCTTGTTGATTTTTTGTTGTAACATAATTATCTAATTGCTTTTTTGAAATTAGTAAATTTCCAGATGGATTATCAAAAGTACCATTATATGAATTTTTATCTCTTAAAGGTTTAAATCCTTCATTAAATCTGGCATTATAAGCTTCTTCTTCGCTAACAACTTTTGCCCATATGTCAAGGATTTTTCCTTGAGTTTGAATATGAGGGAAACTATTTGATTCAAAATTATAAAAATTAATGCTAAGAGTCATATCAGATAAATAACTCAATTTACAAAAGAAATAGATAGGAAAATTCGAATTTCTATAATTAAATTCAACTGAAGAACCAAATTTAACTAAATCAATATCATATAAATAGTTTCTTGGATAAAATGTAACATAGAAAATGAATCCTGGCTCATTATTTGAAAATATATAATCTTTTGAATTTATAACTAATTTAGATAATTGCTTATCAGGATTATTTGTACCTGATGTCAAAGATATTCTATCATCAGTTCCATGCAAATAATATTTTCTTTTATCTTCTTCTTCCCAAAAAATTCTACCTCCTCCGATTATACTTTTAATATTAATTAATAAATCTTTAGTTGTAGCAAAATCTAATTTTAAATTCTCATTTTTAATGGCAAATAATTGTGGTGTACTTGGATTGGGAATAACTACTTCATTATAAGTATATATTGAAGATAATAACTCAATAATTGACTGTGTTTCTGTAATTACATGAATTAAAAGGCATTTTCCACTTTCTATTTTTTCAATATAAATATATGATGCATTTTTATTTTCTGAACTTATTTCAGCTTTTCCATAGTGAGGAAAATTTTGCATTATATATGTAATATTATTCTTTTCTATTTCTTTGGAATCCACTAAATTAGCATAAAAACTAATTTCTTCATTATATTTTTGAGATTGTATATAAACTGCCAGACGTCCATTTATATCATTCTTATCAAAAATAATGGCATATAAGCAAACTGTTGGTCCCCATACGTCAAAAGGAAGACATTGCACTTTTTGATTACTTCTTACATGTAATAATTCAAAAGGCATTAAAGAATCACCCCTAGAATCTATGATATATTGAGGTAAAAATATTTTAAAAGCATAAACAGAATAATATAAAGAATCAACTTTATCAGTTGAAATCCCTAAAACCAAATTCAAATCTTTAATGCTACTAGTATTTTTTAAATATATATTTTCTTTTCTACAAACATCTAAAAGTTGTTTTTTTTCTATTTTAATTACAGTGTCATGACCTATTGATTTAAAAGTGAAATGGGCATTTCCTTTTTGAGGCCTTTTCTCCCCAATGTTTATATAAAGATTGGGCATATCAGCTTGCCAATCAATAAAAATTTCATCTGAATCATATGGCAGCCATACTTTATAAAAATCATAATTCACTTTATCTGAAGGAATAATTTTTCCAAAAACAAAATCATTAACTAAAATTTTTACTTTAGGTATATTTTCAATAGATGATATTTTTCCTGGAAATATTTTAGCATAAATTGAAAATTTATGAACGACTGATTCGTTGGTTATATTATTTATATTATCCAATGATGTAATATTTAATAACAAATAGCATCCTCTATTGCAATATTTTGTATCTTCTTTATTTATTAATAATTGTCTTGAATAAGTGTCATATCTTAAGCTTCTTTCATTAGAGGGAAATTTATATTTTCCTCTCCAACCTTCAGGAGAAGTAACATCATCTTTTTTTACAATACTTCCATAAATTTTCGCATTTCCTCTTTTGAAATCTACAGTAACATCCCCATTTTCATCTTTTCCTATATCTAAATAATAATATTTATATTTATCAACTAAAACATCTCTTCTTACTGTATTCCTTTCTAAATATGATGGAGAGCCATTAATTTGACTAAAAGTTGTTTCTAATCTAGAAGAAATTGTTTCATTATTAGTTAAGATTACTTGAATTTTAATTGCACATACTTCTTCTTTATTTGGACAAGCGTCTTTTAGATCTTTGGTTTTAATAATATATTCATCATTTCTTTCCAATTCCATAAAACTAAATCCATTCTGAAATAAAATATCTACAAAATAGGAAGTTTTATCAATTAAATTAAAATTTATGACAATTGGTTTTGTGGTATCACTTATATAATAGGCATATTTGATAATTTTATGATTTTGATCAAATATAAAATATTGTGGAATACCTTCACTAACAGATATTTCCCGATCCACTTCTTTTAATATTTTTCCTTCATCTAATTCTAAGCCACTTATATAGATCATGCATAATTTTTTTTCATAATAAGAAGTATCTTTCTGTATAACTTCAACTTTATATCTATATTTTCCTTCAGAATAAATTTGGTCATTTTTGTCTATTATATCCTGTCCATAATTGTCATACATATCAATGTTTTTATAAGAAGTCATTCCGTTTTGATATGTATATCTAGATACATGAAATTTACAATTTTGTGAATAAAAATTAGCTAAAAATGGGAAATTTTCTTGAACTCTAAAGTTTGAAATTTCTATATATTTATATTTTTCACTAATAGTAGAATCTATTGATTCAATATAATTGACTCCTGATTCCAAAAGATTTGTTTGATTAGATTTATCTCCCTTGAAAACTAATTGATATTGAACCATATAAAAAGAATTTTTATTTGCAATAATATTAAAGTTAATTTTTTTTTCTATAGAATCTATATCAATAACATTAATACTATAAAATATTTTATTAGATAAAAAATATGGTTTAATATCTTTATTAGTTTTAGTAATTAAATTAAACTTCACATCCCCTGAAAATAAAATTAAATCTAAATATATCTTCTCTACATTTTTATATTCATCATATGATAAAGAATATTTATCTTTTTCTTTTGTTAGTAAAAATTGAGTATAAGTTTCTCCTTCTTTAATTAAAATATTATCTTTATCAGTGAAAATTGATGTTTCAAATATGCAATATTGCACTCCTTCTTTCTGCTCTTTTTTATATATATTTCCATCTGTGCAATTGACTATTAAAATGGGCTGATAAGGGCTTATAGAATTTATTTCTTTTTGTTTTTTTCTAATATCATCCATATAGATATTGTAAACTGTCATCCTATTTGAATCAGTTGCCATTACTTTTTTTTCATCGTTGTATATACAATTTGGGTATGTTTCACAATAATAAAAATACATCTTGGGAAATCCAGTAATAGATTTCATATTATAATTTATTTCTTTTGTATCGCTATGAGAATTCATTCCAGTGAAAACAGCAATTTCACCCTTTAGGAGAATATGGGGATAAATCACTCCTGGTAACTGTGGTTGATATAAAAATTGATTATAATTTTTATCTTTATGAGTAACTAATTGAAGAGAGAAAACTACCTCATTTGCATTATATAAATCTTCGTTATTAATTAAAGAAATACAGAATGATTTTCCTTTAATTTCTTCATAATAGATTATTTCTATAATATTTCCATCAAAAATCTGTCTTTCTCCACTTTTAGCATTATTTTCATCTTTAAAATATATTTTGGCAATTTTTGTATATATTAAACCTGTTATATAAACCATATCGTTTACTTCTGTTAAAATACCACTTTTTTCTATAGGAAAGCACATTTCCTCTATGATACCTTTTTTTAAATAACCAAAAGTTTCTAAATCATTGACTTTTAGTTCCTTGCTTTTACCTCCTCCTTCTACCACATTACTTCCAATGGAAATATAATCTTCTTTTTCAGCCAGAATATTTAATTTATAATTATCTGAATTTTGAAGTATAAAAATATTTCCATTGTTTGAAAAATTCCTTTTCGCTAAAATATTAATGTTTGAATTAAAGCTTGTTTTTGAAGGAAGACTTCCTTTAATCCAAATAATAATATAAGGATTACTTGAATATTGTTGATATAAATTATTTTTTAATATGAAATTCATTTCTTTATTTTCTTCTGAAATATAATAACTGTATTGCCTTAAAATATCAATAGATGCTTCAGATTCTTCTAAGAATTTAGTTTTATATGAGCAATTTTCTTTTTGGCATTGAATGCAAATATATATCTTTTTTTCGTTTAGTATTTGAGTACTTTTAATAATTAAATCTAAATTACCATAAGGATCCATCATTAATAGCTTCCTGTTATTTTCACATTTATAATCTGTATTTGAATAAGCAATATATGAACTAGTACTAGTATCACTATTTACCTTTATATGTAAATAGCTTTTGGTTAATCTATTTGTATCCACATTATAAAATGTAATTTTATTTCCATCATAAGAATGACTTTCTCCATCAAATGTAATATGTTCAATATTTTGTGATAATATAAATGTGAAAAAATAAATGGATAATATAAAAGCTTTGAATATTCTATTCTTAAGCATCATTTTTTAAATAAATTTAATGTTATTATTCTTTGATAAGATAAATATATATTTAATTACTAAAATCATTTGAATATTAAAAATGAATTAAAAAATATAAATTAAGTTTATATTTATTATATTTTATTATTTGAAAATATATTATATTATCATAATAAAATAATTTAATTATTGGGGATTGGGGATTGGGGATTGGGGATTGGGGATTGGGGATTGGGCCCAATCCCCAATCCCCAATCCCCAATCCCCCATCCCCAAACCCCAAACCCCCTTTTTATTC
>Ga0247609_10006814_pt1 | contig 10955 bp, 9 predicted proteins | sample 172DNAGHGlowgp2_FD_193487 | JGI IMG/M metagenome (GOLD analysis project Ga0247609, IMG submission 193487) | Sheep rumen microbial communities from Palmerston North, Manawatu-Wanganui, New Zealand - 1728 DNA GHGlow gp2 | ecosystem: Host-associated > Mammals > Digestive system > Stomach > Rumen ... | reverse complement strand
TAGCTCACGTGAGCCGCAGCCTCGTTACCATCACAGGTGATAAATTTCTTTTCTTTAGCCATTTGTTTAGAATGTATTAAATGAATAAAACTGTTTGTTATTTATTTGTTACTAAGTTTACTTTAAAATCGAGTAGGGGAGCGGTGTCTTGCTAATAGAGGAATCCCAGTAGCCATAACGGTATCTGATTTTCACGACCAATCTCAGTGTTATAGCGCGCGTATATAATATCGTCCGCGTACCTTACTTTATTATAACTATTGGCATCACAGATTCGGAACTTCAATTTTCCGTCGACTATGTAGTAATTATCATGACCATTCTGATTGACTTTATGGTCTTTCCAAAGCGAATTGACAAAGAACGTCTCCATAGCCGTCTGTTTATCAACATGGATAGGGTAGATGGCATACAACAAATTGCTGTTGTGTAGCATGACCTTCGACGGCTTCTTGGGGAAGTCCTCGCCAAGCGGATAAATCATGTTGAGCAGGCGAGCATCGGTCAGGTACTTCATGTAGTTCATGATGGTAGCTCGCGAAGTCTCGATGTTTTCGGCCAATTTGCTGACATTAGGAGCCTTAGGACCGCCTTCTGCCAACTGGTAGAACAATTTCTTGATTTTCGTCAAATATTTCAATTCTATCTGCTTGATGAGCAGAATGTCGACCTCAGTCATCATGTTCATTGTCTTTAGCAGATTCTCGCTGTAGTTGCGATGCTCCTGGAAGAACGGATAAAAACCATGATGGATATAATCCTGAAAATAACGATTCGGCGATACTTTGGGCAGAATCTGCTTGACAATGTGCTCATGGTTGTTAATAATCTCTTCTAGAGAGAAAGGACGGAAATTATTGTCTGTCAACAAGTTAACAAATTCGCGGAAAGAAAAACCGCGAAGGTTGTAAGACTTGACAATGCCGTTCAATTCAGGATTCTCATCCTTCAAGCGCATCACACTGCTACCAGTGAAAACAATCTTCAAATGTGGGTACAGGTCGTAGCACTTTCGCAGTTCTTGCGACCAGTCCGGCTGTTTGAACACCTGGTCAATCAACAGAACACGACCGCCACAACGGCAAAATTCGCCAGCAAAATCGGCAATTCCGCGCCCTTGGAAATAGAAGTTGTTCATGTTGATGTACAGGCATTTCTTGTCCTGTGTGTCGAAATGCTCTTTAGCATATTGCAACAAGAATGTCGTCTTGCCAATGCCGCGCGTTCCTTTAATGCCAATCATGCGATCACTCCAGTCAATTTCGTCCATTAATGAACGGCGAACTGGCGCGTTAACATGATCCACCAAATAACGATGCGTTCTGAAGAAAGCTTCCATTCTTGCCGAGTTTGTTTTAAAACAGCCACAAAGGTACTAAAAAATTTGCAAATTGCAAAGCAGAGATAGCAAAATCTTTATTTTTTACGTTATTTTAGTATTTCAGTTCTCGTTAAAAATTATAGGCATTATGATAAATAGGATATTAAATATACTAAAATTGTATGTGATTTGAAAGAAAATGATTATATTTGCAAACAAAATAAATAAACGATAAAAACATGATTAAGGATTTTAATTTTTACGCTCCGACACGAATCGTGTTTGGAAAGAGTTCAGAAGAAAAGATTGCAGAGTTGGTCATTGCTAATAACGGTAAGAAAATACTTCTTCATTATGGCGGTGGTTCTGCTGAACGTTCCGGTTTGTTGAATGTTGTCAGAAAGCAGTTGCGCGACGCAGGACTGAATTTTGTGGAATTGGGCGGCGTTGTGCCTAATCCATTGTTATCGAAAGTTCAGGAAGGCATAGAGCTTTGCCGCAAGGAACAAGTAGATTTTATTTTGGCCGTTGGCGGAGGCAGTGTCATTGATTCTTCGAAAGCTATCGGCTATGGCGTGAATTACGCAGGAGATGTCTGGGACTTTTGGGACGGAAAAGCTGTTCCGCAGGAATGTCTTCCTATTGGTGTTGTGCTGACGATTCCGGCTGCTGGCAGCGAAATGTCATCGAGTTGTGTCATTACTAAGGATGAAGGTCTCAACAAAAGAGGTTTCAACTGCGATCTCTGCCGTTGCAAGTTTGCGATAATGAATCCCGAGCGTACCTATACCCTACCAGTTTATCAGACTGCCGCTGGTGCTACGGACATTATGATGCACACGATGGAGCGTTATTTCTCGAAATATGAGGATATGACATTGACGGATGCTATCAGTGAGGCTTTGTTACGCACCGTCAAAGACGCTGTTTTGGTGGTTTTGGAACATCCCGAGGATTATCGTAACCGTGCACAGATAATGTGGGCAAGTTCGTTGGCACATAACGATTTGACGGAATTGGGCTTAGACAAAGATTTTGCTACTCATAAGATGGAGCACGAACTGAGCGCCCTGTTTGGCGTGACTCATGGTGCAGGACTTGCTGCCATCTGGCCTTCATGGGCAAGATATGTGAAGGACAAGCATTTGAGCCGCTTCGTTCGGTTTGCCGTCAACGTGATGGGCATAGAGAACGACTTCGCACATCCCGATGAAACCGCTGAAAAAGGAATCCGCGCCGTCGAAGAATTCTATCACAAAATTGGTATGCCCATCAATATCCACGAACTCTTAGGACGCGAGATTACTACCGATGAAATCGAGGAAATGGTAAAGAAATGTTCGCGTGGAGGCACGTTGAAATTAGGCTCTATAGAGGTGATAGACGCAGAGGCTATGCGAAAAATCTACCAGATGGCAAAATAGGGGAAGCTCCCCTACTCCACGAATGGTCACTCTTTATAGCGGTCGCCCCAATAGTTAACCATTCGTTCGTATAATTTCTGCTCAGCTGGTGAAAGTTGTCCATGCCAGATGCGTTCGTTCTGCAAGGCGTCTGGCATGTATTGTTGTGGTGTGAAATGTCCGGCGAAATCGTGCGGATATTTATATCCGTCGCTGTAACCCAAGTCTTTCATTAACGTCGTGGGAGCATTGCGCAAATGCAGCGGCACGGGTTGATTGCCTGTCCTGCGTACCAACTCCAACGCCCTGTCAATGCCCAAATACGCTGAATTGCTCTTGGGTGACGTTGCCAGGTAAACAGCACATTCTGCCAAGGGGATTCTTCCTTCGGGCCATCCGATTTTCATGACGGCATCGAAGGCTGCGTTTGCCAACAACAGCGCGTTGGGATTAGCCAGTCCGATGTCCTCGGCGGCGGAAATCACCAGTCTTCGTGCTATGAACTGCGGGTCTTCCCCACCCTCAATCATTCGTGCCATCCAGTAGAGCGCCGCATCCGGATCAGAGCCACGAATGGACTTGATGAAAGCCGAGATGATGTCGTAGTGCATTTCCCCGTCTTTGTCATAAGCCAATGGATTCTGCTGCAAGCAATTTTCCACGAATTCATCGGTAATGACCAATTTTTCGCTAGACGAAGCGTCGGTTACTAACTCTAAGATATTAAGCAACTTACGGGCATCTCCTCCACTATATCTTAAAAGTGCGCCCGTTTCGGCCAATTCTATGTTTCGCTCCTTCAAGTAGATGTCCTTGGTCAAGGCGCGATGGAGCAATTCAAGGAGATCGTCCTTTTCCAACGATTTCAACACGTACAGCTGACAACGCGAGAGCAAAGGCCGGATGACCTCGAACGACGGATTCTCCGTTGTGGCGCCAATCAGCGTTACAATGCCTTTCTCAACAGCTCCGAGCAGTGAGTCCTGCTGCGACTTGGAGAAACGGTGAATCTCGTCTATAAATAAAATAGGTGAAATCTCGTTGAAGAAGCGCCCTTTCTGCGCACGCTCTATCACGTCACGAACGTCCTTCACGCCGCTTGTTACTGCCGACAGCGTGTAGAACGGCACCTCCAACTGGTGGGCAATGATTTGCGCCAGGGTGGTCTTCCCCACCCCGGGCGGTCCCCAAAGGATAAATGACGAGATGCGTCCTGCGTCAATCATTTTGCGCAATACTGCACCTTCGCCAACCAGATGTTTTTGTCCGACATAGTCGTCAAGATTTCTGGGTCTGAGTCTCTCTGCAAGTGGTTCGGCCATAATTTCAGCGCAAAATTACAGTATTTTGAGTAAATAACAAAAAAATCTTGCTAAAAAACTTGTAAATCGGAAATAAAGTATGTACATTTGCAGACAAATACGAAAAAACAAACCGAAAATGAAAGAAATGAAAGAAGCAAAAGCAACAAAAACAGCAAAAGAGGCTAAGGAAGCAAATGTTGCAAAAGTAGCTAAGGAGCCTAAAGAAGCTAAAGCGCCAAAAGAGGTTAAAGAGCCCAAGGAAGCTAAAGTAGCAAAAGTGGCTAAGGAAACCAAAGGGTCTAAAGAACCTAAAGAGACGAGGGATGAAAAGAGCTTAAGTATCAAGACCTTATCGAAGAGTAGTGTATGGGATTTGCAGGAGAACGATGTTTTCCGTCTGTTGGAAACCGTTGAGCGGGATGCCGAGTTGAGGGAAAATTTCCGCCATTATCTTGACATTGTTCGCAGCGCATTCCTCGTTGAGGAATTGAAGGACGATGACAAGCGCGTCAAGCAGAAGTACACCAATCTTGACTACAAGGTGGGCAGCATCAGGACCGGCGAAGAGTCGAAGTTGGTTCTTGCCGTCAAGAAACGCCCAATCCTGCGTGTTACTGACCTGACATACGAGAACATCCGTCACATCTCTGCTGCTAAATTGGTCGAGGTACTTGACCGCAACTTCGGCGGTGGTTGGGATTCGCTGTCACAGTCCATTCAGGACATCATCGAGAGCGGTTTTGACATCTCTACCACTACCCTGCCCAAAGACCGTCTCCACAAGAAAGGCGGCATGTATGAAAAAAAAGTTGCCGACGGTTACGAGGTGCTCGAAGTGGCAAAGGGGTCGTGGGTAGAGGCCATCTTTGCCAAGTTGAAGCCCGAAAGCTACAAACCCCGCATGGTGTTTGACACCCATTCGGAAGAAGGCGACGAAGATGATGAGGATATCGACTTGCCCGAGGACGATTACAACAAGCCCGACGAGGACGATGATGACTTTGGCGAGCCCAACGACGACGACATTACCGAGGACAACTACCGTACAACCTTCGAAATCGAAACGGACGGTGACGAGGATGCCGAGAGTATGTCCGACTTCATCGCTGACGAGTAATCATTCACACATTTCAAACTAAATAACCTAATTTATGAACATTCCAAGTGTATTCTGGCTCGTACCCATTGCCTCCATCGTGGCTTTGGGTATGGCTTGGTTTTTCTTCACCCAGATGATGAAGGAAGACGAGGGAACGCCCCGCATGAAGGAGATTGCCCTCTATGTGAGAAAAGGTGCTATGGCTTATCTGTGGCAACAGTACAAGGTCGTTGGCATTGTGTTTGTGGTGCTCTGCGCCCTGTTTGCATTCATGGCTTACGGTCTGAATGTGCAGAATCCGTGGGTGCCGTTTGCCTTCCTGACGGGCGGTTTCTTCTCTGGTCTCGCTGGTTTCTTCGGCATGAAGACGGCTACTTACGCTTCTGCCCGCACGGCTAATGCTGCTCGCCTGAGCCTGAACAGCGGTTTGAAGGTTGCTTTCCGCTCGGGTGCTGTCATGGGTCTGACTGTCGTAGGTCTCGGACTGCTCGACATCGCCATCTGGTTCATTGCGCTGAACAGATTCACTGACGATTCGCTCATCACCATTACCACAACCATGTTGACCTTCGGCATGGGCGCATCGACACAGGCGCTGTTTGCTCGTGTCGGCGGTGGTATCTACACGAAGGCTGCCGACGTGGGTGCAGACATCGTGGGTAAGGTCGAGGCCGACATTCCCGAAGACGACCCGCGCAACCCCGCCACCATTGCCGATAACGTCGGTGATAATGTGGGCGATGTGGCAGGCATGGGTGCCGACCTCTACGAGTCGTATTGCGGTTCGGTGCTGTCGACGGCTGCCCTTGGCGCTGCGGCGTTCTCCGTTGCAGGACTTGAAGTGCAGCTGCGTGCCGTCATTGCGCCGATGCTGATTGCCGCCGTGGGTGTGTTCCTGTCGCTGTTCGGCATCTTCCTCGTTCGCACCAAGGAGGGCGCAACGATGAAGGACCTGCTGCGCTCGCTGTCGCTAGGCACCAATGTCAGTGCTATTCTCATTGCCATTGCCACCTTCGGCATTCTGTATTTCCTCGGTATCGAAAACTGGCTCGGCCTGTCGCTCTCCGTTATCAGCGGTCTGGCTGCAGGTGTCATCATTGGCCAAGCTACCGAGTACTACACTTCTCACTCGTACAAGCCCACCCAGAAGATTTCGGAGGCTGGTCTGACGGGTTCGGCTACCGTTATTATTAAAGGTATAGGCACGGGTATGATTTCAACCTGCATTCCTGTGATTACTATCGGCGTGGCTATCATCCTCAGTTTCGGGTTTGCCAACGGCTTCGACCTGTCGATGTCCAGCGAGAGCTTGGCTCACGGACTTTACGGCATCGGTATCGCTGCAGTGGGAATGCTCTCGACACTGGGTATTACGCTGGCTACTGATGCTTACGGACCGATTGCCGACAATGCCGGTGGTAACGCTGAAATGAGTGAACTCGGCGAAGAGGTGCGTCATCGTACCGACGCGCTCGACGCTCTTGGAAATACCACCGCTGCTACGGGTAAGGGCTTTGCCATCGGTTCCGCTGCACTCACCGCCCTCGCTCTCCTCGCCTCTTATATCGAGGAAATCAAGATTGCGATGGATCGTGCCGGCGTGATGATGGAGAACGTCAAGGGCGAGGCTATCAATGCCGCTCAGGCTACTATTCCCGACTTCATGAACTACTTCCAGGTTAACCTGATGAATCCGAAGGTGCTCGTCGGTGCGTTCATCGGTGCCATGGCGGCATTCCTGTTCTGCGGACTCACGATGGAAGCCGTCGGCCGCGCTGCACAGAAGATGGTGGAAGAGGTTCGCCGTCAGTTCCGCGAGATTCCCGGTATTCTCGAAGGCGCAGGCACGCCCGACTACGGCTCCTGCGTAGAGATTTCAACCCGCGCCGCTCAGCACGAGATGATATTCCCGTCGCTCTTGGCCATTGCCATTCCTATCGTCGTAGGTTGCGTTCTTGGCGTTGCTGGCGTCTTGGGGTTGCTTGTCGGCGGACTAGCCGGTGGCTTCACCCTTGCAGTATTCATGGCCAATGCCGGTGGTGCTTGGGACAATGCCAAGAAAATGGTTGAGGAAGGCAACTTCGGCGGCAAGGGCTCGTTTGCCCACAAGGCTACCATCGTTGGCGATACTGTTGGCGATCCGTTCAAGGACACTTCCGGCCCATCGCTCAACATCCTCATCAAACTCATGTCGATGGTATCGATTGTGATGGCCGGTTTGACCGTTCTATTCATCTAAATCATCACAATTATCATAATAAAAAGGCTCATTTCTTCGGAATTTGAGCCTTTTTTCATCTTTTAGCGAAAAAAGTCGCAAAAATGTTTGGTGGGTTCGAAGAAAGTTTGTACCTTTGCACCCGCAAAACAGCGAGAGTGCCGTTTGAAGCAACAAAATTTGATGCACCCGTAGCTCAGTTGGTAGAGCACCTGACTCTTAATCAGGGTGTCCAGGGTTCGAGCCCCTGCGGGTGTACAAAACGAGGAGTTAGAGCGAATCTAACTCCTTTTTTTACAAAAATATAACAGCAATGAAGAAAATCCTATTTACTATCGCATTGTTCCTGTCAGCCGTGGCTGTTCAGGCTCAGAAGACGCCCGAAATGAAGAAAGACGTAGCTGATATCCGTAAACTGTATGCCGAGGCCAAACAGGAAATGGAGGGTCTTGACAAGTTGGAGCGCGAAGGACTGCCGCCCAACAAAACAGTATTCAGCAGCAACTATAACGAGGGGGGAACTGGTCCCACAAAGGAAGTCATCACCTTTTACCATCGTTTGGATTTCGACGAAGAATCGGAGATGGCTTTTCAGCGTCCGTTCTTCATCACACGCAAGTTCAATGTTGCAGCCAGAGAGCATTATCAGGAGTTCTTGTACGACAAGAAAGGCAATCTGAAGTTCTTCTACGAAAAGAATCCTGACGGCGAGACCCGATACTACTTCTGTAGAGACGATGTGTATGATATCATCAAGGGCTCAATGAGCATGGATTGCGGCTTTGCTGGTCGACTGAGCATGGAACTGATAAGTGCCTTCGACATCATCAGAAACCGCAATTGGGACTAACCAAAGGCGAAAAACAATAATATTACTTCACTTTCGCCTTCGCGGGCTTGCTCTCGTTCTGCAAGCGGTCGAGGGCGGTGACGACGTAGACACACGGCAGCTGTTCGGTAGTGGGAACCTCGTAGAACGGATTGGCAGTGACGGCCTTCAGATGGGCACCGTCCAGCGTCTCGGGCTCGCCCTTGTCGAAGCGGTAGACGGCGTAACGTGTGGCCTCGTCCTTCCAGTCTTTACCCTTGGGCGGCAACCACATCAACACGTGTTGCCCGTCGAAATTGAAGTGCTTCAGCTTGCGGACTTTCTTCGGCGCCTTCTTGTCGATATGTTCCATGACGGGCTGCAAGGCCGGCGTGCGCCAATAGACGTTGCGCAGCGTGGTGCCGTAGTTGCCGACATTATCAACTGCAGCCTTGGCGTACCACAGCACCGTTCCCTTTACGCGTGGCAACTGCTGGTGGAGCGACATCTTCGCCCCCAGTTGGTGGCAGTTCGGATCCTTCGGGTCAGGGTATTTCACGGTGCGCTCGACGTCCTCACCGATATATAAGTCGCTGTTCGTTATATGCTTACTCCACCAATGGATGAGCTCGTCGTAGTCGGCGGCACGATTGCCAATCTCCCAATAAATCTGCGGCACGCAATAGTCCATCCAACCTTTAGCATCCCACAGCAGCACGTCGGCATAGAGGTCGTCATAGTTCTGCAAACCATTAGTGCGGCTGCCGTTGGGGTCGCTCTTCTGGTTACGATAGATGCCGAAGGGCGAGACGCCAACCTTCACCCACGGCTTGGCGTCGTGAACGGTACGATAGAGCTGTTCGATAAACAGGTTGACGTTATAGCGGCGCCAGTCGCCACGGTCGCTGATGCCGTTGTTGTTGGCGCGGAACTGGGCTGCGTCGGGAATCTGAACGCCAGCCACGGGATAGGGATAGAAGTAGTCATCGATGTGCAATCCATCGACGTCATAGCGTGTCACGATGTCGCGGACGACATCGCAGATATAGTCGCGGCAGGCCTGCAGGGCAGGGTTCAACAGCGTCAAACCGTCGTACTGGAACGTCCATTCGGGATGCTGCACAATGACATGGTTGCGAGCATTGCTGTGTGCCGTCTTCGTCTTGGCACGATAGGGGTTAATCCATGCGTGCAGCTCCATGCCGCGCTTGTGGCACTCGTTGACCATCCAAGCCAGCGGGTCCCAATAGGGATAGGGTTTGGCGCCCTGTTCGCCGGTCAGGTAGTAGCTCCATGGCTCGATGTTGCTCTCATAGAGGGCGTCGCACTCGGGCCTCACCTGGAAGATGATGGCGTTGCAGCCGTCTTTCTGCAGCTCGTTCAATTGGTACGTCAGCGTCTTTTTCATCGCCTCGGTACCCATCCCCTTAAACTGTCCGTTCACGCACTGAATCCAGGCGCCGCGGAACTCGCGTTTGTGCTGCGCTGGCAAAACCAGTGCAAACAACAGCATCAATCCTATCGACAATATTCTTCTCATATTCTTAAACTCCTTGAACTCTTTACTTGTACTTCTTCATTGCGCGATCCATTTCGCGGCGGTCCTCCTTTTCCTTCAGCGTCTGGCGCTTATCGAACTCCTTTTTACCCTTGCACAGAGCGATGTCCATCTTCGCGCGGCCCTTCTCGTCGATGAATACCAACAGCGGCACGATGGTATAACCCGTCTGCTTCGTTGCCGACGCCAGCTTCTGAATCTCGCAGCGCGTCAGCAGCAGCTTCCGGTCGCGCTTCATCTCGTGGTTGTTGTACGACCCGTAGAAGTACGGCGACACATTCATGCCCTTCACCCACAGCTCGCCGTTGATGATGGTGCAATACGTATCCACCAGCGACGCCTTGCCCAGGCGGATGCTCTTGATTTCGGTCCCCGTCAGCACGATGCCGGCCATGTAGGTCTCGATGAAGAAATACTCGAAACCCGCCTTCTTGTTCTTTATGTTCACAGGGCTCTTCTTCCTGATCAGTTCTTCTTCCTTGTTCATGTAATTATTCTATAATTCCATGACTTTTGTCACGACTCGACAAAATTCGAACGAGTTCGATTTTGCACTGGCTGCTCCAAAAGTTCATTGTTCAATTAATGCAAATTGTTCAATATGCTCGTCTATGTAGTGAGCAATATCCGCCGTCCACTGTTCTTCCTCCTCGACGAACGTGTCGTCTAGGTCGTCGAACTCAGGGAACTGCTCGAACAGCGCCATAAACTCATCGTCCGTGCAGTCGTGCTCAATTTGCTCACCATATTTAACATATAAGGTATGCGCACTATAAATCAGTTTCGACAATTCGCGCAACCCCCATAATTTCAACGCTTTGGCCAACGGATTCTTGAAGATAAACGGTCCGTAGCCGTTGTGAATCAGCTGGACGAAACCGCCGTCCATCACCTCCTCGTGCAATACGTCCCAAGCCAGCAGCGTCACCTGGTCGCTGTTCAGCTCAGCCATCGTCTCGGCCGTCAGTTCGCCGCCGATAGCCTCCTTCGTCGCCCGCACGAAACAGCCCACGAACGCGTCCATTTCCTCGCCCGCCGCCTCGCGCAAATCACTGTCCTTTATTCTCACTTCTATCATAATGCCTGCAAAGGTACAAATAAGCGAGCAAAACGCAAAATAAATCACTATATATTTTCGTTTGCGAGCGGTCAGGGTAGGACGAAGCGGAGCGATTCGAGGAACTGGACGAGGAGGATGTAGACGGGCAGCAGCGGCGCACACTGGCGCAGACCGTAGACCAGCG
>Ga0247609_10006811_pt1 | contig 10958 bp, 3 predicted proteins | sample 172DNAGHGlowgp2_FD_193487 | JGI IMG/M metagenome (GOLD analysis project Ga0247609, IMG submission 193487) | Sheep rumen microbial communities from Palmerston North, Manawatu-Wanganui, New Zealand - 1728 DNA GHGlow gp2 | ecosystem: Host-associated > Mammals > Digestive system > Stomach > Rumen ... | reverse complement strand
ATGACAATACAAATACCATTTAATTCATTCAAAGGTGTCAATTCTGTGGATAATCAAAGTTCACTTGGTTTTGATTTGTATAACAAGGAAAAACCATTGCGCCCAGATAATATAGTTTCTGATTTTACATTGTTTGAACAATATAACATAGAAAGAGATGCTTGTGAAAAATTCAGGTATATTTTTACTATAAATCCGATATGTTCAAATGTGTTATTTAATATGCAGACAGAGGTTACACAGTTTGAAGGGTCAAACAGCGCTAATGTTATTACAAACATGTCATCAATCGACAGGTCTGAAGTTGTTCGTGCTGACACATTTGAGACTGACAACAAAATACAAAACACATCTCCAATTAACAGGTATCAAGCTATAAACGACACTGAATATTCACACGAAGCAAACGGTGGGTTTGAATATCATTGCGGTGTTGATATATTCAACAATCATATGCTTCGTAAAAATGGTTTTGTACACATAAACAAATATAAATCTAGTGATTCTCTTTCTGGACCAGTATATAACACAATACGGGATTATGTTAGGGACGGCGAGGGTAATATTGTAGAGTCAAGGATTTCACCAACATATAACAAGAATGTAACAACCAAAATACATCTTTACACATTGGATAACAGCAAATCGTTAAAGGAATCATATTTGGAAAACATAAACGAACAAAATGGTTGGATTGGTTTTACAAATCAAACTAATATTGAAATTGAAAACAATGAGGAAGATGATGTGAGAATCAATAGAATGTTTGCCAACAGGAATGCTTGTGAATTCATAGACCTTTATCCTGATAGAACATTGTTTTCTTTTTTACCGAAATACAATAAATACAGAAAAAGAAGTGAAAAAAATTGGGATTATTGTATAACCTATCCATGTGAAATTGATTATGATAAATTTAATATCATATGCGGAGGAGAAAACCAAGCAATGAGGTGTTATTCGCACAGCGGAGTTAATTCAAATTCGATAAGTGTTGTTTATTGCAGGTCTTTAATGAAGCATAATTTACATCAAGGTGACTTGGTATCAGTATATTATTATGATGACACGGAAAATGAAGAAGATGCACCAATATTTAGAAAATACAACAAACAAATACAGGTTGTTTCCGTAGGTGATGAAGACTTTGAAAATACAGATTTCGTTTTTGCGGTAAGACTTAATGATGTGTTAGATATATTTGAATCTATTTTGGAATATGGTTTGTTTTTTAAAAAACTAGTCAATGGGATTGAATGCGATTATTATTTCAGGAAATATAAAAAACTTAAAAATTTTGATTATAATGGTAACAGGACACTTGAATTGACTAGCGATATTGGAAAATGTGCTTATGCCGAGAACATATATGGTGATAGGATTGCTCAAATAGTTTTCACTGACGATATTGACATAACTGGTCTTGTGGACCATAGGGGTAGAAAACTCACGGAGACGTATTTCACGGTTATCAAACGAAATAAAGGAAGACAGAAATGGTACAATCAAAACAATCCTCAATACAATACTGAAGATATAGAATATTCACATTGCTTTGGTCAAGTTACATCTGGTTTGTATTTCGGTGATTTAGCAGATAAACATTATGATTACAATATAAAATATTTACATAATATTTCTTTAAATACGGCTTATACAGATGACATTCAAGGAATTGATGATATTCCGATAGACCATAGTAACGTTATTGAAGGGAAAAAAGGCAATGGACCTCTAGAGTTTGTTGCATATAGTGCTCTTGGTGAAACGGTGTTATATGGGATTCCTAAAAAAATCGAGCAGGATATAACTATAGACAATGATATGTTTTATGGGGACGTTGTTGAATTCGACCCATATAATTACATCGAGACTGAATTGACACCAGTGCTGCATAGATTCAATACAGTTCAACGAGAATGGATTAGAAACAAGAATTATGCAACATTGATGTATGACAAGATAATTTATGATGATTTTGATTTGAATTCAAATGGTGACTCAAGAACATTTACTGTTAGTGCAACCGACATGTCTCTTGTATCATATAATGATAAACAGTATAAACTTTATTCAAATGTAAAGCCTGAGGGTTATTATTATAATCCGCATACATTAGTTAAAGTTAGAGAGGAGGAGCAATATACAACAAGAGTTAAATGTAAGCGAATTAATTTTACTAATGCAAACGGGTATTATGATATGATTTCAAATATTACGCATATTTCGTTCATAGCTCCAATCAATTATGGTTTTATGAAACATACAAATATTGCCATGTATGATGCTGGTGGTAAAATTAATGGTATTGTAAAACATACAAGAACAATATGGGGTGAAATTTCGGAAATTACTGGAAATAATGTAACAATTGATTTTAGCGGTGATATTTTTGGTGTCTTGGAAACTGGTATATCAATAAATGATGAACTTAACTATGTGGTCAAGAAACCGAGGTATAGCTTTTATTGGAGCGATTTAGGTGTTCCGACATATGCTGTATTTGTTCCAGAAATAACGTCTTTTGTTTGGAAATCAGTGATACCACCATCACAATTGGATGATGGGATGGATTTGTATAATCTTCCGTTTGCAAATGGAAGATTTTATATCGAAAAGAATATAACGTTTTTCAACCGAAGACAAGATAAGGATGCAAAATTCGGGTTATTGTATGCAAAAAACCCGATAGTGCAATCACCATCTGAATTTTTTAATATTGAAGGTGAAGGTTTTAATATTCAACAAGTGTTTGATTTTTATAATAATGTAACTAATATTTGTTGGTGATGGAACATGTACAAATAAACATAAACACCAAAACATATGACATTGTTGATTTGGCGGTAAGAAAATTAATAGAACGGGAAAGCACTATATTGTTTATTCTTGATACTAGTATAATACATGAATTGTCAATCGGACAGTCATTGGTATTTAGAAGACAATTATACAGACAGGATGGTGGATATCATAATTTAGATTATAAAGTCGAAATTGTTGATTTATATCGTTATTTGGATGAAAACGGGCAATATTATGATGCAATTGAAACAACTAAAGTTGATGATAAGAGATTAAGGATTGACAAAAGTAATACTATTAAATTCACATATTACGAACTTTCAGGAGCAACGTATTATTCTGCAACAACAGCCAGTGTTTCTTTGTCGGATTATGTTTTGATTGATGATAGTGATATTGAATATTATTCTGGCCTGGCGGAAGAATTGGATGAGGAGCATTATGAAACATTTGAGTACAAACATTTATATTCAACTGGAATTACCAGTAATGGTGTAACTCATATTGATATAGTATACCATCAAGCAGATACAGTTCCGCCAGAATACGATTATTATGATTCTCCGTATCTTAGTGGTATGACACCTGGGGAAACCGTGGATAGTTTTGTGGCATCACATCCAGACGAATTTCCTTACTTTAGTGGAATGAGTGTTGGCCAAACAATAAGTGAATACATGGAAGCTAATCCTGAGCTTTTTGAATTTGACCAGCATGATGAAAAATATGTTATAACTTTCACTGAAAATCACGATATATTTTACCAGGATGTTAGATTCATAAACGGGGTCCAAAATCTTTCCGAATACAATATAATAGTGTACGATGTTTACGGTGATATTATAGGATATCTTGGAGGGTTACAATTTCTTCATGAAATTAGCAATATTTCTTTGGACGTTGATGACTTCTATACAACAACGACAGCTGAAACCTGTGGAATCTATGATGAAATTGGAATGCCATATAATATTTTGTTTCATAATTATTTCTTTCTTCCAACAGACATAAGCCTTAATAGGATTGCGATAACAGAAGGAATAAGCAATAGAGTACAAAGAACACCAATCGATACTGATAGGACATATAGAAATCGTCAAATTGAATATCTACTTGAAAACGGGTTTGAATTTGTCCCAAGGTATAATCCGTTTTATTATACATATTTTTCTGACGAACAAACAAATGGTGTTTTTTGGGTGGATGTACTATGGGATTATTTTGAAGAAAACAACAACATAACGCCACAGAAAGATGTATGGGTTAATTGTGGAACAACAAAATCTGTATTAACATATGACAATTCATATTTCAGGGTATCGGTAAACGGGTTGTTCGATGTGAGCCAATCACTTGGGTTAGAGGATGACATAAACAAATACATAAACAATGTAACAGATTCTTTGATTCCAGAAACAATAGATTTCGAAAGAGTTAAATATGTTCCGATTGTATATGATAAATATACACAAAATCCGTTGTTGGTGGATGAAATGATTTTTAATTTTCATTTTCGAAAGAGACAGGAAACTAGTGCATCAACCAAACAATATCCTCAATATGAAAAAGGTTGGTATATAAACCAAGACTCTGGAAACACAATTTGGTGGAACGAAATGGATTATACTGGCACTAGTTTTGATACGAATAAGATGTATGAATTCATTGCTGACCACGGTGAACAGTCAGACTTATTGGGGTATTTGGGCTTTGATGATGATGATGTATATAATCAAAAGACAAAAATACGTGAAACATTTATGAGGTTGTCTTTTTATACATCAACAGACCCGACTGAACAAAAATTATTATATTATTCAACTGTATATTTTGATTCAGCAAAATTGTTTGGCGAATACATGAAACAAAAAATAAGAAGAAATGAATTAAAAACAAATAACAACACCCCAATTGTGTTTGAAAAAAACAATGAGCGATTGGATAGTAGAATAACGATAACAAGTGAATACGACACAACAACATCAAGCGAAGGGTTTAATTTATATTTGTTTAAAGATGATGTTGTTGAAAATGGCTTCAGAACTATTTATATGAAGGTTGAATTTAACCATGCTGGATGTGGAAAAACTATACCGATGATGATATGGCCAATCAATGAAGATGGTGATTATAAACCAGTTACAATTGATAATTTTCTTCAGAGTCTTTACATTCCAGTTTATTTGAGATATATTGATGGAAAATATACATATGAAATTGGAGGTGGAGACATATACAATAATTCAATAATATTCACTTTGTTTGAGCCGAAAATAGATATTGAACAAGTGACAGAATTTGATGGTGGTTCAACAATTAACCCGCCATCAGAAGAAATACCAGTAGGAGGGGATGAAATATGATAGCGACAATGCGAAAAACAATCTGTATTGACAATATAAGAAGCCATACAAGTGGCATTTTCCCTTATATTGAATTCAATGACCCTAATCCACATGTCAAGTTTGTTACAACAGCTGACAATAATGGAAATTGGGGCAATTTTGCATTGGATATAGCAAAAGTATGTACATGTTTTTGTGGCGATACTTTAACATATGAAAACACAGTTGTTTGTACATCTGGAATAACACAAGATGACGCTTCAATAGAAGCAAGACTTAGATATTGTGATTTAATAAGGAAATACAATTTTATCCAAAATCAGTTAAGAAACGGAGTGTTTTGTAAACTGATAAAGAAAAACATAACAACAACGTCAAATGTGGAGTATGGTGATTTGGAAAGTGGATGTAAGGGCAATATTGAAACAGACATCAACGAAGTACAACCAAGACTTGTTACAAAGTTTAATGATTATGGAACAAAATATGATTTCATCCCAATGAAACGTAATTGGTTCGTGCAGGAAAGTGAATTTGTTTACAAACCAATATCACAAGAGGAACTTTCTGAAATGGAAGATACTGATACGATAAATGAGGTAAACAATTTATTGAGTGATTATAGTGGCTATTTTGTACTTTTAGACGATTATGACACGGTCATGCAATATGAGTTGGACTGGAATGAATGGATTGAAAGATGGGCAGACGATGGTTATTCTTGGGGTGATTTTTTTAATGATTCAAACTATCAACGATATGACTATTTCCAATTTTCAAGGGATTTTGAAAAATATTGTCTTGGTATAATACATGTGCCTGAAACCTACAATGGAGATGCAATAACTGGAATTCTTGTGCCAGATTATTTGAATTATACTGATATACAAAACTGGTTGTCTTGGTTTGAAAAAAACACAGTCTCAGCCCATACAGGCCAGCAGGAAGTGATGTGGAATAATATGGGTGGAGATGTTTTCTACCAATATTTACAAGATTTGACAACTAATTGGATAACCAACATACCGTCTTATGGCAACGAAGAAGGTGAGCTTGAATGTAGGTTTACTTATTTGAAACCATATATAAGCATACCAGTTTGTTTGGAGCAAACACATGATTATGAGTTGAATTATGACAACTATATCGTTGATGGTGAATATATTGATTTTTCTCCAGAAGGTGTGTTTAGTGGATATGCTCAATTTAATGAAACACATTTTGTTTATCTTGAAGACAGTGGAATGGTTGAATCAAAACTAGAAAATGTTGGGAATTCATCAACAAATGAAGTGGACGGAGTTGTTGGTTTCTGGAAGGAATTTGAGAATTCCGATGAATTTTCACCAATATTCAGATGCACATATCACAGCGGTTCCAGTTCTGTATGTGGTGAAACGGTGACAAGAACAAAATATTATAACGATGGCCATTTTGAAGTTGAAATAGACGACTCTGGTGAAGTTGTTGAAGAGGAGCCGCAAACCGAGGGATTTCCAAATCCAGAAAGAATTTGGCTTGTGAATAGGGTTCAGATTTATTGCAACCCAGATACTGAGGATGGAGAATTGGCTGAAGAAGATTTAATTAATGATGTTTCAGCAATTACAATAACAACAGCATACACTTGTTATAACTATTATTGGTGGCAGTGTGCAAGAATCGGATTGTCTGAAGCTGAAAACATTGAATGTGCTGATGGTGAATTAGTTGATAGTGGTGATAGTACGAAATATAGAAGCTTGCCTATTTTAAGTTGTATTGGTAATTTAGTTCCTAACCCTGAAATCAATGATGAATATTATTTTCTTCCGACATATGACAACGGCAGGGTTAACAATATTGATGGTCATTGTTCTGTTTACGGGAATGCTTTGTCAACTTTTTCAATACCATATGAAAACAATACGTTTTTTGATATGAAACAAGAAAACGATAACATATATGTCGGAAATTACATACCAGAAAATGCAATAACAATTGAAGATGGCATATGTACAATACATTACGTTATCGGCGGGAAAGCTATATATGATTCCGAAAACGAAGCCTTTAGTGAAATACCAGAAACTGGAATACATTATGTGGAGGTTTTGAAAATAAATCAAGGATTTAAATCGAGTATTTATATAGATGGATATATGGATGTTGAATTTTTTTATGATTCTCTTGATTTATCATCAAACAACACAGTTGTATACAGCGAGGATTATAATATGTATAGATATGCAAGAAGGGCTTTTATTGAGGGGATGGAAGTTGGTACAACATGGACAAGCAACAATGCAATTATAGCAAAACTCTTCACAAGAGAAGATACAAGCGAAATGATGTTCTTGCCTGTTCAGAAACCAGATATAATCTTAGACAGAGGAAATGCCAGTGCTTTTGAAAGGTATTTTAAACTGTCTGAATGTAATACGTTTTATGATTTGCAACAATACGGAAATAATTTTTTCAATCTATAATATAAATGAGCAATGGACTATTTGGTACGGTAAGACCAGCAAACATTAACATAGCGAATGATGTTGAAATATTATATTACTACAGGCCAACACGTGGTACTGGAAGTGATGATTTCGATGGGTATAGGAATCTGAATCCAACAGATTGCCTTGTATATAGTGTAACTGAAAATACACATGACAGGATAGATGGAATATATGACCTTAGATTGCCTATGGATGAATTCAATAAAAAGGGGTTCTATAATGTGTATATCAGACCAAAAGTATGCACAACGAGAATAATCGATGTAAGTGTTCTTGCTAGTTATCCAGATGTTCGTGGTGTTGTTTTGAATATTACAACAGGTGACCTTGCTGGTATAACAGACCTTACTGGTTATAGGATTGAGTTTTCAGACGGAACGTCAAGGCTGATAAAATCATGCAACAGATGCGAACCAGTTTCGGTTAATGTTGGAGACGGTTATCCGACAGTTACCAGGTATAACCTTGTAGATACATCCAGTAGTTATGTTTTTTGTACTGTCAGTCCATCGTCAGCTCCTTCATTCAAACCTAATGCATCTCCATATATCGGAACACCGACAGAGGAAGTTAAAGTGATAAATACTAAATTCTCTCCACAGTTAATTGAAATTGAAATGGTTGAACATGATATTGAAACACTAACATATAGTGTTGAAGGAGACCAGGTTAGGGATAGAGATAATGGAATCCTTACTACATATAATACAGATAAGGAAATTTATAAACAATTTGATTTTTACACTGTAAAGAGTAAACTTGGAAAAGAACTTTACGATGTTAAGAAAGAGAGGTCTTTGATTGACAATACACAAACATATGATAATGTTGTAAAGGAATAACGAAATGGCAAGAAGAAATCAATATATAAAAAGCAAAGCTGATTATGTCCTTAGGAAGCATCATATGTTTACTACGGATGGGGTGATTTATGAAAACGATAAGTTCACCATCATGCCTGAGGACAATCCGTATGATGATGGTCATATAATATCTTTTTCTGATTCAAATTTTAAATTTAAAAAGAATTTGGTACCTTTGGTACAAAAGAAAATCCATACAGGAAAATGGATTAGTCCAGACAATGATGGTGTGTCTGATTATTGGACAGCTGAAGATTGTGCAAGTGGTGTAACAACTACGGAATACAAAATAGTACTTAATCCAGATTATACAACATTAAAGTCTTTCGCTTATTATGGTTCTTCGGTTGAGTTAATAAATGCAACAATAAAAGACATTGCACTTCATTATCCTGGTGGTATATACTTTCTTGGTGATGATGCTGAGGAAATAAAAGTAAATGGTACAACATATTACACCGTTGCCAATGATTTTGAAATTGATGTACTGGCAACGCATTGTAGTGAATCAGATGTGGATAACCCAATGCGAATTTTAGGTGCTAGTTACATGAATTATATTGACCCAGTAAGCAAAAATCCAATTAGCCAACCTTCTTGTGGTGATATAGACTCGTGGTGCCCTGGTTCGATTATAACACAGGTCCAGGTAAATGGTGTTTCATTGTTTGTTTATGTTGACCAAAATGGAAAAAGTTTACTTCTGTCACAAACAAAAGGTGATAAAGGCAAGCCTATAATTGTTCCATCACCAGATAAATTTGCTGAAATGTATAATGGTCTTGATGATTTTTCTAAGGTATTGTTGAATTTATCAACATATCCATTGTTTACTGCACATTTCAATACTAGTTTTTTTACAAACGACGGATACAAATATAGAAGTGAAAGATATACATTTCCATCTTTAGAAAACGGAGAATGGTTTACACCTCGCCTTTCTGGTGGTGAATTTGAAAGATATTACACACGTTTGATAAGACTAGCTGAATATCATGACGAGTATGATACATTCAACATTTGGAGAATGATGACACACGAATCAATTAAGAATTTGGATTGGACATACACAAATGATATTAATGACGAAACTGAATCTGATTTTGACTCAACAAGAGTAAAGACTATTTTAACGTTATACGGAAGACAATTTGACGATTTGAAACGTTATACCGACAACATTAAAACAGTTAACAGTGTTCAATATGACAACAGAAATGCAACGCCAGATTATTTTCTGACCGATTTTGTTGAAAATGACGGTTGGGATGCGTTTATGGTCAATCCGTCAAATGATAACACAATACATAGTGATGTTATTTACACAGGAACAAGTGTCTGTGGATACACAAGTAGTGATGTTAATATAAATTTTATGAAGGTTTTAGCACTTAATAATAATTATATTAAATCGCTAAAAGGAACAAAACGAGGTCTTGAAACTGTTTTGGGATTATTTGGGTTGAAAAATTCAGAAGATGGTTCAAACGATGTTGGAACATATAAGATTGATGAATACGTTGCCATCACAAGTGGTTTTCCAAGTTATGGGCTTGTAAAAATGGCATTAGAACAAGCTGATGATTATCAAGATGAAGAATATATGTTCGACACTCTTCCTATTGCAATTGTTCAATTAACAAATGACGCAGCCGAGTCTGATGATAAGAACTATTGTATTCCTTGGTTTGATAAAAACAATGAGAAAACAAAATATATGTATTTCCAAATGAACGGAGGATGGGAACGGGTGAAAGAAAAGAGAATAAACCTTGATATCACAGCTCTTTCCGCTGTTACATCAATTGGTGAGGTTGATATATATAACGAAACAGTTCCTTATATGATGTTTGTCCAGGACACAAAATCCCTGACAGCTTTAACAAACACACAAATTGAAGACGATATGATTTGTTATGTATATGATATTAGTGATGTGTATGGGTCTTATGTTGGAAATGATGATGATAACCAAATAATTCAGGATACAAGTGGTGTTTGTTTTTCTCATTATTTTGTATTAAAAAACAAAAATCTGTCAACGGTTTTGGGGTTTGTTAGACCAGAGGACAGCGATGGCCTTTACAATTGTTATGGCTGGAGAAATATTTTTACAAGAGAATATGAAGGAATAATTGATGACGAAGACCATCAAATTACATGTGATGGAATGAAAGTGATTTATTTGGAATCAATAATGAATTACAATATCGGGAACAATCCACATGTTGGATATGGACATTATGATGATGGGATTGAATATTTGGAATATTTCAATCAAATATTCAAATATAGGCTTGAACATGGACAGTTTTCTAGATTAGAATATGATTCAGAATATATTGGTGAAGATGATGTTAAAGAAATTGGATTTGGCATAGATTATAATTTGCTTTCGGATAATACAAAATGTCATTATTTCAAGAGTGGTAATGAAATAAGGCCTGTTA
>Ga0247609_10006809_pt1 | contig 10958 bp, 5 predicted proteins | sample 172DNAGHGlowgp2_FD_193487 | JGI IMG/M metagenome (GOLD analysis project Ga0247609, IMG submission 193487) | Sheep rumen microbial communities from Palmerston North, Manawatu-Wanganui, New Zealand - 1728 DNA GHGlow gp2 | ecosystem: Host-associated > Mammals > Digestive system > Stomach > Rumen ... | reverse complement strand
TCGGCTTATGCCGAGGGTATTTTGCAAATGGCAGGGAAATGGCTCGAAGGAGCAGCAGGACTGGGCAATTCCCGCCGTATATAGGAGATAAGGAGTGTGATAGTATTGTATGCCAAGGTATTTGGAGAGACGCCGGTAGGGCTGAACGGAGCCGGCGTCATTGTGGAAGTCGATCTGGAACGGGGACTTCCGGGATTTGAAATTGTAGGACTGCCGGATATGGCCGTCCGGGAATCGAGGGAACGGGTGCGGACGGCGCTGAAAAATTCCGGGTTCCCTTTTCCGCAGAACCGGATCACGGTAAATCTGGCTCCGGCCAATCTGCGTAAGGACGGGAGCGGGCTGGATCTGCCCATTGCCGTGGGAATCCTGGTTTCTCTCGGAGTGCTGCCTCAGGATAAAGTGAAAGATAAGGTTTTTATCGGCGAGCTTTCCCTTGAGGGAGTAATCAGAGAGGTGAACGGCGTGCTGCCCATGGTGCTGGAAGCGCGGCGACAGGGTATAAGGGAGATCTTTATCCCCAGGGGGAACGAAGAAGAAGGCTGCCTGGTGGATGGCGTTTCTGTTTTTACACCGGGCGATTTGAAAGAAATGGCCGCGCATCTTCTGCATCCCTGCCTGCAGCCGCTGCCGCATAAGGAACTGACCGTTCCGGATACGGAGCTGCCGGACATAGACTTTGCCGACGTACATGGACAGAAAGTGGTAAAGAGGGCGTTGGAGATTGCGGCGGCAGGGGGACACAACATTTTGCTGGTCGGTTCCCCCGGCAGCGGGAAGACCATGCTGGCCCGCCGTCTGCCGACCATCTTGCCGCCCATGACAAAGGAAGAAGCGCTGGAAGTTACAAAGATATACAGTATTGCAGGGCTGTTGAATCATAAAAAGCGCTTGATCAATGAAAGGCCATTCCGGAGTCCCCACCATACTATCACGTTAAGCGCCCTGATCGGGGGAGGGATGGTCCCGGTACCGGGAGAGGTGACGCTGAGCCATAACGGCGTGCTGTTTCTGGATGAATTCCCGGAATTTTCCCGCGCGGCCCTGGAAGTGCTGCGGCAGCCTCTGGAAGACCATTTTGTAACAATTAACCGGGTGCACGGTTCGTATGTTTTTCCGGCGTCTTTCCTGATGGCCTGTGCGCAGAATCCCTGTCCCTGCGGGTTTCTGGGAGATGAATCCAGAGAATGTACCTGCCGCCCCTTTGAAATCGAGCGGTATCAGCGGAAGATATCCGGCCCTCTGGCTGACCGGATCGATCTGCAGGTCTATGTACCCCGGGTGAAGTATCAGGATCTGCAGGTACGGGAGCGGGGAGAGACATCCGCCCAGATCCGGGCGCGGGTCTGCGCTGCCAGGGACATCCAGCTGCAGCGGCTGAAAGGGCTGGGTATTTACTGTAACGCTGCCATGAATCACAGGCAGGTAGAACGCTTCTGTAAACTGGACGCGGCCTGTAACGCGTTGCTGGAACATGCCTTTAACTCACTGGGACTCAGTGCCCGCAGTTATGACCGGATTTTAAAAGTGGCGCGCACCATTGCGGATTTAAGTCAAAGTGATGTCATCCTTGTGTCGCATATTGCGGAAGCCATCCAGCTGCGGACACAGCAGAATCCGTAGAAAGAGTGGCGGTACCATAAATTGTAAAGAGGAGAAAAGTGATATGCAGCTTTATATTGCAGAAAAACCGGATATTGCCAATGCGATTGCAGAGTACCTGTGGCCGGAAGGAGGATACCGGAAGGCTGTGGGGTTTTATCAGAAGGGAAGCGTCGCCGTTTCCTGGGCGGTAGGGCATCTGTTGGAACTGGCAACGCCGGATGCCTATGATAAACGCTATGCCCAGTGGAAATATTACCGGATTTTTCCCGAAGTCTGGAAACATGCGGTGATTTCCCGCTCTGCTCAGCAGTTCCGCATCGTAGCGGATTTGCTGAAAAAAGCGGATGTGGTGATCCATGCAGGGGACCCGGACCGGGAAGGACAGCTTTTGATTGAAGAGATCCTGCATTACTGTAACTACAAAGGCAGCGTGCAGCGTCTTCTGATCAATGCCAAAGACGACGTGAGCATGCGGCGTGCCTTTGCAACGATTGAGGACAACCGGAAATATGAAAGCCTGTATGCGGCGGGGCTGGCACGGGAAGAAGCGGACTGGCTGGTAGGAATCAACCTGACCCGCTGTTACACGACGAATGCTTCCCGGTTTTCACCGGGCGCGGTATGGAACATCGGCCGCGTGAAAGTACCCACCCTGGCCCTGGTGGTGAACAGGGAAAAGGAGATCCGCAATTTCAGGGTCCGTACCTATTACGAACTGAAAGCGTTCTTTACCAAAGACGGGACGGTCTTTTCCGCTAACTGGCAGCCGGATGAAAAAAGGGTGGCGCTGGATGAAGAAGGACGGCTGTTAGATAAAAAAACGGCGGAAGCGGTACAGGAAAAAGTCCTGGGCGCCGACGGGATCGTGCAGAAGGTTACGCGCAAGAAGGGGACAGAGGCGCCGCCGCTGCCGTATTCACTGGATACGCTGCAGGTGGAAGCCAATGCCCGGTTCGGCATTTCCCCGAAACAGACGCTGTCCACCGTGCAGTCCCTGTATGAAAAGAAGTTCGTATCTTATCCCCGGTCTGACTGTAACTACATCCCCCGGGCCCAGCATAAAGACGCGCCGCGCATCCTGCGAAATCTGGCGGGACGGTCCGTCCGGGGCGCGGACGGGGCGGATGTATCGCTGTACTCCAGAGCGTGGAATGATAAGAAGGTGACGGCTCACCATGCCATCATCCCTACGGGCGATATTCCGCATCAGTTAAGCGCGACGGAAGAAAAAATATACAACATGATCGCCGAGCGTTATGTAATGCAGTTTTATCCGCCCTGTGAATTTGAAACCATTACCTTTGAAATTTTGCTGGAAGACGAACTGTTTAAAGGCAGCGGCAAGATGATCATCAGGCCGGGCTTTCGGGCTGTATTCGCGAACCATGGAAAAAAGGAAGGCGAGGAGAAGGATGCCGGCATAAAAACCGCGCGCAGTAAAAAGAGCGGCGCGGACAAGGCCGACGAAACAGCAGAAGAGGAAAATCGTACGCTGCCCGATCTGGTGAAAGGCGAAAACCTGGGACGCCCGGACAAAGTGGATCTGCTGGAAAAGGAAACAAAGCCCCCGAAGCGGTTTACGGAAGGAACTCTGCTGGCGGCCATGGCCAATATTTACCGTTTCATGGACCCGAAGAACCCCAACCGGGAAAAGCTGAAAGAAGTAAAAGGAATCGGCACGCCGGCCACGCGGGATACGATTATTTCCGAACTCCAGGGGATGCGGGGGAATCAAAAGACCCAGATGCCGTTTATGGAAAAGGTGAAGAAGGAGCTGGTCCCCACGGAGTTAGGCTTCCAGCTGATTGAAAATGTGGATGTTTCCCTCACCAGACCGGATACGACGGCGGAAATGGAATTTGCCCTGACGGAGATCGCGCGTGGGGAAGGTTCGCCGGAGAAGTTCATACAGGAAGTCTGCGCGACGATTGACCGGAATATCGAGTACGCGCAGCAGCATCGCTTCCCGGGGTATGAGGCGCAGGCGTGTCCTGTCTGTAAGACGGGGCATCTGCTGAAGCATTATTCCCGGAAAACAAAAAAGGCGTTTTTTGTGTGCGATAACAAAGACTGCGTATCTCCTGCGACAGGGAAACCCATATATTACAATGTAGGAACAGATGGGAAGCCGGAGATGACGCCCCAGGTGGAAGCGGTTCCGGCCCGTACCTGTCCCGTCTGCGGGAAAGAGACGCTGAACCGGCATTATTCGCCCAAAACGAAACGGTATTTTTATGTCTGCGATGATAAACAGTGCGTGTCCCCGGTTACCGGAAAAACGGTGTACTATGCCGTGGATAAGGCAGGCAACCCTGTTATCGAATACTGTCCGCATGACAAGGCCATCCTGGAAAAGAAGAAAGGTAAATATGGATTTTTCTGGGCCTGTCCTGCGTGCAGGACGATTTACAGGGACAAGCTGGGAAAACCGCAATTTTCAGGATCCTGATAAATATAGTGACAGTATTTTACGTTTATGATATACTAACTATACTATTGTATTGTTACAACATTGTACTGAAATCAGAAAAAACAGTGAAACAATAAAAACTGTAAGGTGAAGAACTTTCCGGTTTTACTGTTCCGGTTCTGCTGTCTGAATTGGATTGATATGACATTAAGAGGTATATCTGAAAGATGGATGATAAAAAGTTAGTACCGTACCTGTCTCCTGCGGCGGCCTTTGCTCTCTCAACCGGCACGGCCATCGGATGGGGCTCGTTTGTGGTAACAGGGAATCTGCATCTGGCGCAGGCGGGACCCCTGGGCAGTGTGTTGGGAATGCTTGTGGGCATGGTCATCATGCTGCTCATTGCCCGCAACTATCATTATATGATGAACCGTTATCCGGGACCGGGAGGCGCGTACACCTATATGGCCAATACCTTTGGTTACGATAACGCGTTCCTGAATGCCTGGCTGCTGCTGCTGGCCTATGTGGCCATGTTCTGGGCCAACGCCACGTCGCTGCCGTTGTTTGCCCGGTATTTTATTGGGGATTTCTTCCGTGTTGGTCATATTTATTCCCTGCTCGGTACGGAAGTGTATCTGGGCGAAGGATTGTTTTCCGCCTTTGCCATTCTGCTGGCCGGTATCCTGTGCATGAAAAAAGGGCGGCTGGCAGCGAAGATCATGGTTGCGCTGGTAGCCTTGTTCATCGGGGCGATCGTATTCTGTTTTCTGGCTGCCATGCTGAAACGGGACGCCGGGATCCACGATTTTTCACCTCTTATGATGCCGGACCAGAGCATGGCGCTTCAGGTGCTTCGCATCGCGCTGATCTCTCCCTGGGCCTTTATCGGATTTGAGAATATATCCCATTCTTCCGGGGAATTCTCGTTTCCGCGGAACCGGTCTTTCCGTGTGATGGCGACGGCCATTGTAGTTACGACGATCCTGTACATTTGTGTGATTTTGCTGTCTGTTACTGTCTGGCCTTCAGAATTCCGGGCCTGGCCTGCCTATATTTCAAATCTTGGCAGCATGAAAGGCCTGGACGCCCTGCCGCCTTTCTATGCAGGTAACTATTATCTGGGCGATGTGGGCGTCGTCCTGCTGGCGCTGGCCCTGCTGTCCCTGATCGTCACCAGCCTCATCGGCAATCTGGTGGCTATCAGCCGGCTGATTTACGAACTGGCAAAAGAGGAAGTGTTATTTGACCGGTTTGCTGTGCTGAATACCAGATGCATGCCGGAAAATGCGCTTCACCTTATTGTGATGCTCTCCCTGCTGATCATTCCGTTTTTAGGCCGGATCGCCATCGGCTGGATTGTAGACGTAAATACGGTGGTAGCGGTTATCGTGTACGGGTTTATTTCGGCTGCGGCTTACCGCTGCGCCGGGAAAAACGGGGACCGGGTGGAGCGCGTTACCGGTATGGCCGGCATGGTGCTGATGGTTGGATTCGGTATCGTGGAACTGTTTCCTGCCGTTTTCAATACCGGGTCCATGGCTACGGAATCCTATTTCCTGTTCATGCTCTGGGCGATCCTGGGGATCATCTTCTTTCGCAATGTGCTGGTTCGGGACGCGGCGCGGAAATTCGGAAAATCCATCGTAGTGTGGATCGGGTTCAGCGCGCTGATCTTCTTTATGGCCCAGAGCTGGCTGCATCGCGCGAATCAGGATTACACCAATACGGTAGTTTCGAATATATACAGTTATCATAACGGGACGGCGCCGTCTTCAGCCTATCAGTACGGGGAGGAAGAGTTCATCGCAAAGCAGATGGAAGGGCTGAAAGATTATGATACAAAACGTTCTTCCCTTGTCATTGCACTGTTCCTTTTCTCTTTGTGGATGATCATCAACAACTATTCCGTTGTGGCAAGGCGAAACCGGGAGACAGAACAGGAACTTGGCGCGACGAAAGAACTGGCCGGCCGGGATCCGCTGACCGGGGTCAAGAGCAAACTCGCCTTTACGGAAAGGGAAAAAGAGATGGATGCGGCTATCGAAGAGGGAAGGGCAGACCATTTCGCGGTAGTCGTCTGCGATCTGAACGGGGTAAAACGCATCAACGATACAAAAGGTCACAAGGCGGGGGACGAATACATCCGCTCGGCCAGCGTGCTGATCTGCAACAGCTTTAAGCGCAGCCCGGTCTTCCGTATCGGCGGCGATGAATTCGTGGTGATACTGAAGGGGTATGACTATGAACAGCGGACAGCGATCCTGGAAGCATTGGACCGGCAGGTGGAGGAGAATATCCGTACGAAACAGGTCATTGTCTCCACAGGGATGGCGGATTACCGTCCGGGACAGGACCGGAAGCTTAAGGCGGTCTTTGAACGGGCCGATGCGCTTATGTATAAACGGAAACGGAAATTAAAAGAGATGGGCGCGGTATCGCGGGAATAAGAATTGAAAATCAGAGTATAAACGAATGCGGATGGTCCGGCAGACTGTCCGTATTTTTCTTACTTCTTTAATGACAACCTGTTTAAGTTATGATAAAATAACTCTAAAGTTGTAATTCTATTGCTTTTTTGACAGGTATTGACCTGAAAGCAGTTTCAGAAAACGCGGAAGCGTCCGGGCAAATGCTCGCCGGCGTTCCTGCAGAAAGAACGGTTATTATGGAAGAGTACGGTTCAGTTAAAGAACGCGAAGAGGGGCTTGAGGCGTATTTGTCACCGATAGGGGCATGGTCGCTGTCGGTGGGTACGGCGATCGGATGGGGCTCGTTCCTGTTTACTACGACTTTGTATCTGGAAAAGGCCGGGCCAATGGGAAGCGCGCTTGGCATGCTGGTGGGCATGGTCGTCATGCTGTTCATCAGCCGCAATTATCATTATCTGATGAATGAATTCCCTGCAGCCGGCGGCGTGTACACCTATGTTAAGAAAGTGTTCGGTTACGACCGCGCCTTCCTGAGTTTCTGGTACGTGGGCCTGGCCTATCTGGCGATGCTGTGGGCCAATGCTACGTCGGTTCCTATCTTTGTCCGTAACTTTTTCGGCGATGTGCTGCAGTTCGGATATCTGTACACGGTGTTTGATTATAAGATCTATGCGGGGGAAGTCATCCTGACCATTGGGATCATCCTGCTGACGGGTCTCCTGTGTATGAAGAGGGAACGGCATGCGGTACGCCTGATGGTGCTGCTGGCGCTGACTTTTACCCTGGGCATCACGTTCTGCCTGGGAACGGCGCTGCTGTACCGGGATAGCGCTGTCTTTACGTTGCAGCCGTCCTTTATCCCGGACCAGGATATCTTTTCCCAGGTGGTGGCTATCTCGCTGATTACGCCCTGGGCCTTCATCGGGTTTGAAAATATATCCCATTCCTGCCGGGAGTTTAAGTTTGACCGGAAGCATTCGTTCAGCGTGCTGGGCGTGTCGGTGCTGACGACTACGCTGCTGTATATTTTTGTAATCCTGCTTTCGATTTCGGCGTACCCGCCGGAATACGGGAATTGGCTGGAATACCTGAAGCATCTGGGAACTTCCGGCGTCGGGGTCAAGATGCTTCCGCCCTTTTTTGCGGCGCAGTATTATCTGGGCGATGCCGGTCTTTACATCATGGCCGCCTCCCTGTTCTCGCTGGTCCTGACCAGCCTTATCGGTAACACCGTGGCTTTGAGCCGCCTGTTCTACCATGTCGCTAAAGACGAAGTCCTGCCGGATAAGTTTGCGCAGCTGAACAAGCGGAGAAATCCGGAGAACGCGGTATTGCTGATCATGATCCTGTCTGTGTGGATTCCCCTGCTGGGACGTACGGCTGTGGGCTGGATCGTGGACGTGCTGTCCATTGCCGCCGTTATAGTATACGGGCTTGTGTCTGCGGCTGCTTACACGCTGGCCAAAACGCAGGGAAAGAAAACGGAACGGGTTACCGGCATGGTCGGTATGGCGGTTATGATCGTATTCGGGCTGTTACAGCTGTTCCCGGAAATTTTAAGTTACGACACCCTGGAAACGGAAACCTATTTCCTGATCACCATCTGGTCTGTCTGCGGATTCCTGTTCCTCCGGAACGTGCTGCACCGCGACTACGCCAGAGTGTTTGGCCGTTCCGTGGTTGCCTGGATCGCCCTGATGGGGATCATCACCTTTGTGTCCCTGAGCTGGATGCGGCATATGAACCAGAACTATGCCGATAAAACGATGGAGGAGATCCGCGATTTTTACCGGGGCCATGCGCCTGCGGAAGCGTACCAGATGGGCGAGGAAGTCTATATTAAAAAGCTCCGGGACGCCAATGCCACAGACCGGATGCACAACAATTCCTTCGTGCTGCTCCTGATCGTCTTTTCCCTGGGCATGTTTTTCTCCAATTACACGATTGTGCGCAGGCGGGCGGAGGAAACGGAACTGGAACTGAACGTTACCAAAGCCCTTGCCTATAAGGACGCCATGACCGGCGTGAAGAGCAAGCAGGCGTATGTGGATACCCTGAATCTGATGAACCTGAAGATCCAGGACGGCGTCATGGAGAACTTCGCCCTTCTGGTCTGCGATGTGAACGGACTGAAGCATATCAACGACACCTACGGGCACAAAGCCGGCGACGAATACATCTGCGCAGCCAGCGACCTGATCTGCCAGCATTTCAAACACAGTCCGGTGTTCCGTACCGGCGGCGATGAATTTGTCGTCGTGCTGGAAGAGCAGGGCTATGAAGAGCGGAAGGAGTGCATGGATTCCTTTAACCGACAGGTGGAAGCCAATGTGAAGGAAGAAGGAAAGGTCGTCGTATCGGTGGGTCTTTCCGATTACATTCCCGGGCAGGATAAAAACGTGCACGATGTGTTTGAGCGGGCCGACGGGCTGATGTATAAACGGAAGATGCATTTAAAGAGCATGGGCGCGAGGACGAGAGAGTAGGATGAAAAACGAAACGGCTCCGGGCTGCTGGTATTGTTCCAGCGGCGCGGAGCCGTAATTTATGATGGCTATTTGGTTCTGCCTGGCTGTGTCGGAGCAGGGTGTATCGCAACAGGCTGGCGGTCCATTGCAGCAGCGCGCCGACAATTGGGCAAAGGAATGAATCGGAACTCCTTACTGCCCCTGCATGGTTTTCCATTCGTTGTAGGGTTTGAACAGCGGTAACCCGTCTATGTACGATATTTCCGGAATGTCGGGGCGCAGTTCCCTGACGCGTTTATAAGCGCCAGGCGCAAAGATGGAACGGCGGCAGTGGATCAGCACCGGCCTTCCGGCGGGGAGTTCCCTGTAGCGTTTGTCCTCTTCTTCTTTGCTGATGTTTTCGATGGGGATGTGGATGGCGTCGATAAAGTGCCCTTTTTTGTAAGCTTTGTCCGGCGCCACGTCAACAATGACCAGGTTTTTTGTGGTCTTCATATACTCCAGCGCCTGATCCGGCGTAAGGGCTCCCAGCGCTTTCTGCTCTTTTGCGTTGCCCGCATTCTGTGCAGGCGCTTTTGATTCCGCGCCTTTTTCCGCGGCCGGTTTTACCTGTTCAGTTGCCGCAGGTTTTGCGTTCTTTTCATTTCCCTCGTTTTTTGGCGTGCTGCCGCAGCCGGTAAAGAGTACCAGGGCGCATAATGTCAGCGCGGCGATTGCCTTATATTTCATTTTACCTACCTCCGTACGATCGATCATCGTGAACTTACTGAAACGCGCAAGATGTATTGCGAAATGTATCCTGCTTTTTTGTATTGCGGTTGCTTAAGGAAGCGCAAATGAATCACGCCTTATCAACTATATTATAATCAGGCTTTAAGGAAAAGGTCAAGCTATTTAACGGGGATGCCTTATATTTTACTCGAAGGATTCCGTAAGATGTGATATAATTACATATAATATTAAAAATTCAGATTACAGCATGACCTGCATTCCGTTTCATGTGCAGGCGCGGGAAGGGGGGCTGTAATTATGCCAAATAATAATGAAGAAATCCTGCAGGGAAACCAGCCCGGACTGCAGCGCTATCTGTCTCCGCTGGGGGCGTGGGCGCTGGCTTTTGGCTGTGCGGTAGGCTGGGGCGCGTTTGTAATGCCCGGCAGCCTGTTCCTGCCAGTGGCCGGACCGATGGGAACGGCGCTGGCTATGCTTATCGGAGCAGCGCTTATGGGGATCATCGGCGCGAACTATTATCATATGATGCAGCGCTATCCGGATGCCGGCGGCGCTTTCACCTATACGAAAAAGGAGCTGGGCTACGACCACGGTTTTCTCAGCGCCTGGTTTTTGATGCTGGCTTACATTTCGGTCCTATGGGCCAATGCCACGGCCCTGTCCTTGCTGGGCCGCCGTCTGTTTCAGAATACTCTGCAGTTTGGCTTTCACTACACGATTCTGAATTATGAAGTGTATTTAGGGGAAGCCATAGTGGTGATGGCGGCGCTGGTTTTGTTCGCCCTGGTCTGTATGGGCGGCGGCAAGCTGGCGGGCCGTATGCAGATCATTCTGGCGGTTATCCTTTTTGCGGGGATATGTATCTGTTTCGGATCTGTCGTAGCGAAGTACGGGAATAATCTGAAGCATTTTTTCCCGGCCTTTTCTCCAAAATATTCGCCCTTTGTGGGGACGCTGGGAATCGTAGCGGTGACGCCCTGGGCTTTTGTGGGATTTGAATCCATTTCCCATTCCGCCGGGGAATTCCGTTTCTCTGTAAAAAAAGCGTTTTCTGTTATGGCAGTGGCGGTCATCTGCGCCGCTCTGGCTTATATTATGACTACCGTCCTGGCAGCTTCCGTGCTGCCGGACCGCAATCATACCACATGGTACAGCTATGTGAACGATCTGGATTTTATGTTCGGTATTAAAAAACTGCCTACTTTCTTTGCTGCTTCTTCCCTTATGGGGGAGAAGGGGCTGTTCCTTATCGGCATCACGGTTCTGGCAGGAATTTTTACCGGCATTCTGGGTAACTATGTAGCGGCCAGC
>Ga0247609_10006808_pt1 | contig 10959 bp, 8 predicted proteins | sample 172DNAGHGlowgp2_FD_193487 | JGI IMG/M metagenome (GOLD analysis project Ga0247609, IMG submission 193487) | Sheep rumen microbial communities from Palmerston North, Manawatu-Wanganui, New Zealand - 1728 DNA GHGlow gp2 | ecosystem: Host-associated > Mammals > Digestive system > Stomach > Rumen ... | reverse complement strand
AACCAAAATAGGTTGGGAACGTGACACCGGTCTTTGTGAACAGCCAACTCAACAAGGTGCCACCACCCATCACCAGCAGAATACCATAACAAGCCTTCGCATACTGCTGGAATTCCTGCTCGTTCGTGCTGACACGCTTGGCACGACCTGTTGGCGAAGCCTCGTCACTCTCAATACCAGCCATTGCAGGATCGATCTCGTCATCTTGTGGCTGTGTCTGCTCATGAGTAAGTTTCGTACGAATAATTCTCTCTGCCAACGGGCCACCTATCATAGAACCAGCTATCAGACCAAAGGTTGCAGCCGCCATACCTAATGTTCCTGCGCCGTGCAGTCCCATCCCTTCAAGCACTTTCGCAAATCCGCCTGCTGTACCATGTCCGCCCGTCATGGATATACTGCCTGAAGCCATACCAATCAAAGGATCAACACCCATAAGACGGGTAATGCCTATTGGCATTAAATTCTGCATAGCAATCATGACTACCAGCAGGATAAGCATGATGACCAACAATTTGCCACCTTTCTTTAATACCTTCAGATCGCTTTGGAAACCAACACTGGTAAAGAATGCCAGCATAAACACATCCATCAATGTACCGTCGAACGATACCTCTATATCGAACCAACCATATAGAATCAGGGTAATCAATGAAAAGATGATACCACCGCTTACTGGCGACGGCACACAGAATTTCTGGAGGAAATCAACCTTGCGCGTCAAAACCATACCGACGATGAGGGCTAAGGCACCAACACCGGCAGTCTGTACCATGTCTAGTTCAATATTTGTCATACTTCTCCTTCTTATTATCAATTCTGTTTAAGTATGAAACAGGTACCAGGTACCTGTTTCATTGTTGCTCAGGATGTCCTTCAATGGATATTCTTTGGCCACTATCTTCTTATTCTGTATTGTACTCATATGTTATATTGCTATCACTATTTTTTTACGGTTCAATAAATACGGGAGTTCCCTTTTCGTTTTCAGGATTTAATCCAATCAGTTTCTCTATCATTCGATGATTAACCAAAAGGCTTAAATCTATGTCGAGTGGTTCTATAGAGAAAGTCATATAACTTCTGCGAGGATTCTTGTTGGGATAGTCCATCGCTTTCAGTTCTTCCTTCCCCATCTCCTTATGTCCTGTAATAGTATAGGCAGACTGCTTGTCAGGTTTACCAAATTCATATAGGACTAACAGGGACGTTCTTCCAAACATCTCTCTATGCTCTTCCATAGAACCCTTAGTCTTACCCAACCTTACATTATATATATTATGCGTGAGAATCCAGTCTTTCTGTTTCTTATTCTTGGTACATCCAACAAGAATGGTTTTATCTCCACCAAAGAAATCTATAATGTTCTGATCAAAGCGATTCCATTTATAGCACTCAAATGGTTCAGCAGCCATCATCATTCCTTCTTCTTCCTCAAATTGAGGATACATGGAAATGACTGGAGCTGTTTTTCCCGTCTCTTCGTCATCTGTTTGCTCGTATTTCTTGAAGTTCTCCGCCTGCTCAAAAATTTCCTTGAATACTTCATCCTGCGGAACAGGAGGATAACCATGCTCTGCCAATATCAGGATCAAGTCCATCTGCAGTTCCGCTTTGATGTCAGAACGATTGGCCCAGTCGGTATATTTCGACTTGTCATCCACCATCTTCTTCACAGCAGCTGCCAGTGTCAGCAGTTTGTCTTCTGGATATTCAAAGCCGAACTTATGAGCAATCTCTTTCAGAATATCATAGAAAGCCTTTTCCTCGTAAGTGATGCCCAAGTCCTTGAACGATTTCTTCTCCTTGTTTACCTCCTTCAGCAATTCTGCCATCTGCTTGGCTACCTCATTGAGCACCTCTTCGGCAAACACGGCATTGTCGCTACGGTCGTTATATCGCTGTACTAAAGCATTCAGTCGCTTGGTAAAATCCACGCCTTTCATCTTATTGACTTTCTTAAAGTCGGTGATGACTGTCCGAAGCAACTTCTCCATCAGTTTCACCTTTGTATTGGGCAACTTCAGTTTCTCCAACCTCGTCATGTAGTCCTCACTCAGCAAGTCCAGGTCCTTTGTGTTCGCATTTACCTGAGCCACCTCTTCCACTCCGTCCGACTGCAAGGCTTCTGCAATCATCTGGCTCACCTTGCGATTCATCTGCGAGGCATCGGGAGCATCACCCTTTGTCAGTTTGTAGATGATAGACCTCACTCCTGTAAAGAAATGTATGTCCTCACGATCCTTATCGCTAATTGCCTCATGATTGGAACAAAGGTTGAAGGCAGACTTCAGTTTCTTGGCATGACCCATAAACAGGTTTTGCAATTTCTCCGTAGCCTGTACGAACTCAGCCGCATGTTTCAGACATTCCAACTGTTCCAGCGGTATTCCCGTTGAGAACTTGCTGTAATCGAAGGTATGAAACATTCGGCGCAGGATGTCCAATTCGTCTTTCACCATCGTCACACTCTGCTCGATGGTTTCCACGTTGTCACCCATATCACCACCGCCAGCATATTGCTTCAGCGCATTGTTCATATTGCTCTTGATGCCGATGTAGTCAACCACCAGCCCTTTATCCTTACCCTCATACACACGGTTCACCCTCGAAATGGTCTGTACCAGCGTGTGCTTCTGCAAAGGTTTGTCAATATACATCGTGTCGAGGCAAGGCACATCAAAGCCCGTTATCCACATTGACACGACAATAGCAATTTTGAAATTCGAGTCTGGATTCTTAAACTGTACATCAAGTGCCTTTCGGTCTTCGTCCGAACCGATTAGTTCGCGCAGTTTCGGATCATCGTCCTTTTCACGAGTCATCACCAATCGGATGCGTTCAACTGGTGTTTGATCCTCCGAACCAATCTTCTCTTCCCATTCAGGACGCAGGGCTACAATCTGCTTGTATAGGTCGTAGGCTATTTCGCGATTGGAGCAAACGAACATTGCCTTGCCGCAAACGGTACTACCTTCCTCTATCCGCTTCTCATAATGCTCAATGAAGTCCCTTGCCACCACTGCCAATCGCTTCGGGTCGCCCAGAATCTTATTCATCTGCGTCACCGCCTTCTTGCTTTCCTCTATCTGGTATTCATTAGCGCCTTGTTCGGCACATTGCTTATAGTATGCCTCTATCGCCTCCAGTTGCTTGTGGTCGGCAAACACTTTGGCGGCTCTTCCTTCATAGACAATACGGCGAGTGATGCCGTCTGCCACCGATTCCGTCATGGTGTAGGAATCTACCACATCACCAAACACATCTATCGTGGCATCAATCGGCGTTCCCGTGAAGCCTACGTATGTAGCATTGGGAAGCGAGTCGTGCAGATATTTGGCAAATCCGTAACTGCGCTTCACGCCCTTATCGGTAATGGTCACATTCTGTTCCACATTCGTCTGCGAACGGTGGGCTTCATCAGAGATACAGATGATATTGGCGCGGTCGGACAAAAGATTGATATCTTCGCTAAACTTTTGTATAGTTGTAAGAAAAACGCCTCCACTCTTTCGTCCTCTCAGTTTCTTACCCAATTCCTCACGTGTCTCTACATTTACGACTGTTTCATCACCTATGAACTGCTTGGCATTTACGAACTGTGCAGACAGCTGGTCGTCCAAGTCTGTGCGATCTGTTATCAGTACGATGGTAGGGCTTGCCAGATGGCGACTACGCATCAGCATACGAGTTAGGAACAGCATCGTGAGGCTCTTGCCACAGCCCGTAGCACCGAAGTATGTACCACCCTTTCCGTCGCCATGCAAGTTGATGTGCGAGTGCTCCAGGATGTTTTCGTAAAGCCTGTGTGTGGCGAAGAACTGCGGATAACGGCATACTATCTTTCGTTCACTCTTCGATGAGTCAGGGAAGAATACAAAGTCCTTCATTACGCTCAGCAGTCTATCCCGTCGAAACAATCCTGCCATCATGGTATGCAGGGAGTCAATGCCATCATTTGCTTTATCTGTCTGCTCCACTTTGCGCCAGGCATAGAAGAACTCGTATGGCGTGAACAGTGTACCATATTTATTGTTCACGCCATCGCTGATAACAACAAAAGCATTATAGCGGAACAACTCAGAAATATCCCTACGATAGCGAACCGTCAACTGTGTATAGGCATTCATGATGGTGGTGTCTTCCTTCACGGCACTTTTGAACTCCAGCACCACTACGGGCAGACCGTTCACATAGACGATGCCATCAGGGATGCGTCGCTCCAATCCCTTTATCTCCAGTTGGTTGACAATCTTGAATATATTGCGGTCAACATCCTTAAAGTCTATCACTTCAACAAACAGGTCTGGCAACGAGGCATCCTCACGCTTGATGGCGAAGCCCTCCGTCATCAGTCGATACGTCTGTGCGTTCTGCTCATACAGCGGAGCACCATTGTCTGCAGTCAACTTCGCTATGACTCGCTCCACCTCCAAGGGCGTAATGCCTTCCTCGGCATATCTGTCCATCAGATACATCCGCAAATCATCACGCAGCAGCACCTCCGTCTGCTCTTTGTGGATCGTCTCGCCATTCATGTAACTGTAGCCCTGTTGCTCAAACAGCTCCATGATGGCCATCTCCAGTGTATGCTCGTTAAAGTGTGACATAGGCATTATCTCTCTTTAAATGCTTTATAAACGTAGGTATATGACTGGTTTGCCAAATCCCCTGCTTTCTCCGCAGCCTTGATATTGTCTTCTGCTCGTTTGATGGCTGCATCGAGTTTCCCATCAGAACAAAGATTTTCGACCCAATCAGACTTTTCAATATATTTTTTATCTTTAAGCAAATTTATCAATTTCTTATTTGCTAACGGGAAATATGGTGCCATATACGGAGACAACAACTTTAGCATTTTTTTTCCACAACTTTTTATTAAACATGTATAGTCCTCAAAGTGTAATAAGAACCAATACTCAATGCTTGGCATGCTGGGACACAATATAACAGAGCCACTATTTATCTCGTCCTTGATACATTCTACAAAATCTTTATGCCTATCTTGATTTGTCTTGTTACAATATACAGTGTCTAAATCAAATACACAGAAGACTTTAGATCCAACATTATTTTTGATAATGTCCCTTATCCTTTCAGGGAAAATCTCTGGATAACTGGATTCACTTCCAAAATACTTCGGTCTGATATTGAACTTATACTTTGTTGTGTCATTTATATGTGTAAAGTAATAGCGCTCGGTATTGGTTCCTCCACTGATAAGGAATGGGTACAGCGGTCCCATATCCCTTGTTCCCTCATCTTCTTCTGGTGAGGGAACAGGTACAGCCTCAAAATATTGTTGCTGTTCAACGCCCTCTGCTAATTCTCTTTCTTCCATCACATTATTTCATTGTTGCCCCAAAACGCTTGTTACGATAAGCCTCTCTGATAGACGACAAGCGATTTACGCCTCGGAAGTCTGTCAGTTTATACAAATCTGTCACACCAGCCTTGTCTTTTTCAGTAAACCACACGGAATCTTTTCTGATGAGATCATCCACCAAATCCAGCAGTCCATCATTATGCGTCGTAACAAGTAGCTGAGACCTTGAATGTGTTTTCAGATATTCATATAACATCATTTCCAACAATCTGGAATGTTGTGAAGTTTCTATCTCATCAATTGACAAGAAAGCATTGCTGGCAAGTGCCTCATACAATACCGTTTCTATTCCAAATGTTCGCAAAGTTCCTGTTGACTCGTCACCCCTATACATCTGGTAAGCCTCTCGCCCATTTTCATTCTCAACAGTATGCTCGAAACTGGTATGAAGAAGTGAGATGGTTTTCTCTTTCTTGATTCGCTCCCTTTCGTCCTTGGGAATCCGCTCGTCAGAAATTCGGAACTTTACTTCTTCATCTGATATTGGCCTATTCACAATATCTGAAGAAATATTAGTGATATTGAAATCTGCTTCATGCAGGAAGTTCACAAGATACTGGGTCAAGTCTTTATTCTCTGCCGTTTTACGCTGTGCATAATCCGTAAGATAGGTTGATGGGAATACGGCAGGCATTGTCTGCTCCTTCATCCAGTTTTTGGCAGCATCAATCAGAGGTAGGCTTGCATTCACTTGATTACGAGCCACAAAGAAAGAAAGATTCTTTAGGCAATATCCATTAATCAACTCTTTGGCAGAAGCACTGATTTTATCACCTTTCGGGTTAATCTCCACCTCCGAATGTCCGTTCACCAGTTTCCTCTCAAACAGCATGGTGGGCTGAGCACTCTTATAATACGAGAGTTTTTCCAAATAGACTTGATTCCTATCCAACTCCAACAGATACCAGTATTTCACATTACCGACAAAGAATATCAGTTCGAAGCAGGATGGCTCATTGGGCGAAACAGCGTCAAGTTTGAACGGAACGACCCCTGTTGGCTCGTCCATACCTTCGGGTTTATAACTCCAGAAGCGAGGAAGGAAATCAAATGCATAGAGCAAATTTGACTTTCCTGATGCATTATATCCATACAGCACACCAAAGCGAAGCAATCGCGTACTATCGTTAATCTTTACCACCTGACTATTTTCCGCAAACTGGTCGTTTGAGGCAACAAAACTGAATGTCACTTCATTCTTAAACGAGAGCACATTCTTAATTTTCAATTCCTGTATCATAGTCTATAGTATTTTATTCCCGCTGCAAATATACAGATAAATTTCATTATAACGACATTCTACCTCCAAAATTTGCACAAAATTTGCACTTTTTTAAAACAGAATCCATAATTCAATGTTTTCATTACTTACTATTCACCAAACTTCGATGCAATTTCTTTATAGATGATTGCTTTCTCCAAGAACCAATTATAGGCTTTTGGCCAACAATCACGTTTCTTGGGATTGATATTGGTTGTGATGAATATGCGACATGCTTTCTTTGCCTCCCGCCATTCCACCTCACTATTCAACATTGTAGAGATTTCATCCTTATGCATCTTGAACCGCTCAAACAATTCCTTATCATCATTAATATAAATATCTGCACCAATACTTTGTTTTTGAGTGTTGATAGTCAAGGCAACATGATAGGCAGAACTGCCTATGCTCAAATCATACCAATGTTGAGGCATTGCCTTGCGGGCATGGAAATTGCGAGTAAAGTCATTGTTATCGCTCATCGCCTCATTAAAGCCTGTCCAAAATTCAAGTTTAAGAAGATCTGTATCAGAAAGTCCTTCTATCGTCTTCATCGTTTTGGACCAGTCATTCGGTCTTTCCACTATATTAAAGCGTGGGGCCTTTGCAGAGTCACCAATCTGCCACAATTCTATTTCTAACAAGAAGAATCCGATATTGTTATCTGTATGCTGGTTCAGCCATTCTATAGCCTGGCGATGTTCGTCACGTGCCCGCTTCACCACCCAGACAATCACTTCAGCACCTTTACCTGAGGCGTATGTAATCAGTTTGCCAAGATGATCGTGATTGGTATCTTCCAATTGGTTCTCAATAATCACACGACGATTAGTACCCACTTCTTTAGCAAAGATATCCACATTGAAACTGCCGACGGACGATTCCCTTTCCTCCAGTTCCAACTCAATATCTATCGCATCCCCCAGCAGCGTAAGATTCTCCTCTTGTGCTAACCATTTTGTGAAATCATTTGCCTCATGAGGCCACACCGACCTTAAATCGGTAATTCTTATCATCTTACCTAATTTATCCATACGCATATCTTTTATTTCCTTAATTCGTATTTAAAATCATCACTTAATTCTTTGATTAGATTTTTAGTCGTTCTCTCCAAATTTCTGTAATAATGGAGAGGTGAATAGCCTCCGTCATGCCCTACTGCAGAATCTGCCTTTGCTCTTAACTCTCTATATTCTCTCCACGCATCTATATATCTAAAGTCATTATAGAATATAGCATCATTCTTTTGTTTAGTCTTGACAAGATTTATCAGTTCTTCCAATTGCTTATCAGCATTTTCGAAATCCTCTTTTGCATGTTGCATTTCTTCTAAAATACTATAATGATCTGAATATAAGGCATACCTAATAGTATCATCTGAGTATTCTAGAAATTGACATGCGCCAGAAATGTATTCTGTAACCAGTTTTTTATTAAGTGTGTTCTTATATGGAACTTCGTGGCAATAAATATGCCTGAGTCTAAATATCTCGTTAATTGTTTTTATGAGCCTTTCCCCACCTTCTTTCTTCTTGATTTCATCCAAGAATTTTATATCAAGAAGTTGAGAAAGGGTCTTGTCAATATCTTCTAGTCTACTACATGGAACTAATAACGATAGATAATCACCCAATGTGATTGTATTATTTTGAAGGGCATCGGCAATTTCTATTTCAAACTTTGTATTTTTGAACACATCTACTTCTTTAAGTCTCTCCTTTATCTTGGGTGTAACAAGGATCTCCTTATATTCCTCTCTAAAAAACTGTTCGAAACAGGCAACAATCTTCATGGGAGCATACTCAAACAATTTAGAATCAATAGTATTTTGGAAAAGTTCCTCCAAACTATAGATTTCATCAAAGAGTTCAAAATAGTTCTTCCCTCTATTCACCGTCTCTGTAATCTCTGAAAGTTGCAACTTATTTCTCATATCCTTGTATATCACATTACTTTATGTTGCCCCATCTTCGCCAAAAGCAAAGATTGTAATTTCGATAATTTATTTAATCTTTGTACTGAGTATTCATCAAAATGAAGATTAACAAGGCTTTCGCACACAATAGGAACGTCACTCTTTCCCCAATACCTAACTTCCAAGTTTGAGATATAATTCAACAATTGCCTTCCTCTGTATGTTAAAGGTGCTATGAATCGCGGTTGCATTTTCCTCTCTTCATAATCATACAAACAAGCATGAAAGTTTATCTCTGCAAGATTCTCTTTAACAAGATAAGTAACATATTCCCATAAAAAATCATGATTTACAGAAAAACCGATACCTTTACCTTTATAATCTGCTATATCTGTACCGATAGAGACGTCATAGAATAAATCATGGCACAAATTGGTCAACCCTGATACAAATAATTCCAAGAATGAAACAGAAAAACTTATGTCATCGCACTTTTTTTGAAGCATAAAATTGAACACTGTTTCAATCTCATTGTATTTCGAGACACATCCTCCAATGGTTTTAAGGAAGCCCTCTTTATTATCCTTACACAAAATATTCACTTTTGGTATATCAATCCCATCCTTTGTATTTAACATATACTTAACATCTGTATAATAGATATTTCCATCATTAGGATTATAAACTAACAGGAAAACCGGAATAGGGTATAGTCTCCAATAATTTTTATGAGCATCATCAATGTAAAACCTCCATACGTTCCCCCTTTCATTTAAATAGGAACTGCCAGATTTTATTTGAACTGCCATTATGCGTCCTGTTGCATGATAGGCACTATCAACTTCCTCTATTTGGCCATCTACTCCTGTATCAGAGTTTGAAGTTTCCCTAAAAATAAATCCCATCTCAGAAAGAATCAGGGCAGTTTTATTAACTCCAATCCTTTCCATTTCATTCTTGCTTGTGTATTTCGGTAACATAATATTTCAAATTCTATTGCCCCATCTTCGCCAAAAGCAAAGACTGTAATTCGGTTTGTTTCTTGTTCTCTTTATGTATAATCGCGATGTTATCAAATATTTTTTTTAACGACCAGTTTAATTCAGAAAAACTATTATCCATTTGTTGAGGCAAGGTGACTTTCAACTCCATTATATTTTCTGGTGAAATAGAAGGATAAGTCGCCTTACTCATTTCAGCTATGCCTTGAAGTATCTCTGTAATAGCGTCATCTGTAAGGATCAAATACAACAACTCATTATTTATTGTAGGTGTATTTGAACGTATTACAGCAAACGCAGTTGATACGACAACATTGCTAACATCACCTTTTATTATTCCATAATGCTTTAGGTTAGGTCGAACAGTTGAATATACAATGTCGTCGGTTCTTACTTTTCTTTTCGCCCTGCTTGGTATTTCATCTTTTCCTACAATTAGATGTTGGTACGCATCGAATTGATTTTCTGTGACACTGCTACTATCTAGATAATCTATTTCCTTATAGCTATCTTTTGATGAAATGTTATCAGTATTTATTATACACAAATCTCCCAAAGTTCCCATTCTCCAGCCTTTGGGGAGGTTTTCTTTGTCGATGTTATCGACGAAGGTTTTGCGGTAGAGAGCTTGGGCGGTGGCTTCGAGGTGCTGAATCATTTGATTGTTGAGACGGATGCGGTTGGTCAGCGTTTCGTATTCTGCTACGATTTCACGTTGACGGGTAATGGAGGGGATGGGGAGTTGCATATTGCAAAAGTCTTCCCAAGTCAGGCTACCACGAACACCACCAACGGCATAGTAGCTGGCTTCACGGTCAAACTCGCTACGAGAGAACCACATCATCAAATATTGAGGCATCAGCACTGTCTTATCTATGACTTCAAACATAGGGTAAGCGGGTGACATAATAGCTTCGTCTTCCTCAAACATAGCAACAGGCATTTTTCCGTCTCGGCTCACCTGCATTAAACTGCAAGCAAATTGTTCCCTTTGGATAACCTTATAGTTCGAGAGGTCTGTGCCGATGACATTTGCCACCGATGGAATGAAAGCCTTGTCAATCGTTAGACCGACAAGCTTCGTAACCTTCAACTCCCGATTACGGACATTCACTTCTCTGATATAGTCGCCTAAACGTTTATATTCTGTCATTTACCCCCTCCTGCACTTTAATGTAACCACGAGTAACCTTGTTTAGCGCGATTTCTGTCATATAGCCTTGCTTAACCAAATCTGACAGGTCTTTTCTTGCTGTCATTGAGGAAACGGAGAACTGTTCTTGCACATCTTTTACTGTAAAGATGGTGTCAGGTTCTTCCTTGAGCCGCTGAAGAATAAGTGCTTGGCGCTGATTGATGTTTCCAGCCATCATAAATGAACTGGCTGCCCTCTTTT
>Ga0247609_10006807_pt1 | contig 10960 bp, 14 predicted proteins | sample 172DNAGHGlowgp2_FD_193487 | JGI IMG/M metagenome (GOLD analysis project Ga0247609, IMG submission 193487) | Sheep rumen microbial communities from Palmerston North, Manawatu-Wanganui, New Zealand - 1728 DNA GHGlow gp2 | ecosystem: Host-associated > Mammals > Digestive system > Stomach > Rumen ... | reverse complement strand
TTTATCATAACCTCAATACACTGCAGAGTAGAAGTGGTAGAATAGTGAGAATTTATATTGCTTAAATTCAAGATTGCCACCTTATCTAAGAAATTAGATATGAAAAATTCGGCAATATCGGTAAAACCTTTATAATTTTGGTAATAACTATAATTGTGTAATACCGAGATAATCTCTTAAATTGCGAAAGGTTAAGAGACATCGTAACGCGTAGCGATTGAATAAATATAATATCGCCAAGAGTGCCGAACACAAAGATTATAGATCTTTATAGATTTTTAAAAATCTATCCTAACGTTAAACGAGGGTGAAAATGTACGCTGAACTTATAGGAAACTATAAGAATCATAGGATAAAAAGCCTATGAGATAACAAATTTGAATCAATTACCGTTCTCATCTTTAAACTACGGATTAAATACAACACCTGAAGGAAGGATGGCAAATGAATCATTGTTACATGCTTCTCTTGATGGTCTTGGAAAATACCATAGAACTTCAATATTCCCTTGTGGAATTTTGCAGCTTAAGGATGGTGTTAATAATAATCCAGGTGATCCAAATTATGATTTAAAGAAATTAGCTCTTAAATCGACTGTAAATAGATTCTATCCAAATTACTTTAACTGTGATTGGTCAGTTCAAGTAAATGGAATTAAGAAAGATCGTGAATTAAAACGAAAAGTAATTTCATCTCTTTCTATTGAAATGAAAAACGATTTGGTTGAAATATTTAAAAAACACCCTGAATGGGCAGAAAAAATTAATCTTAAATTAAGCGATAATACTATTGTAGTTACAGATACTGTTAATCCAACAGAAGAAGGAAGTACAATGGGATGTAGAACTTATAATGGATTTGATATTAATTTTGATGAAAAATATTTCAAACAATTACTTTCAGAAATTATTAAAACAAATAGTCTTCCTAAGAATTATCTTTATTCTGCTATGCAGAAAGATGGTAGAGGCAATATTGCTCCTTCTACTATTATTATGCCTACATATGCAATTGAAGCAAGAATGAAGCATGAAGAAGATAAAACTATTGATATAGTAGAAGAATTCATGAAAGATCTTGATGTTGCTATTGACGAAACAAAAGATTTCTTAATTGAAAGATTTGAAAGAATTTGTTCTCAAAAACCTACATCTGCTTCATTTATGTATGATAATGATCTTATGAAAGGTTATATAAGAAAACAAGGTATTAAGAGTGCTCTTAAACATGGAACATTAGCAATTGGTCAATTAGGATTAGCAGAAACACTTCAGATTTTAATTGGTAAAAATCATTTAACTGAAGAAGGAATGGCTCTTGCTAAACGTATTGAACAATTATTCAAAGATAAATGTGATAAATTCAAAAATGAATATAGATTGAATTTTGGTGTTTATTATACACCTGCAGAAAATCTTTGTTATACTGCTATGACTAAGTTTAAGAAAAAGTATGGAAATCATCCATATATCAAGAAACTTATTAAAGCTGAATTATTAAGAGATTATTTTACAAACTCTATTCATGTTCCTGTATGGGAGAAAATTGATCCATTTACAAAGATCGATGTTGAAACACAATTAACAGGTTATTCATCTGCTGGTTGTATCCTTTATGTTGAACTTGATGAAGTTACAAAGAATAATCTTGAAGCAGTTGAACAAATTCTTGATTATGCTAAAAAGAAGGATGCTCCATATATTGCATTTAATATTCCTGCCGATGTTTGTCTTGATTGTGGATTTATTGGAGATTTCTCTAGTAACCAGAAGTGTGCAAAGTGTGGCAGCGATCATATTCTTATGCCTGCTAGAATTACTGGTTATCTTAATGGTGACTGGAGAATTTCATTTAATAAAGGTAAACAAAAAGAAAAAATTGATCGAATAAAACATTCATTATATATGAAAGACAAAATCTTCATGATGAAAAATTTAAAGACCTGCGGTATTTAAATTAAGGGAGGAAGAATGAATATAGCTGCAGTTAATTACAATGATATGGTTAACTCAGTTGATGGTACGGCAATAAGTGTCTGGGTTTGTGGTTGTCCTCATAGATGTAAAGGGTGCCATAACCCAGAACTTTTTGAGTATGAAAATAAAAATGCATTTTTTAAAGTCAATTCAACTAAAGATACAATGGAATTTTGGTCTATTTATTTAAAAGAATATTTTGATAAAAATGAAATAAATAGACATCTTTCTATTTTAGGTGGAGAACCTTTAGCACCATATAATGAAAACTTTACACATAATTTAATTTTTCTAACACACACATTCTTCCCTGATAAAAAAATTTATTTATGGACAGGATATTCATTAGAAGAATTAAAGAAAAGATATAAAGATTCTCCAGAAATGATGGAAACTTTATCATATGTATCTTTGATGATAACCGATAGATTTAATATAAATAAAAGAGATATTACATTACCTTTAAGAGGTTCTACAAATCAAAGAATTTGGAGACCATATGTTAAAAAAATATTTAATAAAGAGATAGTTAAATTCAAAGAAGTTACTGATGAATTCGTCTCTAATTAAAAATATAAATGTATATTATTATTTAATAAAATCAAAAATATAGGGGTCTTATTCATGGGTGATGAATATGAAAAAATTAATCTTGCAACACATGCTGCACGTAAATTCTTTAATGATGAAATTTCTGAAAAAGAATTTAAAATCATTATCGACGAATGTTCTAAAGGATCAATCGAAATAGTAAAACAAAAATTTAATGAGATGTATAAAAATACTCTTAGAGACAAAAAGTGTAGAAACCATCTTATTGAAAATTCTGTTTTAACTGTTAGTAAAATGTTAAAATGTGAAGATATGGATTTAGATTAATTTCAATAAATCTGCAGATTAATTCTGCAGATTTATTTTTTTATATATAATTTAACTATACTATATAAATCTATTCTATTATAATGGAGGAAAATCCATGAGTGACGAAACAAAGAAAGAAGAAGTTTCCGAAACTAAGCCTTTTATAGATTTTTCTGATCTTGATAATGAAGTTAAAGAAGAAAATAAAGATAAGAAAGAAGCTGTAAAAAAAGAAATAGCTGCTGAAGAAAAAGCTAAAGCAGTAAAAGAAGTAGAAACTTCTAAAGCTACTTCAAAGCTTGAAGATGCTCTTTCGGAGGAACCAAAACCTAAGAAAGAAAAAGAGGAGGTAGTAGAAGAAAAACAGCCTATACCTCCTATGCCAAAAAATAAAACTGAAGTAAAAGAAGAAAAAACAGCTTCGAAAGAAGAAATTATTCTCGAAGCAGAAGAAAAGAATAATATTGATGAAATATCTATAGCAGATGATTCTATAGAAATTCCTAATGAGGAAGAAGAAAATCTTATGAATTCTATTGATCCTAAATCAAGAGTTCATAGAGTTATTACAGAAGAAGAAGATACAAAAAATGATGAAGACTTTGTTGTAGATTCTGATAATAAAGAAAAAATTATTGAAGAAGAATCATTATCTGAAAAAGAAAAAGAAGAAAAAGAAGAACGTCAGAAAAAACTTGATGCTTTATTTGAAAAACGAACAGGATTTAAAGTATATGGCGGAGAAGGTGGAGTTCCTTGTTTATTCGCATCTGATAATCCGAACGTTAAAGCTCTTAGAGAATTTAATATTCCTACAGATAAAATTAAACCTATTGAAAATAATGATGAAGGACTTCGTAAAAGCTTCCTTGAACAATATATTACACTTACAAATGCAAAAGATTCAACTATTGTAGATCATCGTGTAACACGTTTCCCTTGTTTACTTTCTGGATATTATGCCGAAATGACAGATTATTCAATCGGTGAACTTACAAGTGTTATTCGTGTTATTCGAAATGAAGAATTAAAATTTGCAGCTAAATTCCAACAGGAACTTGTATCAATTTATAATCATATTTCATGGACATCACTTAAACCAAATGGTGAAAAACTTACATTTGATGAATGGGTTAAAGCTACTAAGTTTAAGGATTTGGATATGTTCTATTATGGTGCATATGATGCTACATATCCAGGCGAAAGTAAATATGATATTACATGTGGTAATTGTAAAAATCAGTTCTCTGTTACAAAATCAAATAGAGCTCTTGCATATCTTCTTCAGAATGGTAATGATCCTCTCCTTAAAGATACATTTATTAAAGATGTATTAATGGAAAGATTACCATCATCTGAACTTAAGAAAACTCTTATTTATCAAAAAGCAAATACAAATTATTCTGATAAGGTTCTTAAGCCGCATAATATCAGAGTAAGTTATGGAAATCCATCATTATTAGATATTCTTGAATATCTTGCAGTATTTGAAAGTACTCTTGATGAAATTGAAGATTTTGAAGCACTTATCGATGATACAATGGATGGACACAATTTACTTACAATGTATACAATGATTAAGAGTATTATCGTTCCTGTAAAGAAAGGTAAGAATGCAGATGGAAAATCGGTAATTGGTTTCTACGAAGTAAGTACAGAAATTGATGATGATAATCAAAGAATGGAAAATCGTAGATATATTGTCGAAATCCTTAAGAGTCTTCCACAGGCAGAATTTGCTGAGCTCTTTACTGGTAAAGAAATTGCTGAAAGAAAACGTCTTATTGGTATTACTACTATTTTGCATAATATTACATGTCCTACATGTAATGCAAATATTTCTCGTATTCCAATTGATATGCGTGGAAATTTTTTTATGAAGACCGCCGCCGGGGTAGATCAAGTCGATCAGTTCTAACAAGAGAATGGTATGATAGTATAGGAGATAGTAAAACAGACTTAGATCAAAATATAGCTAAATCTGTGGATCAGATAGCTAAACTATTGGAGTTAAAACCAGAAGATGTTTACAGATATCCTATACCATTACTAAACTCGATGGTGGCGGCTAGAGTATCAAACCTTAAAGAGTCTAGATATCGTGCAGAGAAGAGTGGTGAGATCGATGCATATACAGAGAAAGACTATTATGGAATGAAAGCTCTAACATCAGTGTTAAATCAATTATTTAGTAATACCGGTAAACAAGAAAAACAGGGTGGTGCTAAAAACTTGATTGGTGGTCGATAAAAAATTTAAGGTGGAAAAATATGGAATCTAAGAAAACAGATGAAAAGAAAAGCTCAAATACAAATAATTTGAGTAGTTTCATTTCTACGCTTGGTTCGAATATTGGAGTATCTATTTCTACTCCAAAAAAGAAGGATAAGTTTAATCCATATTCTGCCGAAAATCAACAGCAAGTTCAAGAAATATATGACGTCATGAATTCTTATCAAAAGAAGACTTCTGAACGTAACATAATAGTTCCAAAAGCTGTCACATTATCAAAAAATGGTAAGAAAGCACAGTTTGAATTTGGTACTGAATTAAAGGCAGAAACTTTCGACGAAGTAGTAGAAGAAAAAAGTTTAAAGAATATTTCTTTAGACCAAAGTTCAAAAATCGTTGAAATAACAAAATAAAATAAGGAGACAAATAATGATTTCTTCAAAAGATATTACAGAAGGTCATATTAATTTGGTTGATCATGAAACTTTTAAACGAATCATCCGCGATGTACTCAGAGATGTAGGTAGTGTTAAAAGTACTCTTGGTCCTGGTGGTAAAGCAAATCTTGTACATGATCCAAATAGCTTGTCGCTCTACAAATCAAAAGATGGTTTCAGAGACATTATGGATATGCGTTATGATGATTACTTCTATGATGCTATTCTTAAGCTTATTAAGGATGTATCAGCTCATAATAATGCTATCATTGGTGATGGTACAACTTCTGCTGCAGTTATTCTTGAGAAATTCTATGTTGATCTTGAAAATCTTGTTGAAAAACATGAAGGTGGTTTTGAACATATTTCTCTTACAGGCGTAGTAAATATTCTTGAAAAACTCAAGGAAGTTCTTAAAGAAGAACTTATTGAGAAAGGATATATTCATTTCTTGAAAGATTATTCTATTGATAAGCAGAAGGAGATTGTAAAGAAAGTTGCTACAATTGCCGCAAACAATGATAAAACAGTTGGTGAATATATCGCTCATCTTTTTGACAAAATTATTGAATCACAGTTGCCAGAAAGACTTTTCGTCGATATTACTCCTAACTATTCAAAGGATACAAGCGAATCAACTGAAATCGGTTTCCGTATGATGCATTCATATATTAACCGCATTTATTCAACTGAACCAGATCGCTCTACAGCAACATATACAGAACCTCAGTTCTTGATGATTGAAGGTGCTTTATTGGACAATGATATTGAAAAACTTCAAAATATCATCGATTTTGTTTGTTTCATGAATGATAAACCTTTGGTTGTTATTGCTTCTGATTATTCAAATAAAGTGGCACAGTGGTTCTATTCTCTTCGTATTGGTGGACAAAAACGTGTTTTTGTCGATCCTAAGACAAACAGAGAACAGGAATACATTTTGCCTCCATATAAGATTATTGCAATTCAGTTATCAGCTGGTGATGATGAATCACATGAAAAATATGTTGATCTCGAAACCGCTCTTGGTGGTCATGCTATCCCTGCTGTTACACAGACATGGGAATCGCTTGGTACAGATCAAAATGAATGGCTGAAGATTCTTGGTAGTGCAGATAAAATTACCTGTGTTCCGCATGAAACAAGTATTGTTTGTGGTCACGGTGATAGAGAAGCTATTAAAGCTCGTATCAAAACACTTCAGGATGAACTTGATCATATGGTTATTATTTCTGATGGTGGCGCAGCAGAACTCAGAAAAGCAAGTTATACAGAACGTATTTCTATGCTTAAATCAAACATGATGTCTATTCGTGTAGGTGGATTTACACTGAAGGATCGACAGTATAACTGTTTGGTTTATGAAGATGCTATTTTTGCTGTAAACTCTACAATTCAGAATGGATTTACTCTTGCTGGTCAGGTTTCAATTCATCACGTTATTAACAAATATGCAGATGAAATTGTTGAACGTGTTATTCAAAAACTCGATGCAGAAGGCCGCAATGTTACATTTGGTAAACATCGCAAAGAAGCTCTTGAATCTTCAATCAGAAGTATTTTTGATGTAATTCTTACCACATTCAATACAGCATATGATACCGCTCTGTCAAATGCAATTTTTGATGAAGCAGAACTCAAAGAGATTAAGGAAAAGATTTATGATCCAAAACTTGAAAAACCTGTTGCATATAATCTTATGAATGGTGAATATGAAGGTCTTGATCTCGATGCTGATTGTAACATGCTTGTAGCTGGTAATACAGATTACGAAACATTTGCTGCAAATGTTGGTATTGCAAATCTCTTACTTAATGTAGATAATCTTGAAACACTCTATATTCCAAGACGTCTTACAAAAGAAGAAATTCTTGCAAAACAACTCGCTCCAAATACAGCACAGTAATTTTATATTCTGTACCCATTTTTGGGTACAGAATATTTTTCGTAATAAATACTATTTTTAGTAGCATATTATATTCTGAATATAAGTAATAATAAAAAAATAATACTAAAAAGCTTATATTCAGGAGAAATATTATGAATGATAAACTTATAAATTTATTAGATTCATTAAGTGAATCAATGGAAATTGCAGTAAGAGTATACTGTGAATTGGATGGTAATGCAAGTTATGCAATTACTATGGTAGTATTAGAAAAGTTTTATCTTGCTGGTTGTAGTGAGATCGTACATGAGGAAGTACGTAAATCAATTCTCAAATATTATGCAAACAAGGAGAATTCAAATGAAGAACTTCTTGCAGCATAATAAAAGAAAATAAGAGCACTTCGGTGCTCTTATTTTTTTATACAAAATTATACATTTATATATAAATTTATCTATATAATATGGAGGAAATAAAACTATGGGAATTCATAGAGAAATTGATTTACTCATACCAGCATTAAGAGTTGCTGTTAGAAAAACTCTTGAAGCACTTGAAAAGGAAGATATCTTTGTTTTAATAAGCGAAACACTTAGAGACAAAGATGTACAAGTTGCATATTATGCGCAAGGTAGAAAACCTTTGGCAGAAGTAAATGCTTTACGTGAAAAAGCAGGACTTTACAGATTAACTGAAGGTGAAAATAAAGCTACTATTACAAATTGTGATGGTATTACTCACAAATCAAATCATCAGGCACGCGATGAATCTGGTCTCGGATATGCAGTTGATATTGTTCCTGCAAGAATCAATTCGAGAGGTTATCGTGATTTCTGGTGGACTGCGCCACAGGAAGTGTGGGAACAGATCGGCAAAATTGCAGAAGAAAATGGACTTGACTGGTGTTATGGTGGAAGAGGTGAACAATGGGGTTGGGATATGCCACACTTCGAACTTCTTAACGAAGCAAGAGATACACAACATCTTAAATCAGGATTTTGAATATGGAATCTTATAAAACACTTGTTCGTAAAATTCTTTCAGAAGGGAGACTGAAAGAAAATAGAACAGGAATACAGACTCTCTCAATTTCTGGATATATGTTTGAACATGATATGAAAGATGGGTTTCCTCTTTTAACTTCTAAAAAGATGGCTTATAAAAGTATTTTTTCTGAATTGGAATTCTTTTTAAAAGGATATCATGATAAAAACTGGCTCAAAGAAAATAAGAATCATATTTGGGATGAATGGTGTTCGCCATTAGTTCAGAAATACGGTAATGATGAAGAAAGTAAAAAGAAAATGATGGAAGCTAATGAACTTGGTCCTATATATGGAGTTCAATGGCGTAACTTTGATGGTAAACAGTTTTTTGATGATAATTTAAAAACTATGTATGATGATAAAACAAATGTAGGTGTAGATCAATTAAAATATGTAGTGAATGAAATAAAGAATAATCCAAATTCAAGACGTATTATTTGTTCAGCATGGAATCCAAATCAAATTAATGATATGGCTCTTCCACCTTGTCATGTAATGTGGCAAGTTTTAATAAATACTACAGATAATACTATGGATCTTATTTGGTATCAACGATCAGTAGATACTATGTTAGGATTACCTTTTAATATAGCCTCATATGCTGCACTTCTTGAATTATTATGCATGGAATCTGGTATCTATAAACCTGGTAAACTTGTAGGAATGCTTGCAGATGTTCATATTTATACAAATCATGTAAGTACTGCATTTGAACAACTTGATAGACCTACGCATAGATTACCAGTATTTAATGTTAAAAATTTTAAATCAATTTTCGATTTCGATTACAGAGATGTAGAAATAATCGATTATGTATGTGAAGATAAACTTAAGTTCGATATTGCAGTTTAAGATATATATTATATTTTAGATAGGAGAAAATTATGGCTATTAAAATTATTGCAGCAATGGATTCCAACTGTAATATTGGAAAAGATGGCAAATTACCATGGCAAGGAAAACCTGAATACAGATGGGATATGGTTCATTTTAAAGAAACTACAAGAAATAAAAATGTAGTAATGGGTTATAATACATTTTTATCATTAAATTCAAAAGCATTGCCAAATAGAGTGAACTATGTGGTGAGTAAAAAACATGCAAATTTAATTAATGATCTAAATGTCAATAAAATATTTACATCAGTTGAAGATTTAGTTTATTGGTATCAAACAGAATATCAGTGGTTAAAAATTACAAATAATGAAGATTTATATATAATAGGTGGAGCTAAATTATATAAAGAATTTCTTCAAGCTGGATTAGTAGATGAAATCATTATATCTATATTTGATGAAAAATTCGATGCTGATATTTCATTTCCTAAAGAATATCTCTATAAAACACATGGATATAGAATAGATGAATCGAAAACTAAAGTTTATGGTAATGGTAAAATTTATACATTTATACGTATGACAGAAAAAGAAGTTGGAATTGAACATACATATCATGATTTAAGTGATATTATGAAATGGAATAAAAATGAAATAAATAATAAATAAATTAACAAGTAGAGGATTTTTCCTCTACTTGTAATTAATGTATTTTTTCTATATATATTATATAATGAATAAAATTAAATAGATTTGGAGGTATAATATATATGAAATCTATTAAAACAGATAATATTAAAGAAGGATTAAAAAATTTTGTAGAATCTTTCAGAGATCAAAATGATGATGTGACTAGATATGCATCAGAGAAAGTTGTAGATAAAGTAGTAAAAGATAGAGGATATAGCAGTACAAAAATAAGTGAGAGGAGAATCACCTCTAACGGTGTACGCTAATAAATGTTTACTACTATTTGTAATGGCTTGATGAATATGGGAGGAGCCCCAGTATGTATAGATCAAGAAATAGACGTAGATGATTATGATGAAATGTATAATAATACTTATTATTCAGGTGATGAATTCACTGAAGATAAGGATGAAAATAAAGAAAATACAACTGATATGTTCGGTTGGTAAAAAGAGGTAAATATGAAAAAACTTTTATACAAATTAAATTTGATTCTAATTAAAATAAAATCTTATTTAAGAATTTCGTATATTCTATTGAATTATAATGATGCTTGCTTCGAATGTGTTATACGTAGTGTATTTGGTAAAACACCATCTGAAGATACAATAAAATATATGAAATGGCTAGCAAATGAATGTCGTCGAACAGATGATATAGTTAAATTAAATAAGAAGAGAATCGAAGAAAAATATTTATAAATTAATGCAGAAAAACATTAATTTATAAATAAATTAAAGCTAAGATATTATTTCTTAGCTTTATTTTTTTGGAGATCACTGCTATGATTGTAAATGCAGATTTACCTAAATATAGGTATTTAAAAGAAGGCCTTAGTAATTATTGTTTATTAAGACAAATGGTTAAAAAACAATATGAACATTGTAAACAGTATCCAAATGATATTAAAGCAATAAGAAATTTATACGGAGATTATCCTAGATCAGGATATGGTAGTCCGGAAGTTGAGAGATTTATCAGATTTAATGAATAT
>Ga0247609_10006806_pt1 | contig 10960 bp, 10 predicted proteins | sample 172DNAGHGlowgp2_FD_193487 | JGI IMG/M metagenome (GOLD analysis project Ga0247609, IMG submission 193487) | Sheep rumen microbial communities from Palmerston North, Manawatu-Wanganui, New Zealand - 1728 DNA GHGlow gp2 | ecosystem: Host-associated > Mammals > Digestive system > Stomach > Rumen ... | reverse complement strand
CTGTCGAAATGGGTCCCCTGCTACTCGAAGATTTTGCCAAACTGCTCGATGATTTCGGCTTGCTGGACGATGACCTAACCACACTAGACGAGCTTCGTTTTACTGAAGAGCTCGATTTCGGTATTGCTGTTGACGAGGAACTTACTGGAGTAGGCGTACAGATAGGATCACCGTAAACTACCCAAGCATTGTTAATACAAAGGAAATTCGTGATACACGAGCCGTTGACAACGGACGTCCCTATGCCCTCATCGCATATTCTCTGCTGTTGCGAGCCTTTGCAGACAGTATTCTGCGGAATCCAGGCGTTGTTCGCACAAATAAAATCAGTCGTGCAATTTCCTTGATCATCAGAGAGGGCGGTTGTAGTCCCCTCCACACAAATCAGAGCAGGCGTAGAAGAACCTTGTGCAAAAGCGACACCATACGAATCTTCCCACTGGCCCGCGTAATCCGTACATCCCCACATTACGGCAACTGGTAAAATCAAAAACTTCTTTTTCATATTGCTAGTCCCCATTAGAAAAGGAATGTAACGCCGACACCCACAAGTCCGGCGGCCATCAAACCAAGTGAAACATTTCGAATCGTCTGGAATTTCTTGGCATCGTCAAGGCCTTTCTGGTATTCCTGCTGATTCTGAGGAGGAGTCGCCGTAGCGTCCTTCGCTTTTTTATTGAAGACAACCGCCATGATGCCACCCACTGCAGCAACACCGCCAGATATGGCAATCGGGACCCAATGGATTTTCTTGCCGCCGCTTTGCGCTACATCGTTTGCAGCGTCGCTCGCGTTGTCCTGCTTGGCCTGAGTTTCAGCAGCACCCGTCAAATCGACATTGCCGGTTTCAGTAGCCGGAGCAACACCTTCCGGAGTATGCATAAGCTTGTGCGTCACCTGCACCACTTCGTGCCACTTGGGCTGCACATTCACCTTTTCTGTCCAGCCATTGCCCTTGAGCACAACGTCGGCGCACATCGGCACCTCGCCCGCATAAGGCGTACTTCCCACTTCAACGCCATCAATCACGACAGCCACAACTTGGGGTTCGCCCTTGTACTCCACATTGAGTTCGAGCCCGCCCTTGCCGCGAGCGATTTCCTTGTCAAAAACTTCCGTCTTGTTTTTCGCAATCGAGACGTTGAATTCAGCCGGGTCATAGCACGGATGCGTCAGCAAGACCTTGTGGATTCCGGCTTCCAGCTCGATTTTTGAATCATTCTTGCGGACATCATCGACAGTCACGTTGAGCGCGCCACGCTTGGCAGCATCCCCCGCAAGCACGGGTTTCATCTCCAGCCAGCCAAAATTCGGAGTCAGTTTGAGTTCCACTTTTTGGTTGTTGCTCTTGACATCCACAAGCATTTCCGCATCTTCATAACGGTCGAACGAAGCCACGATTCTGTGGTTGCCTTCTTCGACTTGCACCTTGCACGGAGTGCTCAAGCACTTGGGAACAGCCTTGCCGTCAATCGTGGGCACTGCACCCGCCGGCGTCGAAGAAATTTCCACGATGAACTTCTGCTTGCCACCATAGCTGAAACTACCTGCATTGTTAACCGCAGCAATTCCGCCTACACCCGCAAAGCCGCCGCTCCCTTTAATTTGACGGAAAAACTCCGGTGACTTCTGCTTGATAAGGTCCAGAAGCTGTTCGACATTTTCACCTCGACCATTGAAACTGGCGATGAGTTTATTGCCCGCAGTCTCGTAAAGTTCCGCCGAAAGCGTGAGCGAATTTCCGAAGCGACCGACTCGCGCCTGGCAAATGTAGTCCGCCGCGATATTCTTGCCCGTTTCCACGAGACAGCTACCTTCGCAGTCCTCAATCGCCTTGCCCGGCGGCAACATCTGCTGGATGTTCTCGCGGGTCATGATGGTGTAGTTCTGCACCGCCGGGAGTTCGAGCACAGCCTGTTCTCGCAAAACATTCGTAAGGTATTGACGGTCCGAAAGCGAGACATTCTCCTTGGCACTAGCATCGGCTCCTGTTTCAAGCACGGCCACATACGTAGCAAAAGAACTTGTCGCCAACAAACACAAAATTGAAAAGAAAAGAAATAACGGTTTCATGGTCAAAATGTAATGTTTTCTTTAATGCAAGTCAATAAGGAACCATGAAAAACTCATACGTACTCATGTGCAACAAAAAAGCCCCCGAAGGGGCTCTTTCAGCAATTCGTTTTATACCCAAAAACAGTTAATCCTTCACGCAACGGACGGACAACCTGTAATTCTTTGAGCAGGAAGGTCCAACAGTCGCATTGAGATCATCCATCATCAAGTAATGAGCATTCTTATTATCATTAACTTCAGTGGATGTCCAAAAATAGGCTCGCATCAACCACTGTCCGTAAGAACCATTCCAACGTCCTCCTGGGTATGCGCTAAACCCAGTCTTATTATTAGCACGAGCATCCCAAGTTCCATTTACCCAAAGAACGTCCTGCGGTCTCGAATTACCATCCATTTGATTTGCATAATTCCATAAAATGGAAATATCGTCTTGCGATGGCAATCTATAACCTTCAGGACAAGCCGTCATCGCAGCATCCCACGTATAAAGTCTTCCATAGATTTCACAATTTGATTCCTGATCATCGTAACAATAGGAGTTTTCAGTCTTATAATTCAGATTTTCCGCCATCCAATACTGTTCACCGATTTGCACGACGGGATATTCATTTCCTGCACGATCTTTAACTTTTCCCATTGAACTAGACGAGACCGTAATTGACGACGATGATACGACCGACGAAGACGACTTCGCAGAACTGCTGGATTGAACGGAACTGCTCGATTTCGCAGAACTGCTGCTCAATAATTCCGCCCTCTTTATGCAGCGGACGGATCTACGATCATTTATATTACCTTCTATAAATTCCGGATCTTTATTTTTCCAATATATATTCACAGACCACGCTTCAGTGTCACTTATTTTTTCATTTGTCCAAAAAACCGCGCCACTCGTCAAACTAGAATAGTACAAGACATCACCTGACATTGAACCACCTCCAGCAGGAAACACAGAAAAGCCAACCGCATCGTCACCATTGCCGTTCGCATTAGAATCCCAGCCCGACGTTGCCTTGAGATGTGTTGCAGCATCCGTTCCCACCGACTTAAACAGTACAGCCCAGTCCGTCGAATCCGGCAAGCGCCAACCTTCGGGGCAAGCAGTCGTAGCGGCTTTCCACGAATAAAGGCGACCGCGCATATCGCAATATTTGGTAGAATCTTTATAACAGGAACTGCCAGACACTTCAAAATTCAAATTTTCAGCCATCCATTCCTGATCGCCGATTGTGACCGTCCTATACTTTTGTCCTTTGTACTCAATCTCGCCATAATCTCCCGCTGGCGGATTGTAGCTAGACAACGGAGCTATCGAAGAAGACGAGGACTTGGCCGAACTGCTCGATTCCGCAGAACTGCTCAATTTCGCAGAGCTGCTAGATGCGGCTGAGCTACTGGACAATTTCGCAGAACTACTAGATTTCGCAGAACTCTGAGTAGGAACGGTTTCAGAAGACATGGGGGCAGTTCCGCTCGATGCCGAGGCGGATGAAGACGTTGCAGACAAATTTTTCACCGAACTGCTGGATTTTTCTTTGGTCGCAGTCTTTCCATCGGAACTTTCTGGTGTAGAACTGCTGGACTCCACAACATATTCCAATGCCCCGAACGCATTCTCGAATTCTTCCTGATAATCCGTGCAAGCGGAAAAGAAAGTTGCAGCGAATAAAATAATTATAGATTGCTTCGCGATGCTCGCAATGACGTTTTTGCTCTCGTCTCTAATCTTTAGTTTTTCGTCTAACATACACTCCTCCTAAAACGCAAAGCTCAAGCCAACGCCAATGCCACCGGCAATCGCGATACCGATTCCCACAGCACGCATCGTCTGGTAAGTCCCGATATCGTCGTGTCGCTTGTTGTATTCATCTTGCGAGGCAGGCTTTTTCTCGCTTTCGCTCTTCGCCTTGCTGTTCCCGACCACGGCAAGCACCACGCCAGCCACAGTCGCAGCAGCACTGATACTCAACGGCACCCAATGGACACCCTTCTTTGACGGAGTTCCCGCAACATTGGCATCTACGTTCGCAGGGACGCTCTCGCCCACCTTGCTAGCCTTATCGCCAGTTTCGCGTTCGGCCTTGACCTCATCGACTTTAGGCAAATCGACAGGCGCGCCTGTTTCTGCCGGCTGCGTCATTTCGCGAATCGCGTTAAAAAATTCGTGGGACTTGTTTTCGATAAGCGAAAGGAGCTCCTCAACATTCTGGCCTCGGCCATTGAAGCTTGCAATAAGCTTGTTCCCCGCCGTCTCGTAGAGTTCCGCCGAAAGCGTAAGCGAAGTCCCGAAGCGCCCGACACGTGCCTGGCAAATGTAATCGGCGGCGATATTCTTGCCGGTTTCCACAAGGCAGCTGCCTTCGCAATCCTCGATAGCCTTACCGGGCGGCAACATCTGCAAGATGTTCTCGCGGGTCATGATAGTGAAATTCTCTTTCGCAGGGAGTTCCTTGACGGCCTGTTCGCGCAAAACATTCGTTAAATACTGGCGGTCTAAAAGAGGGACGCTATCCTTGGCAATGCCGTCGGCACCCGTTTCAAGTACCGCCACAAACGTAGCAAAGGCATTTACAGTCAACATCAAAACAGAGAAAGCAAAAAATAAACGTTTCATACTCATAAAGTAACTATTTAAAGGATTTCCGTCAAACAACATTGCCTACAGGTTTGTTCTGCATCACGTTATCGTTTTAGGGCATGTTCTATATCACTTTTTGTAAACCTAAGTTCTAATTACTATATTTATGGCATGGCTTACGTATTTCTCATTCTTATCAGCATTGCAGGGCTTGCGCTCTGCGGATTCTATCTCAAGAAAAACATTGTCCGCATCAAGGACAAGAACAAGGATGAACCCAAGAAATACAAGCGCATTTTGAACTACGTTCCGACCGGCCTTTGGTACGGCTACCTGATCCTGTTTTTCGCAGGACTCACAATTAACAATACGATTTTTTAGAGATTACTTTCTTCTAGAAGCAAGCCAGCGTTCGTAGAGGAACAACGCGATAAAGTTCTTCCCGTCGATAAACTTGTGCGCAGCTTCTTCGTATGGCAGCACTTCCGTGCGGATCCACTCGTTTTCATCGGTATAAGTCTGGTTCTTGCCGTCCATCGCATCAAGTTCTTCGCGGGTCACGTCGCGTTCAATCGCATAAAGGCGAATGCGTTCATCCAAAAGTCCGCAGCTCCCGGCAAAGCCGTCGCTTGCACCCTTGTACCAAAAGTCCATCAAGTCAATCAGTTCAGATTCATCGGCCTTGATTTGCGCTTCTTCTTCAAGTTCAGAAAGAGCCACCTTGCGGTAATCGCCCGACCAGTCGAGAATCCCAGCCGGGATTTCCAGCGATGCTGTTTCCGAAATGGCAAATCGCGGCTGACGCACCAAGAGCAGATAACGTTCACCTTCGCAATGGAGTACAACAAGCACGCCCACGGCATGACCGCGCACGAGCACAATCCCATGCACAGGCTTGCCGTCTGGCAAGAACGCCGTCGCATTCAGCTTGATGAACAACGGCTCGTGACGCTTGTTAAAATAATCCACCGATGCAAAATGCACCTTCGTAATCTTGAACTTTTTTTCGGAAGCTTCGAGCCACTGCTTGTAAATTTTGCTTTCCAGAATTACAGGTTTGTCTTCTTCAGGAATTTCAGCAGCAAAAGTGTATTCAATCATTTAGACTCCGTCGAACCGGCAGCGAGCGAATCTGCATAAACCGTATCGCGAGCAACATCCGCCGATTTCCAAATCTTATATAAACTATCCACAGGCGTTCCGTCTTCGCTTGCTAGCAAAACGCTATTTGTCGAAAAACTAAAAGCGACCCAATCCTTCTTTGTCGAAGGCCCGCAGGAGCGTTCGTTTTCGGCAGGCACGAAAAGTTCACGCGCAAAGGTCGCCGTTCCGCCAAGCGTAAACCCTGTATAGTTAATAGAATTCAACATGGCGCATGAAGGAATTTTTTCGATGTAATAAAGACTCGTATGCCAAACCGTATCCAGGCGTTCCTTGACCTTGCCTAACGCAGTCGAATCGTATTCCCACTTGGAATCCAGGCAATAGACCGAATCCGCGGAGGCACAGGCGTAATGCACCGGAACAAGCGTCGTATCGTTGATATTCCAGTTTGTCGGGTAGAGGGTGTCCGTAACGACGGAATCGCACTTGTCCACTCGCATGGTGCATTTGGCGCGGAGCGTTCTCCAAAGGAATTTTTGCGGCGTAATGGAATCGATCACACGCAATAGCGAAGGGGAATTTTTTGTCCGCAACGGAAGCGAAGACATATCGTCAAATGCGGAATCTACAAAAATCCTGAACGTGTCCCGAACAAACTTTCCGCGACGGAGCATGATGGAATCAAGCAATGAATCGACATCGTTTTTCACGACAATCTTTGTGATGTTCGAAGAAATCCCTTCGCTGGTCAACCTCTTGAACGTCGAATCCGGGCGGAACATCGGGGCCGGGCAATCGTCCGTATTCACCTTGATTTTCACCTTCGGCGAAAACACGAGCACAGAATCCTCGAAAGTATAATCCAAGTCTATCGACGTGAGCGAGCAATTCGAGAATGACCAAATCTGCGAAAGCGTTATATAAAGAGTGTCCGAAATCAGGTGAACCGTCTTTCCGGAATCAAGCGTCGCCCCTAAAAAATACCCGTCGCCACTTACAGACTGCCCGTTCGGCATGACATCGAGGGGGCCATCGCCATCCCATGCGCACGAGGCAAAAAAGACCAAAGGGAAAATCAAAAAAAACGGAATCAACAATGTCCTTGATTTACGCTTCATACAGACTCACTCAAAACGGCAGATTCTTTTTGAATATAGCAATTTGAGCAGAATCCACCGGATGCGTCGATTTGTAGAAATCCTTCCAGCGAACAAACAAACCGTTCTGACGCACCGTCAAGAAAAACGAAGAACTGTCCTGCGGCGAAAGGCGGCCAACAGCATCCTTGACGCTCAGCTTTTTTCCAACCGTAGGCGCCATTTTCCACGAGCCAATGCCGAACATTCGCGAGGTGATTCCATTCCCATGGTTGAGTTCCACAAACATACCCAGTGAATCACGCCCTGCTTCAAGCACAATTCCCGGAAGCATCGGATAAATCGGAGCCTCGCCAAGCCCTTTGAACAAGTCAGCCGAAAGCAGTTGTTCCAAGCCTTCAAAGTCAAAGTTATCGACAATGGCAAGCGCCGACCATCCAAGCGGGACATGCGGGCAGGGCCCCGGGAAAAGGCAACCCGTCTTGCTCGAAATCCAGACTTTCGACGAGTCCTCCCGCGACATGTGCAAAAAGACGTTACGGGTCGAATCTTCAAGCACCACAAGGAGAGCCTCGCCGAAATCCTTCTTGGGAGCGACCCAATGGATTTTCGCCCCATCGGAGGCCAAGCTTCTTATATAGCGCAAGAACGAATTCGGTAGAACGAGGGAATCGTTCACGATCCAGGAACATTGCGCAAATCCGTCCTTGAGTTCGAACGGGGTCCCGTTATACGACGTGCAACCTTCAATCCATTCCTCGGTAACTACGGCCACGGGTTCTTCGTTTGCGGGCATCAGGAACTTATCCATCAGCATACGGAACCAGCCGTTTGCATAAGCAACAACAATCAGGATGAAAAAGAAAACGATCCTGACCAACGGGAACTTATGCTGCAAGCGATTCTTTCTTTTTTTTCGTTGAATCTCTGTCGGGAATTCTACAGCCATCGGTTACATGAAGAAATAGGCCGCAACGGCAATCGCAATCAAGAGGATGACTACGGCAAAAATACAACCACCCGAAGAAGAAGACTCGTCCTCAAGCGGGTTCGTGTCCAAGCCCTGAAACACAGGTTTATTTTCAGGAACGACAGGCGTTGCGGGAGCCGATTCTGTTACAGGCACCACGGACGCAGCAGGTGAAGCCACATCCGGCTTAGGCGTTGCCGGAATATTGGGAGATTTCAATTCCGTCTCGTTCTTCGGCGGAGTCATGGAAATCTTGGACGCATTGACCGGAACATAAGCGGCCATATCCTCTTCGCTACTGAAGATCCGGATAAAGCGTTCCAGCCCGACCTTTTTCAGGCTATTCGCAAGAGATTCCTTGTCGGCAAGTACAGCAAACAATCCATTTTTATTGGAAAGTTCCTGATGGAACTGCATAAAAGCATTATAGGCGTCGCTATAGACGAAATCGAGACCCGACAAATCGACCGCGACATACTGGACGTCAGCGTTCGAATCGATCAGGGAACGAAAATTCGCCTTGAACGTTTCCGCGTCAAAAGCCCCTATCGGATTGAGAGGAGCTTCAAGCACGAGGAATGAACCTATATTCTTTGTATTTACCTGCGTCATGAAAACAAATATAAGCTATTGTTAGAGCAATATATCCAAAAAAGTTGAAAATTTTATTACAATCTGACCTAATTTATGTTACGGGATACTACTCCAGTATCTCGTCGTCAGTTTCGACAATCGGAGCCGGATTAGCACTCGGTGTTGCAGGCGCGGCGGGAGTTGCCGAAGGAGCAACAGAATTCACAGGAGCCGCTTCGTTTGCAGTTTGTGCCGCGGGCACAACCGGAGCAGCAGGCGTTTCCTGAATGCTTTCTTCAATATATTCCTCAGCCGGAACTTCTTCCGGGTCTTCCGTCACCAATTTCCTTGACGCCGCAGTCTTGCTCAAATGCCCCTCTTCCTTCGGCTTGTGGCCAAAGAGGTACGGGCTAAAGCTGATGCTCACGCGGTGCACCGGCGAGAACACCGGATGCGATTCAAACGCGTAATCCACGACGAGGAAGTTCATTATTGTAAGACCGGCACCAGCCGTCACGCTCTTGAACGTCGTGAAGCTGCTGAGACCGACACGCAACCTGAGCCCAAAGTCGAACGCGAACTCGACACCACCACGACCGCCAGACAGCCAGTCCAAAGGGTCTTCCCAAATGCGTTCGCCACCGTGAGTGTCCTCGTCAAAATCCAAATCCCTGGCTTCGTGATGGAAAAGTCCTGCGCTCTGCCAGTAGAAATTGAACTTGCCATAGAGGTATTCCACAGGCAGCCCATAGCTCAAAGCCACGTAGAATTCAGGAGCGGAATATTCAAATTCGCCAGATTCCCATGAGGCTGCCGACGAAGTCCAGCCCTTCAAGAGACCCGACACATAAAAATCGTCCATTATCTGGTAACGAGCGCTCGCGTCGCCACGGAAGCCCCAACCGCTCTGGTCCATGTCGCGATACAGCACATGGAACGCAAGACCCAAGTCCAAGCGGTCAATAATGCGGCGTCCCCATGAAACGGAAAAGACCCAGTCCGCATAAGAGAGCGTATTGTAGTCCGAACCTTCGGGCAGAGGTTCGCCTTCCCTGATATACGGGATGTCATCGGCACCGAACCTGGAGAACGAGACTCCAAGCCCCTGATTCTTGGAAAGCGGGATGACCATCGACGCGTAATCGTACTTCGTATCTTCGTAGTATGCGGTATGCGAGAAAGACGCCCACATGTACTTTGCCTGTGAAAGCTGGTACGCATTGGTCATGAGACCGAGGTAATCGTCCTCGACAGCTAGAGTCGCAGAACCCAAGGCCGCAGAACGAGCCCCCGGTTCCATATCAAGAGTTGCATTTGCGCCAAAAACGCGGTCAGCAGCATAAGCCGCAGACACAAACGAGCAGGCAAGGAAACAAGTCCGCAGAGATATAAATTTTTTCAAAAAAGACATTTGGTGACATCTAAAATAGATATTTTTCTTTTCTGAAAACAGTTGACAACAATGCTTTTAGACGAATACATCCAAAATTTCTTGATATACCTGCAAACACAGCGAAGGTATTCCGAAAGGACTGTCATCACCTACCGGAAATCGCTCGAAAAATACTGTTCTTCGATAGCCGGGAACGTTTCCGCCACCGAAAAAAAAGCAGTACCCCTCGGGGCGTTCTCCGAAATGAGCGTCAAGAATTTTGTGTGGGATTTGAAAATCAAACAGAAACTTGCCCCCACAAGCATCTGCGAACACCTTGCAGCACTAAAAAGTTTCGGCAAGTACCTTGTCCGCTCGAAAGTTTTGCAGAAGAACCCCGCCGAAGCAGTCCCCATGCCCAAGCGTCCCAAGCGCCTCGTGAACGTACTTGGCCAAAAGGACCTCGCCGAAGAAAAATTCCCGGAGTTGCCCGAAAATCCGAAACTCCCGCAAATCCGCGCACGGTTCCTGCTCGAGCTCATCTACGGTTCCGGTTTGCGTATTTCGGAATGCCAAAGCCTCTGCTGGAACCAGTTACGCACAAAAGAACGTCTTGTCCGTGTCATCGGTAAAGGCAACAAGGAACGCATCGTCCCCATCACGGATTCGCTTATCACTTGGCTTGAAAAGTTCAGGGCCGCAGAAATCGAAGCCGGGCATGCACCGAGCGAAACGAGCTACGTATTCCTGAGCGAAGACGGCAAACCATTCTCCGTCCGCACTCTCCGTAACGACATCCATAACCTGCTACGGGAAATCGGCTGGGAAGGGAAAGCGAGCCCGCATGTGTTGCGTCACAGTTTTGCCACGCACCTGCTCGAGAACGGTGCCGAAATCATGAGCGTCAAGGAAATGCTCGGGCATTCAAACATCTCGACCACGCAAGTCTATACGCACGTAAACGCCGAACGCCTGCGCGAAGCCTTCAAGAAAACACACCCGCGAGCGTAGCTTTTTAGACGAGAGAACGGACCTTCGGTCCTACAGACGAAAGACGAGAGAAATTTTTTTCAACTATCAAGCGTCAAAGGCACGACTATTTATCTTTCGTCTCTCGTCTACCAGCGAAGCGGTCTTTCGTCTAATTAAAAGAAGCTTCCTTTAATGCCGATGGCGATCGTCCACTGCTG
>Ga0247609_10006805_pt1 | contig 10962 bp, 7 predicted proteins | sample 172DNAGHGlowgp2_FD_193487 | JGI IMG/M metagenome (GOLD analysis project Ga0247609, IMG submission 193487) | Sheep rumen microbial communities from Palmerston North, Manawatu-Wanganui, New Zealand - 1728 DNA GHGlow gp2 | ecosystem: Host-associated > Mammals > Digestive system > Stomach > Rumen ... | reverse complement strand
AACGTAGACTTTTCCACGTTTTGCAACTCGTTTGTGGGCAAGACTTACGTTCGTTTACGGGCAAGACTTACATTCGTTTGTGGAATACACTTGCATGCGCTTGTGAGCAAGACATAATTGCGTCTGTGCAACCCTCATTGGCATCGGTAACTTAGATTTTTCACTATACACACTTCACTTTTCACTCAAATTTCGTACCTTTGCAATATGCAAGCCTACAAACTCATAGCCATTGACATAGATGGGACATTGGTGAAAAGTGACCAAACCATCTCACCACGCACGCTTGAGACACTCATACGAGTGCAGAAGCAGGGAGTGAAAGTCACCATCTGTTCCGGCCGACCTGCCTATGGCATAGCACCTCATGCTGACACACTGAGATTGGCTGAGTTTGGCGGCTATGTCATCAGCTACAACGGTGGAGGCATCTGCAACTGGGCAACAAAGGAGGAAATCTATGCCCAGACGCTCAAACCAGAGGTACTGCCCTATCTTTGTGAATGCACACGCAAGCATGGATTCAGCATTCTGACTTATGTGGGCGAGCACATTGTGGCGGAAGGTAATCATGTGGAGAATAATCCGTATGTGCAGTTCACATCTATGCGCAACAAGATGCCCATCCATCCCGTGCCCGACTTTCTGAAAGAAATCACCTACCCCATCTCTAAGTGCATGATTGTGGGCAATCCTGAACCATTGCAACTGTTGGAGCAAGAAATGGCCACACACCTGCAGGGACAAGCGGAAGCCTTTCGAAGCGAGCCGTTCTTTCTGGAGGTGGTGCCACAAGGCATTGAGAAGGCTCGGGGATTGGCTGCACTTCTCACTCACCTCGGTTTGCAACGAGAGGAACTGATGGCATTTGGCGATGGTTTCAACGACATCGGAATGATAGAATTTGCAGGAATGGGCATTGCTATGGCCAATGCACAAGAGGTGGTAAAAAAAGCCGCCGACTACGTTACGGGAAGTAACGAAGCCGACGGGATAGCTGATGCTTTAGACAAATTTATTCCTCGTCTTCCGGATAAGCCTTGTTGATAGCAGTGAGGGCATTGAGTGTCTTTGGGAAGCCAATGTATGGAAGCATACCCGTCAAGACAGCCACCATTTCCTTCTTGCTAATCTTCATGTTCTTGCAACCAAAACCATGGCTTTCGAGTTGTGGCTGAGCAACACCCATTGAAGCAAGCAGACAGAAAGTAACCAATTCACGATGCTGCATGTCAATGCCGTTACGGGTGTAGAAGTCACCAAAACAGTAGCTCTCCAAGAACTCCACGATATGTTCCTGACCTTTGGGGGCTTCTTTCTCCATCTTTTCGGCTGTACCTGCGCCAAAGATACCGTCAATGTAAGCACGTCCCTTTTCACGACGGTCTTCAGGCGTGGTTGTTCCCTGATTGTTCAATGGCAACTTGATGTCATTATCGTCAAACACCTCGTTCATCTCGAGCAGGAAGTCAATCATCTTGGAGAACCCCACATATGGCACTGTCTGATAGATGACCTCACGGATTTCGCGGGGCTTCACACCCACATTGAGACACACATCCACATACACCTTAAACTGACGCATGGCATTGCAGCCGATGGTGCTGGCAAGGATGCACATGCAACGAGTCTTTTCCAACACAGGTTCCTCGGTGAGTTTCAGTGCTTCATCGAAGGCGAAATTATCGAAAATCTGGGTGAGTTCGGGGTCACGCTTGAGCGTGTTGACTGAATTGCGCTGCGAGAAAAGTTTTCTTATCTGCTGACGCGCGTATTCGCTGATTCCAATTTCTGTCATGGTTATACTATAAGTTTTGATGTTTTTGCAAAGATAATTCTTTTTTCTAACAGAAAGAACATTTTTCTGCTTTTTTCACTTTTTTTTATGTTTAATGAGCGTTTCTGTGTTGTTTTGAGGGTTATTCGGATAGCTTTTTCCTTTTTTCCTTTTCGGCTATCAAGAAATATTCGTACCTTTGCATGACATTTCACAGCATCTAACAGAAACTTTACAAAGCATTATGGGTATCAGTAAAAAAGAGAACGATACATCAAGTGTGAATAAGGCCATCAAAGGATGGTGGATCGTGACACTCATCATCATCTTTCTGATGTTCTTTGGCGTATTCGCCATTTCGCAGGGATGGCTTGGAAAACTGCCCCCTGTGAGTGATCTTCAAAACCCCATCAACAAATATGCTTCGCGCGTGTATTCGTCAGACAACAAGCAGATTGGCACTTGGAGCTATGCAAGTGAAAACCGTCTGATGGTGCCCTACGACTCACTGCCGGAGAATCTGGTGAATGCACTGGTGGCAACGGAGGATGCCCGTTTCTACGAGCATTCAGGCATTGACATGAAAGCCATCGGACGTGCGGTGGTGAAACGCCTGATGATGGGACAGAAGAGCGCCGGTGGTGGTTCAACCATCACGCAACAGTTGGCGAAGCAGCTCTATTCTGATGTGGCGCACACAGATGGGGCACGTATGATGCAGAAACCCATCGAATGGTTCATCGCCGTGCAATTGGAACGCTACTACACCAAAGAGGAAATCATGACGATGTATCTCAACTATTTCGACTTCCTCTATATGGGTGTGGGCGTGAAGAATGCCTGCAGAACCTATTTCGGCAAAGACCCCATTGACCTGAATCTTAACGAGTGCGCCACTTTGGTGGGCATGTGTAAGAACCCGTCGCTCTATAATCCTTATAAGCGTGGAGAAAACGGTGAATTTCTGCAGAGCGAACGCTGTGTGGAACGCCGCAACGTGGTGTTGGGACAGATGGTGAAAGAGGGCTATATCACACAGGCAGAAATGGATGAGGTGAAGACACAACCTCTCTCTTTGTTGCCCAAACCCAAAATCACTTCGCACAAAGAAGGTGTAGCACCATACTTCCGTGAGCACCTGCGTGTCATCATGATGGCAAAGCGTCCTGAGCGCAGTCAATATGCTTCTTGGCAGGGACAGCAGTACCACGATGACTCTGTGGCTTGGGAAACCGACCCGCTTTATGGCTGGTGCAACAAGAACACGAAGAAAGATGGTTCTCACTATAACATCTACACAGATGGTTTGAAGATTTACACAAGCATCGACACACGCATGCAGAAGATGGCAGAGGAAGCGCTCTTTGAGCATGTGGCGAAATATCTGCAACCCGCTTTTGAGAACGAAATCAGATACTCAAAGACGGGTCCCTATAAGCAGATTTCGATGGACAAGATGAACCAAATCATCGACAGAGATGTGCGCAGGAGTGAACGTTACCGTGTGATGAAAGCTGACGGATTGAGCGATCAGGAAATCATGCAGGCATTCAACACTCCTGTCGATATGCGCTTGTTCAAGTATGGCAGTTCATACGACACGCCTGAGATGATTGAAACGCGCATGACTCCACGTGATTCCATCATCTACTATAAGAGATTCCTGCGTGCAGGCGTATGTGCCATTGACCCTGAAAACGGGCAGGTGAAGGCTTATGTTCCTGGTTTGAACTTTGATTTCTTTGCCTATGACAATGTGTTAGGTCCTGGTCATCGTCAGGTGGGTTCTACCATCAAGCCTCTGCTCTACTCGCTGGCTCTTTCAAGCCAAGGTTTCACACCTTGTGACTATGTGGATGCAAGTCCCAAGAACTATGGAGGATGGACACCTAAGGGAAGCGCACTCGGTATGGTGCCTTTGAAGACAGCACTCGCCCACTCTAACAACCACGCATCCGTGTATCTGCTGAACCTCATTCGTCCACAGAACTTCATTGATTTCCTCGAAAAACAGCTGAAGATTTCCACTTATACGATGCAACCCAACTTGACCATTGCATTGGGTTCCGGTGATGTGAGCATCGGTGAGATGGCAAGTGCCTACACCATCTTCCCAAGTATGGGTATCCACTACTCTCCACTGCTTGTCACTCGCATCGAAGATTCTGAAGGTAATGTCATTGCCAACTTCACGCCACGCATGAACGAGGTGCTTTCAAAGGAAAAGGCATGCCAAATGATATATATGCTCAAGGCAGTTATCAATGAGGGTACAGGTCGCGCATTGCGTGGCGGTGCTTACCACATTACTGGCGACTTGGGCGGTAAGACTGGTACGACGAATAGCAACGCCGATGGTTGGTTTATCGGTTTCTGCCCGAAACTGGTGGTTGCCAGCTGGGTGGGCGGTGATGACCGCGACATCCACTTCGGTAGCATGGCATTTGGTCAAGGTGCAAGAGCCGCCCTGCCTATCTTCGGCAAGTTGATGAGAAAAATCTATAACAGCAAACTCTTGGGCATCAGCGAAAAGGACAAGTTCGACATTCCCGAAGATTATCAACCTTGTGAGAACGACCTGATGGGTCTCCCAAGCGCAGAGGGATTGTTACATCCAATTGAGGAAGATCGCGTCGAGTATGACGAAGAATTCTTTTAGTCAGCCCTTTAATGCTATTTGATCATGAAATTCATTGGAATTATACCAGCAAGATATGCCTCCACACGCTTCCCCGCAAAACCTTTAGCGATGTTGGGAGGAAAGACCGTGATTGAACGGGTGTATCGCCAAGTGGAAGGTGTACTCGATGATGTGTGTGTGGCAACTGACGACGAGCGCATCATGTCAGCAGTGCAAGCCTTTGGCGGCAAAGCCGTGATGACCAGCGTCAATCACAAAAGCGGGACCGACCGAGTGCAGGAAGCTTACACGAAGGTTGGCGCAGGATTTGACGTGATTGTCAACATACAAGGTGATGAGCCCTTCATTCAGGCTCAGCAATTGGAAGCCATCCGTCAGTGCTTTGACGATGAGAGCGTGGATATTGCCACCCTCGTCAAGCCCTTCAAACCCGAAGACGGCTTTGAGGCACTGGAGAATGTGAATTCCCCAAAAGTGGTGGTGAACAAGAAGATGGAGGCTCTCTATTTTTCACGCAGCATCATCCCATTCACACGTGGGAAGGAACACTCAGAATGGCTTGCTGGGCATACCTATTACAAACACATCGGTCTCTACGCCTATCGTGCCAACGTATTGAAAGAGATTACAGCCCTGCCCCAATCAAGTCTTGAATTGGCAGAATCACTTGAGCAATTGCGGTGGTTGGAGAATGGCTACAAAATCAAGGTGGGCATCAGCGAAATCGAGACCATCGGCATTGACACACCCGAAGATTTAGAGCGGGCAGAAAAGTTCCTGCAAGCACACATACAAGAGAAATAGCCCTATTTCTTTCCTCTAAGAGCACGAAGCAAAGAGCACGATACCCCCTCGAAAATGAATCGAGAATCGCAAAATGAGCTTCTTTCGTGCCGAATTTAAGGTTTTTTATTTTAAGAACGGTTAAAAAGCCGTTCTTTTTTTGTTTATTCCAATTATAATGGGTAACTTTGTACACATATATAATATATAAGAAAATGGGAGTTAAAGAAGTAATCGAAGTTAAAGAAGTTAACGACGATACTTTGTCGCCAACATGACATTAGTCTTTAACTTCGATGAACTACGATAACTTCAAAAACATCAATCATAATCAATGGAAGATTTAGACAGAATTATTAAAGTAGAGATCAACGAAACGATGAAGAAGAGCTACATCGACTACTCAATGTCGGTGATTGTGGCTCGTGCCCTTCCTGAAGTTCGTGACGGTTTCAAGCCTGTGCACCGCCGCATTCTCTACTCAATGGACAAGCACGGCAACACTTCAGACAAACCAACTGTAAAGTGTGCACGTATCGTAGGTGATGTACTGGGTCACTTGCACCCACACGGCGACTCCTCTGTGTATGGTGCACTCGTTCGTTTGGCTCAGCCTTGGGCAATGCGTTACACGCTCGTTGACGGACAAGGTAACTTCGGTTCAGTCGATGGTGACGGTGCTGCCGCCATGCGTTACACGGAGGCTCGTCTCAGCAAACTCGGTGAGGCAATGCTTCAGGACATTGACAAGGAGACAGTGGACATGGTTGACAACTTCGATAACTCGGAGAAAGAACCAACTGTGCTCCCCACCCGTATCCCTAACCTTTTGGTGAATGGTGCCACAGGTATCGCTGTCGGTATGGCAACCAACATTCCTACTCACAACTTGAGCGAGGTGATTGACGGTTGTGTGGCTTACATCGACAATCCAGAACTGACGAGCCTCGAATTGATGCAATACATCAAAGGTCCTGACTTCCCGACAGGTGGCATCATCTGTGGTGTAGATGGTATCAGAGATGCCTATGAGACAGGACGTGGCCGTATCGTGATCCGTTCGAAAACAGAAATTGAATCAGAAGGCACACACGATAAGATTGTGGTGAGCGAGATACCATACAACGTGAACAAGTCGGAGCTGATCAAGAAGATTGCTGCCCTTGTGAACGAGAAGAAGATTGACGGTATCAGCAACGTGAACGATGAATCTGACCGCGAAGGTATGCGTATTGTCATCGACATCAAGCGTGAAGCCAATGCCAACGTGGTGCGCAACAAGCTCTTCAAGCTCACCGATCTGCAGAGCACCTTCGCTGTGAACTGCATCGCCATTGCAGACCGCCGTCCTAAGCAGCTCTCATTGAAAGACTGCATCCGATATTTCGTCGACCATCGCCACGATGTGGTGATTCGCCGCACGAAGTTCGACAAACAAAAGGCAGAAGAGCGTGCACACTTGCTCGAGGCACTCATCATCGCCAGCGACAACATTGACGAGGTGGTACAAATCATCAAGTCATCAAAGACGCCACTGGAGGCTCAGACACGATTGATGGAGCGTTTCGGATTCGATGAAGCACAGGCGAAGTATGTTGTGGACATGCGACTCAGCCAGTTGACGGGCCTACAGCAGGAGAAACTGCATACAGAGTATGACGACCTGATGAAGCTGATTGAATATCTCCAGCAGATTCTGGATGACCCAGAACTCTGTAAGAAGGTGATGAAGGACGAACTCCTCGAAGTGAAGGAGAAATGGGGTGATGAGCGTAAGACTGAGATTGACTTGACTGCCAGCGAAAACTTCGACCCAGAACAGTTCTATGCCAAGGAAGAGGTGGTCGTGACGGTGAGTCACCTCGGCTACATCAAGCGCACTACCCTCACCGAGTTCCGCACACAGGCTCGTGGTGGTATTGGCGTGAAGGGCGGAACGGCACGCGACAAGGACTTCATCGAGTTCATCTATCCTGCCAATACGCACAACACCATGATGTTCTTCACACAGAAGGGACGCTGCTTCTGGATGAAGGTGTACAACATTCCAGAAGGTTCACGCACCGATAAGGGACGTGCCATCCAGAACCTTCTGAACATCGACAGCGACGACAAGGTGACAGCATTCATCTGCATCGAGAACATCAACGATGAAGAATGGGTGAACAGCCACAACCTCATCTTCTGTACCCGCAAGGGCATCATCAAGAAGACTGCGTTCGTCAACTACTCACGTCCACGCAACAACGGTATCATCGCCATCAACTTGAACGAAGGTGATGAGGTGGTTGAGGTATTGCTGACCAGCGGTAAGGACGAAATCCTCATTGCCAACCACAATGGTCGTGCCATCCGCTTCAACGAAAGCACTGTCCGCAATATGGGACGTGGTGCCACAGGTGTGAAGGCCATGCGTCTTGATGACGATGAAGAAGATGAAGTCGTAGGCATGATTGCCCTCACCAAGCCAGAAGGGTATGACGAGAATGCCGAAGAGAATGGAACAGACGAAGAACTCTATCCAGATATGCCTACCATTCTGGTACTCTCCGAGAAGGGTGTCGGCAAGCGTTCAACCATTGGCGAATACCGCATTACAAACCGTAACGGTAAGGGTGTCAAGACCATCAACATCACCGAAAAGACAGGCAAACTTGTTGCCATCAAGAAGGTGATGGAAGATGAGGACATCATGATTATCAACAAGAGCGGTGTGACGATTCGTCTGGCTGTGAGCGACATCAAGAAGTCTTCACGCAACACCCAGGGTGTGAAACTCATCGACATCCAAAAGCGTAATGACGTCATCAGTTCTGTCTGCGTGGTGGAACACTCAGAAGAGCCAGAAGACATCAATGAAGAGGATGTGACAACACCAGAAACAAACAACACCGAAGAATAAGAACAAACAACCTGATTTATAAACTTATTAAAACCGTATCAATTATGAAAAAATTAGTTTTGATGATGGTCGGCCTTTTCCTTCTCTCCTCTGCTTACGCACAGGACAAGGAAGCCTTGAAGGCACAGAAAGAGGCTGCGAAAGAGGCAAAATCCACTTTCAAAAAAGCGAAGGTTATCTATGAGACCTCCATTCCTAACAAAGAATATGGACGTGACAAGACGGATTTCGAGAAACTTGCCGAAGCACTTCCTTTGATTGAATCTGCAGTACAGAACCAATACACCAACCAGAATGTAGAGACCTGGAAGGTTGCATCTGACATTCAGTACGAATACTATCAGAAGGAAAGCGCAGAAATAAAGGCTGACCCTGACAACGAGCAACTGAAAAAGCAGTTCCTTGAGACAAACATGAAACTCATCAACTACTGCCAGAACTATGACAAATACTTGTCTCAGGACGAAAAGGTGAAGCCAGAGGAGAAAGCACAGATTCATCAGCAGAATCAGATTAAAGCTGCCAATGCTGCTCTCCCTTTATTGCAGGCTGCACAGAACGCATCCAACAGCGACAATCAGGAGGATCTGAAGTCTGGTGTCAAGTATGCTGAAACCTTCCTCAACATCATGGAGAAATCCAGTCTCATGAAGGATTTGGAAAAGAACACGCTCACCAAGAACTTTACAAGGGAGCAGATTGACGAGTGGCTGACCTATGCAAAGGTTTTCCGCGCCCAGTCTTATCTCAACATTCCAGGCACGCCTGAAGAAACCATTGTTTCTGCATATGAAGCCCTGATGAACACGAAGTATAAGGGTGTGGCATACAATTCTTTGTCAAATTACTATCGCGAGACAGATAAGGCAAAGCAGAACAAATATCTCGTGGCTGGTATTGAAGCATTGAAAGATGATCCTGAACAGAAAGATTTGCGTGCCAACTTTGCTTTCATCCATATGCAGAACCTCTACAATGGTGGTAGTTATAAAAGTGAGGACAAAGAGGAACTCAAAAAAGCCATCCAACTCATCAAGGATGAATTCTCAGACGAAGACAATGCTGTGAATGCCTATCTGATGGATGGCCAGATGGCTTTTGACGAGAAGAAGTATGCGGAGGCTAAAGAAATCTACCTGGCTGCTAAGGCTAAGTTCCCAGATGAAGAAAGATGCTTGATTATGGCTGCACGTTCAGCATGGATGATTGCGCAAACCAATGGCTCTAAAAAGGCAGATCTGGAAGAAGCCATCAAGTTGTTTAAGGAACTCGAAGCTGCAACCCCATCTGAGCCAGAGTTCTGGGGAGAATCACTTTACATTCTCTACAACAACACGCAACAAACGGCTCTTGCCGCTAAATACAAGAAGTATTACAAGGCTAAGTAATAAATGGATTAACTGAACTTAAGAAAGTTAAGTAATGAAATGCTATCAAGAGGATGTGTCATGACGATTGACACATCCTCTTTCAAAATAAAAACAATCACAATAACAACCAGAAACATAAGATGGAGGGAGCCCCTGTCATTTATACCTACGGAAATACCAGCATAGATGCAAAAGATTTGGTACACATCCTACAACCATACCATATCAATTGCGTAGTAGACTGTCGTACACAAGCCTATACAATGAGCCTGACGAACACGCATGCTGATGAACTGAAGCAGGTATTGAATCGACACAACATTGTTTACCTCCCATTTGACATGCATTTTGGCATCTTTCCAAAAGAAACAAGAAACAACAAAGGAACCATTCTATACAGCAAAGTTATTCAAAGCCAGCAATTCCTTGAAGGTGTTGAACGGATAAAGAAAGGAACACAAAAAGGGTATTCCATCTGTATCATTGATCACGAAAGAGAAACTGCCAAAAGTAAGAGATACACGATAATTGGCAAATATTTAGGCAATGAATACACAATACGTCATATCTTCATAAATGGCACATGCTTCACTCAGGAGGAAGTGGAACAACAAGAGGCAAGATATAAGGATATTCGCAAACTTAAGAGAAAAACAGCACAGGAGATTGGAGATACAGGCGAAGAACTGGCAGCCCTCTATCTCACAAAAAATGGATATCAGATACTTGACCATAATTGGGGACTTCATCGAGGATGTGAATTAGACATCGTAGCTCTAAAAAACAACACCATACATTTTATAGAAGTGAAAACACGCACATCAGACAAAAATGGAGAACCACAAGCTGCCATCAACTGGAAGAAAATGCAACACATCAACAATGCAATCCAGCAATACCGCTATCGCAGGAGATTCTTTAACATCGCATACCAAATTGACAGCATAGCCATCATCTACCGCGCTGATGATGATTACGACCTAAAACATTTTCTCGACATTCGTCTCAACAGCACTGCCTGTGCAGACATCATCATCTTCCAACAAAAACCGATACACAAATAAAAGACCATCTACATACCTCTGGATGTAGAATTGGGAAAAACACAAAAAAGGAGTCCCTTGCATTTCTGCATGAGACTCCCTCAAGAAGGCGGCGACCTACTCTCCCGCATTGCGGTGCAGTACCATCGGCGCGCCCGGGCTTAACTTCTCTGTTCGGGATGGGAAGAGGTGGAACACCGGGGCCAAAGCCACCTGAATATGACTTTTCAGCTATTGACTGGAAACAGAAGAGAATTTCCCGATGCTGATCCCAACGGAACCCACACGGAGCAAGCTCCAACGCATGCGCCTGCACAGGCAAAGCTGACGGGCTATTAGTACCGCTCGGCTGAGCGTGTCGCCACGCTTGCACCTGCGGCCTATCGACGTCGTCGTCTTCAACGGCCCTGTGAGACCTCATCTTGCGGCCGGCTTCGCGCTTAGAT
>Ga0247609_10006801_pt1 | contig 10972 bp, 14 predicted proteins | sample 172DNAGHGlowgp2_FD_193487 | JGI IMG/M metagenome (GOLD analysis project Ga0247609, IMG submission 193487) | Sheep rumen microbial communities from Palmerston North, Manawatu-Wanganui, New Zealand - 1728 DNA GHGlow gp2 | ecosystem: Host-associated > Mammals > Digestive system > Stomach > Rumen ... | reverse complement strand
TGGGGATATGGACTTCCAAGTAGTAGAAAAAAATAAAGATGCTACAATAATGGAAAATACATATGTATTGGATGGCTTTGTATTTGTAGAATGGAATACGAAAGAAGATGGAACAGGAGATTCTTATAAAGCTGGAGATTCAATATCAATTTCAGATAATATTACTTTATATGCCATATGGCGTAGATCAGATACTATATATTGGGCATTAAGAGATTTAGATGGTAATGATATTAATGAAACCTTAGTACTAGCAAGTCATAGTGAAGAGGGAAATATAGTTGGGTCTTTCCATGAAGATACGGAATTTGCTTCTTCAACAGAAGTTCCATGGGTAAATGCAATTGGATGGACTGAAGATAATTTAAGTAAGGAAGTAACAAATGTTATAGTTGAAAATGATATTTATCCAAAGTCAACAGCTTATTGGTTTTATGGTGTTGGTTATAATGCAACTACATTTAAAGCTGATTTATATAAATTACATACAGAAAATGTTACTAATATGTCTAGTATGTTTGTATATAGTGGAAGGTCCGCAACTACTTGGGAACTTAATGGTATAGAGAATTTTGATACTTCAAAGGTAACTAATATGTCTAGTCTCTTCTCTTTAGCAAATTGTGAAAACTGTACCGAATTAGATTTAAGTAATTGGGATACATCAAATGTTACAAATATGAGTAGTATGTTCTCAAATTTTTCATGCTCATCAACAACATTTACTATTAAAGGTCTTGAGGACTTTGACGTTTCAAAGGTTGAAAAAATGGATTATATGTTTAGTGGTTTTATGGAATATAAAGGAAACTTTGATATTAATCTATCAAGATGGAATACATCAAGTCTTAAGAGTATGAAATCAATGTTTGATGGTGCTGGACATTATGGTAAAAAAATATATTTAGATGTATCTAACTGGGATGTATCTAAAGTTACTTCATTGAATTACGTGTTCCATGAGTTTGGTATGCAAGCACCAAACTGGGGACTTAAGGGATTAGAAACATGGGATACAAGCAAAGTAACGGATATGACAAGAACATTCTCATACGCAGGCTGGAAGTCTAGAAGTTTTGTTCTAAATTTAGGTGGCTGGAACACATCAAAAGTAACTGATATGTATGGCATGTTTGAAGATGCTGGTTATTGGGCAACAAATTGGGATGTTGGAGATATTAATAGTTGGGATGTTTCTAAAGTTACCGACATGGGTAGTATGTTTACATTTGCTGGTGGTTCAGAAAACACCTTTAGATTAAATTTGAATAATTGGGACACGTCAAAAGTAACAAAAATGTATCGTATGTTTGAAGGTACTGGAAATTATTCGAATTATGTTTACATAGATATAAGTGGATTTGATATGTCTAATGTTACTAATATTGATCGAATGTTTGGTGCATATTCTAATAGTAGATATAGTACTTGGGAAGTAACAATACCTCGAACAAATGGAGCAGAAGTAGAGAACACTACAACGCTAATTAACGGAAAGAATGTTTCTTTTGACGTTACATCAGATTATGGATTGAACCAAAATAATGTGAGGTTTACTTTAGCTAGTAATTAGTAATAAAAACGAATTTATTAATTCGTTTTTTTTATGAAATTATGTTAATAAGATAGCTGATATTATGATTTAAATAAGATACCAATTTAGAAAAAATTTGAAATGATCTGTAGGGTAATGGCTTGCTAACTAGAAATAGTTAGTTTTTATGTGCTATAATTAAAAATGATAGTAGGTGTTTAAAATGGTTAGATATTTGACGATAAGTCTTTTGCTTTTATTCTTATTACCAATTTTACTTAGTTCAAAGAATACTTATTCTGAAGGAGATAGTAAAATAGTATTTGAGTTTAGTAAATCATTAAGAAATCTGATGTTGTTTGGATTGTTATTGTTTCTAGTTATTACTATTGTTCTTTTTATTATATCAATTATTGGTGAAGAGAATGGAATTGTTATTGGAATTATAATATTTGCTTTGTTTGCTATATTATCTGGTTGGATGTATTTACTATTAAAGAATAAGAAACTCATTTATGAAAATGGTGTATTTGAGTTATATAATATTTTAGGAAAAAAGAGTAGCTTTAATGTAATTGATATTAAAGAAGGAATAGAGCATGTTGGAGATGGAATGAAGCTGGTATTAAATAGTGGTAAAAAAATTAAAGTAGATGCTCAAATGTCTAACTATAGTATGTTAAAAGAAATTTTAGAAAAAAATAATATAATATATAAAGATTCACATGGTAATATAGCTCCAAAAGGGTGGTAATTATGGCAAAGTTATGTTTGAATTATCGAAGTGGTAATGATAGTGTTTTGGGAGATATTTTAAAAATTAAAATAGATGAACAAATAACAGCTGAGGTTAATAAAAATGAAATATATGAGATTGATTTAGAGAACGGGAACCATAATATAAAAATGTATTATCAAGGTTGGACCGAAAATGATATGGTTGGTTATTTAGATCAGAATATAATGGTAAATGGAGACACATATTTAATATATAAATCTCCAGCAACTATTTATGGTAAAGCTAAGTTAATACAAAAAAACTTTAATAGTGTAGAAGAGTTTAGAAAGTTTGTTGCAAAGAAGAATAAAATAGCTAAAATAGTAGGAATTATTTTATTTATAATAGCTTTAATTATCTTGTTTATTTTTAATTAGTATTAAGTAAGTGTTAATAAGGTAAAAAAGAGATAATTATCTCTTTTTTGTTATGCTATAATTATAATAGGTGAAGAATATGCAAAGGGCTCAGAATATTACAAAGTTATATATTCATATTGCGATTATTGTTGTTGCGCTTATCTTTGGTTTTATTGTGATTAAAAAAGGTATTAAGTTTGACTTATTTAAGAAGGACGATAAACCAGTAGAAAAAGAAGTTATTAAAACTGAAGTATCTAATGAATATTTAGAGAATCAATTATTGCAAGATTGGAAAGATAAAGTTTTAAATGTAGATGAATATTTTAAGAACTTATTATTTGCTGAATATGATAAGGAATACTTAAGTGACAGATATTATCCTTTGAAAAGATCAGAATTACCTTTGGATACTGATTTTATTGCTTCAACCTATACTAATAAGATAACTGATGTTACAATGAATTATTATTTAAATAGAGTTTTACTTACTGGTGTTACTTTTGATATAAATGCAGAAAATCAAGAAGAAAAGAAAGATGATGTAATAGCGTTTGCAGATACTGTTTATGCTAGTGATTTTACAAAGAAGATTAATTTAAATAGATTGGTAGTATCAGGTAATGGTAATTTTGTTATTTGGTATACTACTACAGGTGGTAGTGCTATTACGATAGATCAAGCAAGAGCAATAGCTAATGAATTGGAAATAGCTAGATATGCTTATGATAAAATGTATAATCGTTATTTTACTTTTAAAGCAGATTTTAAGAATGAGGGGACAATAAGAGAAAGCCAACTTAGAGTTTATGAAGCTAATGGAGTAGATCCATCATATTTAGACAATGCAATGCAAGTATATGTAGCTAATTATACAGAAACAGCAGCAGCTAAATATGTTGTAGCTAATAAGTTAACAGAAATATATGATAGACTTCAATTTGGTAGTGTAGAGGGTTCAATACCTGGACCATATTTACTAATAAGAGCTAGTTCTTATAACACTTCTAAGGAAAGGACAATGCAAATAGCAAATAGGGAATTATTTAGACATTATCAATATAATGTTTATTGTCCTGATGAAACATGTTTAATAAATGATGATCCTTATTATTTTGATGCTATGGCTAGTTATGCAAGTGCTGTTGCGACAAAGAAAACGACTTTTAAAGGATTCTTAAATGAATGGTCAGCATTTGCTAGAGAACATTCGACAAGTTTACTTGATGAAGAAAATATTAATAGATATGGAATTAAGAATATTTCAAATGCTTTATATCTTTATTTATATTTCTATGCTAATAATGTTCCTGATGGTGCTAAAAGAATAGTTGAAGCTTTATATAAAGAAAAACCATTTGAAGTATTAGAAAAACAAGCTGGGAATTATAAAGTTCAATTGATTAAAAAGCTGGCAATGGAATATATTAATCAGAATAATGGTAATGCTAATATCATAGCATCACCAGAGGTTGATTCGAATATTAAAGCTATGGATAGTTTTTCAGGTTCAGCTAATGTTGAAAAAAAAGAAATTGAAAAAATAGGTATTGATTATTATGTTTTACAAAAAGGTAATAATGCTAATTATACTATTGAATTTGCTAGAGGAAATGAGAATTTAGCTTGTTTATTAGTAGGAGTTAGTGGTCACAGTTACACTTTATTAGCTGAATCTCCTGTAGGGTCTGTTAATGTACAATTTAATACTGAAAATTATGTTTCTTATGATAAGTATTATATTGTAGTAGCAAATTCTAGTATTATAAGTACTAATATATATTCTTTAGATATTAAAACAAAATAGAATGTCTTTTGACATTCTTTTTTGAATTTTATTGATATTTTAGCAAAATGATAGTAAGATTATAGTAGGTGAAGTAGTATGAATAGTAATAGACAATTATTTAATAGAATGACCATTTATATTATTGTTTTTGTTTTAGTAACAGTTAGTTATATTAATTTTACTAAGAGTAAAGATGATAATTTAAATACTAATCCTGATGTTGCTACTCTTGATACTACTAAAGCTGTAGAATCTCCTGAAGAAGACATTGAAAACTTAGATGAAGAAATGGTCTTAGGAGAAGTTGATATTGAAGATTTAGAAGTTCAAGAAATTGAAGAAGAAGGTTAAGCCTTCTTTTTTTATAAAAAAAAGAATCAATTTGATTCTTTATTTTACGCTTATTAATTTAGCCATTACTAATTGGTTATAACGATAATACTTTTTATAATAACGACTATCCATTGAACAAGTTTGTAGAATTAAGATTTTATCATTGGCTGATACTTCAACACCTGTATCATAATCAGAATTATTTTTATATTCTTGTATTTTTTGAGCCCATTCACTATCTGAATAGTTCATTACACGATAATATTCTAAACCATCATCGTAGTCATCATTAGCTACTGATATATAAGCTGAGAATATTAAGTAAGTATATTCTTTACCACCATAGTTAATATATATATACTTGTGACTATTATAGAATGATTGGTTACCATTATAGTTTTGTAAATAATTGAATGGTGCTGAACCATCTTTTGCACTATGTGAATAGATGATGGTTTTACGACCAGTAAAGTCATTACGGTGGTCGATAAATGGAACACCACGATTATTTAATTTACCAGCAAGTGTATGGTCTAGATAGTAATAAGAACCATCATCACTTACTAAGTCTTTTTTAAAATTAGAACCAGATATGGAAATAGAACCAACTTCATTTCCATATTTATCTTTTTTTATTGTATTGGTAGTTGTAGTAGTTTCTTTTGTTTTTTTAGTAGTACTTTTTTTGGTAGTACTTTTTTTCTTAGTGGTTGTTTGATTGTTGTTTGTTTTTTCTTCTTTTTTCTCAACAACTGGAGCTTCTTCTTTAATTTCTTCTGGTTGTTTTTCAACAACTATTTCTTCTTTTGCTTTTTCTAATACGGCAGTAGTAGATTCAGCAGCTGTTTTATTAACAACTTCTATTAAAGATTCTTTCTTAACAATTTCACTAGATTTATTAGAACTAGTTATAAATCCTAAACTAAATAAAGATATCAGTAAAAATAAAAATGCATTTATAGACAGATTTTTATAATACTTATTCTTCATATTAACCCCCTCTTATTGTCTTAATTATACCTTTAAATGGGGTTTTAGGCAAATTTTGCTCTGTTTTTTAGGAGATAAAATTGCAATTATGGGGGTTTAGTGATAGTATATTGACTCATCAGAGGGTTTTGTGGAAAGTGAATTGGTTATTTTAACTTTCTGAAGGGAGAAGTCTTGTACTTCTTCTTTTTTTTGTTATAATATGTGGCAGGTGGTAATATGACAATAGATATTGAGAAATTAAGGGGTGACTTAATAGATTACTTTGGAACGGCGATGCAATATAATCCAGTGGCTTTAATGGATTTAACTAAAGTAGAAAAAGCTAGTCCAGATGAGTTAATAAATATAGCACTAAAAAATGGCTTTGATTTAGAATATTACGAGGTAGGAAAAGGAAGACATTTATAATTCCTTTTTTTATGGTATAATTTACCTGAGGATGATGGAAGATGAGTGATGAATATTTTTCATGGTTAGCATTAGATGCAACAAATGAAGAGTTTGAAACTGAAGTATCTGGTGTTGTTGAAAGAGAAAGCAATGATTGGATTTTAGATCAAACTGATAGAAAACTAAGAGAATTAATGGAACTTTTAAAAGAGATGATTAATGATGCTCCTGAAGAAGATGTTGGATCTTTGTTAGAAGACGTTAATAAGATTAGTTTCAAATTGGGTATTTTAAGATCATTAATAGATGCATATCAAGATAATCTTAATTTGGCAAGTGAATTAGAAGAGAATCCTGGAGAAGTAAAGATTGTATATGCAAGGAATGTTTATAATAACGTTATGTGTTTGAAGGATTTTAGTGATATCCAAAGTTATGGCGATGAAAAATATGATTTATTAATGAAATTATTAGAAAAATTATATGCTGGTGATACTAATTTCAATACAGAAAAACAAAAACCAATAATATCTAATAGTAAATTAAAAGGTCTTTATGAATTAAAGGAATTTAAAATACGTTTAATTTATATGCGTGAAGGAGAGTATACTGTTATTTTAGGAGCTTTGGTTAAGAAAGTTGATAATGATAAGAAATATACTTCTACTTTAGAAAATATGAAAAAGCAAAGTGAACAATATCGTCAAGCTATTAGAAGTGGAAAGTTAGATATGGAACAAGAATTAGCATCTGCTCAAGAAATTAAAGAATCATTTTCACAAGGCGTTAGAAGAGGTAAGTAAGATGGAGCAAAACGATGAAAGAAATATAGAAAAAATAAAAAAAGAATTATCAAATGATTTGTTTGTTAATTTAAGATTAGCTGGTGATTTAGGAATAGATAATTTAGTTAAAGCTGGTTATTCTTATGAAGAAATTGTATCTTTTTTGACTAATTATTATAGAGCGTCTGGATTAGATTTGATTAATTGTAATGATGTTGTTAAAAAGACTTTATCTAGATCTAGATAAAGTCTTTTTATTCTTTCACCAAGATCCCTTTCTAGGTGACGATTATTATAATTAGATCTTATATTTTTGCTAATTGGGGTTTACACTTCGCTTTAAAGAATATGAATAGAGATTAGTGCTTTTATGATATATTTAAAATAGAAAGTGTGATTATATGAAAAAAATAAAGAGAATAGTTGGTTTCTGTTTATTGTTGTTTTGTTGTTTTTGTTTAATTAGTTGTGGTTCTGAAAAAGAAGGACCAAAATTGATATGTACGAAACAATTAATGGATAGTGACGGACTTGTTACATATATGACTACGGTTGTAAATTATGAAAAGGATACAATTGATAAAGTAACTTTAAAATGGTTAGTTAGGTATGATATTAATGAATATTCTGAGGATGAGATACAAACTTTAGTAAATGATACAGTTAATTCATATAAGAATACTTATGGTAATAATACAAATATTATAATTAATAGTACAAAGGGTGAAAGTAATGAATACTATGTAACTATATCTGTTAATTATAGTAAGTTATCTAAGAGTGATAGAGTTGCTTATGGATTTGATTTCCCAGATGGGTTAGAAAAGTCTAGGAAAGATTTTGAAGAAGCAGGATATACATGTAAGTAAGATTTTTATCTTACTTTTTTTTATGGTAAAATTTGACGATTTAAAATAATGAGAATAAAATATTTGCCAGTAAAAAGGGGGATTTATTATGAGTATGCGAGATGAAATCATTGATAGAACTTTTACACCTGTAGAAGTAGGAGAAGAATCACAACAGCTAATTGCTAATTATAGAAATAATAAAGAAGTAGTTGATTCTGATTATGATTTGCATCCATTATATGCTCTATTAAAGATAATGGCTTATGCAAAAAGATGTGCATATGTCATAGGTAGAAAAAATGTTAATAGTTATGGTTGTGGTGATAATATTCGCAATAATTATGTTTTATTAAGAGCATATATGAATGATTTTGGAATTGCTTATGATGAGTTTGTTAAACATTTTGAATCTTCAGAAGAATTATTTGATAAATTAAGAAGTATTAAAGATAAGCTAGCTAGTTCAATTGCTGTAGGTTATGAAGATGTAGTTTATTTGATGATAGATATTTTTGATACGAATAGTATGTTATATGGAATTGAAGGTATTGAATATGCAAGATAATCATTTAAATAATATTTCAGCAATGTTTTTATACACTGAGTGGAATCAAGAAATGATTAATTTATATAATAAATATAGTTTAGTTAGAGAATTAAATCATGATTTAATGAAAAGATGTCCAGTATATGCAATGTATACTTTATCTGAGTATTTAAAAAGAAAAAAAGTTGATATGGAAATAGAGTTGAATGAAGCTGCTAAATCTAGGTATGGTAAAATTTCTAGAACTCCAGAAGAGATTTCTAGAGTTTTAAAAGAAATAGAGTTATCTACATATGAGACTTTAAAACCAATAGTTCAAGACTATGTTGTTGCTAGATCATATTATGTAGAAGCGATGACTTCAACTCAAGAAGAATATCAAGGATATCTTCTAAGTAGAGATGAAAGTATAATAGAAAGAAAAGTTAAGTAATACTTAGCTTTTTTTATGTTATAATAAATGATACTTGGATGTGATGATAAGATGAAGAAATTTATAATGCCAAATTATGAAGATTCAATAGTAAATTTAGCTTGTAGTATAAGAAAATATTTTGGGTTAAAAAATACTAATAAAACTTTAGAAGATGTAGATAAATTATTAGAAGAAAGAAAACCAAGAAATGTAGTAGTAATTTTATATGATGGAATGGGTGCTAACTTGGTTAAAAGAAATATACCAGGTAGTTTTTTAGATAAACATATTACAAGACCATTTAGTAGTGTAGCTCCTGCTACAACTACTGCTAGTACAACTTCAATGTTAACAGGTATGTATCCTAAAGAACATGGATGGCTAGGTTGGGATTTATATTTTCAACCGGAAGATAAAATAGTAACAATGTTTACTAATGAATTAAAAGATACTAATATTAAAGCTGCAGATTATAGTTTAGGTAAAAAGTATTATCCATATAAAACAATAATGGAAGAAATAGCTGAAAAAGGCAAATACGAGAGTAGATATATTTCACCATATGGTGATATTAATTATAAGAATACTAAGGATATGTTAGATAAAGTATATAATTATTGTATGGAAGATGGTAAGAAGTATATTTATGTTTATAATCCTGAACCTGATAGTACAATGCATGAATTGGGTACTGATCATAAAAAGGTGATTAAACTATTTGAAAGTATTAATAAAAGTACAGAAGAAATGTGTAATAAGTTAGATGAAGATACTCTAGTTATTATTGTTGCAGATCATGGTCATATAAATAGTGAAGGTATTTTATTAGATAATTATCCTGATTTTAAAGATACTTTAGATGGAGATATTTGGATTGAGGGAAGAACTTGTTCATTTAGAGTAAAAGATGATGATAACTTTAAAAAATTATTTAAGAAATATTTTAGTAAAGATTTTAATTTATATACAAAAGAAGAAGTGTTAGAAATGAATCTATTTGGTTTAGGTAAAGAACATAAGTTATTTATGAAATCTTTAGGAGATTATTTTGCTTTAGCTAAAACTGATAAATATTTTAGATATTGTGAAGATTCGGTTAATTTAAAATCGATGCATGCAGGGTATACGGAAGATGAAATGTTAATTCCGTTGATTATTTATTATAAGTAAAACCAAAAAGTTTTACTTTTTTTATGCACTTTGTTACAAAAATGTACAAAGTCTATTGACTTTATTCATACTTAGTATTAAAATGTAACTATGTGGGGTGATGATATGGGATTCAAGGTTAGTTATTCTTTCATCGAAGAACTTCTTAGAGATTATTACCAAGATAAATGTTCACAAGAAAACTTAGAATTTAAGTTTTCTGTAGATGAAGTAGTTGGTGATGCACATGGATGGTTTGAAGGAGATACTTATCAGGAAATGAGTGTTACATTAATTAAAAGAAGAAATGTAAATATTGCATTAAAAAGTAAGAGTATTTCTTTTCCAGTTGAAACTGTAGAAATAATCTCTAATAAAGAAATTTTGGATATTCTTAGAGTGATGTTTGATGAGTCGTTAGCAAACGAAAACTTAAAAGTTTGGTTTTTTAGTTTGAATCATGATGGTGCATATGTCAATCTAGAACGAACCGAAGAAAAGAAATTAGTATTATCAAGAAAGAATGATTAAATGAGGTGATTTTATGACAACAAGTATCAGTTATGCTGATGTAGAAAACTTACTTAAGGCTTATTACGAGAAAGAATATGAAGGTTATAGTGTTGAATTTGTGATGGAAGATTATAAAACGCAAAGATGGGCTTCAGGATGGGATGATTATTCATATGATGTAACAGAAAAGAGAGGTAAGTTGACTGTTCATAAAACTATAAATGGACTTAATAATAATCAGCCATTATCGTTTGAAAGAAATTGTTCAGAAAAAGAAATGAGAACAATTCTAGAAGCGCTATTGGGTGAAATCTTTGGCCGAGAAAATTATGATGTTTGGGCAATCTATTTTAAGACAGATAGACTTGAATTATCTTTGAATAAGAGAGATGTAAAAAAATTAGTATTAGCAAAAAACAATTAGCAACAAACATTGTTGAAGGGGAGATAGGTAATGAAAATGAGTATAAGTTATTCAGATGCAGAAGTAATACTTAAGGCTTATTATGAAAAAGTATTTGAAGGAGCAACTATTG
>Ga0247609_10006800_pt1 | contig 10973 bp, 10 predicted proteins | sample 172DNAGHGlowgp2_FD_193487 | JGI IMG/M metagenome (GOLD analysis project Ga0247609, IMG submission 193487) | Sheep rumen microbial communities from Palmerston North, Manawatu-Wanganui, New Zealand - 1728 DNA GHGlow gp2 | ecosystem: Host-associated > Mammals > Digestive system > Stomach > Rumen ... | reverse complement strand
AGCCGATGCCCCCGCAGAACTGTCCTTCAATGAAAAGATGGCATGCGTCAAGACGCCTGAGTTTGTCCTCACCTGCCGTCTTATCGACGGACGCTATCCCAACTATAACAGCGTCATCCCACAGAACAACCCCTACAAGGCAACTATCGACCGCGCAGCCCTGATTTCCACGCTCAAGCGAGTGCTGGTGTTCAGCAGCCAGAGCAGCGCACAGGTAAAACTGTCATTTAAGGACAACTCACTCACAGTCAGCGGACAAGACATTGACTATAGTACAAGTGCTGAAGAGCGTATCATGTGCGAATACGACTCGCCGACCATCAACATCGGATTTAAGGGCACTCTGTTGCTAGACATATTAGGCAACCTCGATGGCTCTGAAGTGGTCTTCCAACTCGCTGACCCCGGTCGTGCTGGAATCATCACCCCTGCCGAGCAAAAAGATAGCGAGGATATCCTAATGCTTCTCATGCCTATGATGCTCAACGATTAACGCCACGACAGCAACATGAAGCTGAACTTAGATTATCCCATCGTATTCTTCGACCTTGAAACAACAGGCGTCGATATTGTCAAGGATCGCATTGTAGAGATCTGCCTCCTGAAAGTGTTCCCCAACGGCAATGAAGAGGCCAAGACAATGCGAATCAACCCTGGCATCCATATTCCCAAGGAGGCATCTGAGGTGCATGGAATCTACGACCAGGACGTCGCTGACTGTCCCACGTTCGCGGAGGCAGCACCCGGCATCTGGGAGTTCATTAAAGGGTGCGACCTCGGGGGCTTCAACTCCAACCACTTCGACATACCGATGCTGGCTGAAGAGTTCCTGCGGGCCGGCGTCATGGCTGACCTCAGCAAATGCCGTCGCGTTGATGTTCAGAACATTTACCACAAACTGGAACGACGCACACTTATCGCCGCCTACAAGTTCTACTGCCATAAGAATCTCGAGGACGCTCACTCTGCTTTGGCCGACACTCGTGCCACCTACGAGGTACTCTGCGCTCAACTCGACTACTACCCCGAAACGCTGCAGAACAATATTGACTTCCTCGCTGACTATTCTCAGATGAATCGCAACGTCGATTTCGCAGGACGGATAATCAAAGATGACAAAGGCGTAGAGCTCTTTAACTTCGGTAAGTACAAAGGGATGCCTGTGGCAGATGTCCTTCGCCGTGACCCTGGATACTTCAGCTGGATGATGCAGGGCGATTTCACATTAAATACCAAACAGGTCCTCACCGAGATTGCCCTTCGCAGCAAGAGTACTAAATAAACCCATTTCCTTCATGAACATCGTTTTAGGAATCACAGGAAGCATCGCAGCCTACAAATCCTGCACTCTCATCCGTCAGTTCGTCAAGCTGGGGCATGAAGTGCAAGTGGTCATTACTCCCGCAGGCAAGGAGTTCATCACTCCTATCACCCTCTCGGCTTTGACCTCCAAGCCTGTCATCAGTGATTTCTTCTCACAGCGCGACGGCACCTGGCATAGCCACGTGGCATTGGGGATATGGGCAGATGCAATGGTGATTGCACCTGCCACGGCCTCTACTATAGGAAAGATGGCTCACGGCATCGCTGATAATATGCTAATCACCACCTATCTTTCCATGAAAGCTCCCGTGTTTGTTGCACCTGCCATGGATTTAGATATGTGGATGCATCAAGCTACGCAGGAAAACCTCCATCTGCTGCGTCAACGGGGCGTTACCATTATTGAGCCAACAAGCGGGGAACTGGCAAGTCACTTAGTTGGCAAAGGCCGAATGGAGGAACCAGAGGAAATTGCTCGTCAGGTGCTCGAAGCACTGGAAAGAAAAACCGTTCATGAAGCGGAAGCTCAAAAATGGGTTGGTCGTCGCATTCTAATCACCGCAGGACCAACCTACGAACGCATTGACCCTGTGCGATTCATCGGCAACTATTCAAGTGGCAAGATGGGATTTGCCCTGGCTGAGGAGTGTGCCCGCCGAGGAGCACAGGTGGAACTCGTCTGCGGCCCGGTACAACGCACCACACAAGTTCCCAATATCACCATCACCCGCGTAGAAAGCGCTCAACAGATGTGGGAAGCAGCCAGCAAGGTGTTCCCAGCAACTGATGCTGGCATTCTCTGTGCCGCCGTGGCTGATTTCACGCCAGACACCGTAGCCAACACGAAAATCAAGCGAGAGGGGGACGGCCTCAATCTTCGCCTGAAACCTACACGCGACATTGCCAAAGGTTTGGGAGAGATGAAACAGAGCCATCAACGCCTCGTGGGCTTTGCCCTTGAGACTAATGACGAAATGACTCATGCCAAGGAAAAACTTGCCCGCAAGAACTTCGACTTCATCGTTCTCAATTCTTTGCAGGACGAGGGTGCCGGTTTCCAACACGATACCAATAAAATCACCATCGTCACGCCCAACGAGGAAATACCCTACCCGCTCAAGTCAAAGACCGAGGTGGCCGCCGACATCATCGACCAACTTGCGAACATCTTACCAAATTGATTCACAACTGCCATGCGCCATCTGTTTTCGATACTTTTCATCCTATTATCCACCTGTGCTATGCAAGCTCAGGAGTTGAATGCAAAGGTCAGTATTAACCGACAACAGGTGTCAAATACCAAGTCCAGCGTGTTTGATGCGCTGGAAAACTCCATTACACGCTTTCTCAATGAGCGCCAATGGACAGAGATGGAGTTCCGCGAAGTAGAACGAATACAGTGTTCCTTCAACATCACCATCAACACCTATAGCGAAACCGATAACTCGTTCACAGGGAGCCTATTAGTTGCCAGTAGCCGTCCTGTGTGGGGCTCTGCCTACACCACGACGGTCTTCAATATGAACGACAAGGACTTTAACTTCAATTTCCAGGAATTCGACCAGCTTGAGTGGCATCCGGAACAGGTGGACAACAACCTCACAGCAATGCTGGCCTTTTGGGCTTATGTGATTATTGGGTTGGATATGGACTCCATGGCTCCGATGGGTGGAACGGCAATTCTTCAAATGGCACAGGACATCTGCAACAATGCAGAAAGTTTGGGATTTCCGGGTTGGAAAGCATTCGATGACACCAAAAACCGTTATGCCATCATCAATGACTATCTTGATGGGGCCATGGAACCTCTGCGCCAGATGCAGTACAACTACTACCGTAAGGGACTGGATCAGATGAGCGAGAACATCGAAGAGGGGCGGAAAGCTACTGCCGAAGCTATCACACTGCTGAAGGAAGCACGTGATAATAAGACCCTCAGTTCTTTGCCCCAAATCTTTACGGATTTCAAACGCGACGAGTTTGTCAGCATTTTCAGTGGACAAGGAACTCCGAAGGAACGTCAGGACATTTATGATATCCTTTTCAAAATTAACCCTTCGCAAAACAACCACTGGGAAAAAATCAAATAGGTCAAAAGATAAAACAAGACAATTGCTACAATCACTATCCATACAGAACTACGCTCTTATTGCTGAGCTGGACATCCGCTTTAATCGCGGATTTTCCGTGATTACAGGCGAGACTGGTGCCGGTAAAAGTATCATTCTCGGAGCTATCGGCCTGCTGTTAGGACAACGGGCTGAATCAAGAATGATTAAGAATGGAGCAAACCGCTGCATCATCGAAGCCGAATTTGACCTCACCGACTGCGGGATGGATGACTTCTTCAATGAAAACGAGTTTGACTTCGACGGGCACACATGCATTATACGTCGCGAGTTCACGACTGCAGGTAAAAGTCGCGCTTTCATCAACGATACGCCCTCACAAGTAACCCAACTTCGCGAACTTGGCAACAGGCTCATTGATATTCATTCACAACATCAAAACCTTTTGCTCGCACAAGAGGATTTTCAACTCCAGGTCGTTGACATCATGGCTCATGCACAACAACAGTTTCAGGCTTACAGTGTGTGCTATGACGCCTACAGCAACGCCTGTCAAGCATTGGAGACAGCCGAAAAAGCCCTTGCCAACGGGCTGAAGGACGAAGAATATATCCGATTCCAACTGGAACAGCTCGAGGAACTCGGCCTTCAAGAAGGCCGTCAGGAAGAGATGGAACAGGAAGCTAGGACGCTCACCCATGCCGAAGAGATTCGGACAGCCCTCTGGGATGCTGAGCAACTGTTGCAAGGAACTGACGACGAGTCAATGAGTGTACTGGATGCGCTTCACCGCGCTGAGCATAGTCTGTCCTCCATCAGCCAGTTGCTGCCAGATGCAGAGAACCTTGTAGAGCGCCTCAACAGCTGCCAAATTGAGCTCAAGGACATTGCCTACGAACTTAGTTCCCAAGCAGCAAATGTTGAACTTAACCCCAAAAGACTGGATTTTGTCAACGACTGGCTTAGCAATCTCTATGGCGCGATGCAGAAGCACCACGTACAAACCGAGCAGGAACTCATTTCTCTTGCTGACGATTTCAGAAAAAAACTCAGCCTCATAGACAACAGCGAAGAACATATCCAGCAACTGCGCCAACTGCGTGAAGCCTCCTATCAGGAGCTCCTCCAGCAGGGCCGGAAACTTACCATCCTTCGCGAAAAAGCCGCCAGGAACGTGGAGAAGGAGATGCAAACGCACCTCGTGCCACTTGGCATCCCCAACGTACAGTTCCGCGTGGAGGTAAACAGCCGTCCTGAGCCGTCGCCTAAAGGCTTAGATCAAGTGCGTTTCCTGTTCTGCGCCAATAAGAACGGAAAACTTCAGGAATTAGCCAGTGTAGGCTCCGGCGGCGAAATTGCACGTGTTATGCTTTCGCTGAAAGCTATGATCAGCAAGACTGTCAAACAACCCACCATCATCTTTGACGAGATTGACACTGGTGTCAGCGGCAGCATAGCTGAACGGATGGCTGAGATGATGTGCGAAATGGGAGACGATGGCCGGCAAGTCATCTCCATCACTCACCTACCCCAAATTGCAGCCATGGGTAGCCATCACTACAGAGTTTATAAACTCGACGATGAAGAAGGAACCACTAGCCATATCCAACAACTCACAGAGGATGAACGTGTCACGGAAATCGCCCACATGCTGAGCGGTAGTCAACTCACGCCTGCTGCCATAGAGAATGCCAAGGCTCTACTCGTTCACTCTCACAACGCTTCATAGAATCTGATGAGACTCCGAATCCTATACACACTGTTACTCTTGACCGCAGTTCTGTACGCTTCTGCACAGCCTAAATGGTTCAAGAAGGCTCGCAAAGCACAAATCAATCTGATTACCTACGATACCAAAGACCAACTGCTTCACGCCACGAATGGTTTCTTTATTGATAATCAAGGGACAGCGCTCACCGACTACCACTCCTTCCGTGGTGCCGCTCGCGCTGTTGCCATCGACGAGGCAGGCAAGGAATGGCCTGTCAGCTGCATCGCCGGGGCCAGTTCGCTCTATGATGTGCTGAAGATAAAGGTCAACATCCCCAAGAACTCTGCGCTCCCCATCGCCAACACTCATGCCACAAAAGGAGAGGAGGTTCACGTTATGCCCTATCTCTCCAACAAAGCGGGCCTAACAACTCCAGCCCCTATTTCCGACATCTCTACGTTTAACGGTGACTACAACTATTACACCCTCCTGCTTCAATTGAATGAGAAATCCGCGTCATGTCCTGTCATGAATCAGGAAGGCGAGGTCCTCGCCCTTGCGCAGATGCCCGCTAATCCTGCAGATGCCAAGAGCTATGCCGTATCTGCCGCCTACGCGCAAAGCCTCGCTACCAATGCTCTTTCGGCCAGCGACTCCGACTATCGCGACATTCTAATCCGTAAAGCCCTGCCGGCGGACCCGACTCAAGCACATAGCTTCATCTTCCTACTTGGAACACGCGACACCGCCACCTATGCCACCTATGTTGATGACTACATTACTCTCTTCCCTTCTGAACCCAACGGCTACACCATGAAAGCTGATCTCCTGACCGCCCAAGGCCGCTACGCGGAGGCTGAGGCCACGTGGGATACCGGCATCCGCGTTACAGGCAAGGAGGACGAGCTACGCTATGCCCGCGCCGCAGCAATATTCCACCTTGCACAGGCAACCAATAAGATGCCTGAAGGTTGGACCCTCGAACGGGCAATGCAGGATGCTAAAGCAGCACAGTCAATTAATAATCAGCCATTATATGCCGCTTTAGTTGCACAATTACTTTATGCTCAGAAACAATATGCCGAGGCGTGCAAGCACTTTCTGGCGCTCAACCATACGAATTTCCGCTCAGCCGATAATTTCCTCTATGCGGCCCAATGTCAGCAGATGCTCCGCGACACAACAGCTGTGCTGGCGCTTCAGGATAGCGCTGTGGCTTGCTTTACCAAGCCCTACATCAAGGCCGCAGCTCCTGCCCTGCTCATGCGCGCCAACACCCTTATCAGTCTCCAGCGCTACCGCGAAGCCGTCATCGACCTCAACGACTACGAACATCTGAAATCCAAGGAGCTCACAGCTAACTTCTATTACCAGCGTGAGCAGGCTGAGATGCGTTGCAGAATGTACCAACAGGCGCTCTCCGACATGGAGCAAGCCACACGTATGGAACCAGCCGAACCGCTCTTCCAAGCTGAGCTAGCCGCCATCAATTACCGCTTCGGACAATTCGAGGAAGCCATCGCTGCTGCCCGCACGGCCATCGCCCTCGATAGCCAGTTTGCCGATGCCTATCGCATCCTCGGCCTCAGCCTCCGAGGCCAAGGCAAAGAGCAGGAAGCACGATCCGCACTACAACAGGCCATTGACCTCGGCGATGAAGTGGCCTCACAACTCCTTACTCCATGAAACTGACTCTGCTCGTCATAGGAAAGACCACCGACCACCACGTAGAGACGCTCATAGAGAACTATGCCCAGCGCCTCGGGCATTACGTGCCGTTCAGCATGGACGTGATTCCTGAACTGCGCAACACCAAGGCGCTGACAGCCGAACAGCAGAAAGCTCAGGAAGCCGAGTTGATCAAAAAACAGTTGCAGACAGGCGACCACGTGGTATTGCTCGATGAACACGGCGTCGAACGTCGGAGCATAGAGTTCGCTAGCTGGCTCCAGAAACGCATGAACACCGGTGCCCGACGCATTGTGTTCATCGTGGGAGGACCCTACGGCTTTGACCCATCCATACACAAGCTGGCCAAGGAAGAAATCTCGCTCTCGCAGATGACCTTTTCCCACCAACTCATCCGCGTCCTCTTCGTGGAACAGCTCTACCGCGCCCACACCATCCTACGGGGCGAGCCCTACCACCATGAGTGAATGAGTAATGAAAATAATGAAAATTATTAAGTCCATCTATGAAGAATAAAACTGGTGCCGAATACGCCGCATCGAAATATAGCGAGCACATCGTTCGTGAGGAAACTACTCTGATGGAATTCCTGCTCAAGGAATTGAGTGGCATCTCACGAAACCGAGCCAAGGATATCCTCGTTGGCCACGGAATCACCGTGGACCGCAGAAACACCACCCGTTTCGACGAGCCGTTACACCCCGGTCAGGTTGTTCGCGTGAGCAAGCACAAACGTTCCAACATGCTTCTGAACAAATACGTGAAGATTGTTTATGAGGACAAGGACCTTATCGTCATAGAGAAGAACGAGGGCATCCTTTCTATGCCAGCTACAGCCAAACAATATTCTGCCAAGCAGGTACTCGACGAGTATTTCCAGAAGCGCCATTTCAAGTGCACCGCCCACACTGTCCACCGTCTCGACCGTGAAACCAGCGGCCTGATGATGTACGCCAAGAACCGTGAGATTGCACAGATTCTCGAAGACAACTGGCACGATATTGTCTTTGACCGTCGTTACGTGGCTGTCGTAAGTGGTCAAATGGAGCGCGAAGGCGGCACCATTGAGTCATGGCTCAAAGACAATAAGGCTTACATCACCTATTCCTCGCCCGAAGACCCCGGCGGCGGAAAATACTCCATCACCCACTACCACACTCTCAAGACAACTCCACGCTGCTCGCTCGTGGAACTGAAGCTGGAGACGGGCCGTAAGAACCAAATCCGCGTACACATGCAGGATATCGGCCACCCCGTGCTCGGAGATCGCAAGTACGGCGACGGCAACGACCCTATCGGACGCCTCTGCCTCCATGCTTACCGCCTTGATTTCTACCATCCCCGCACGGGTGAAGTAATGAACTTTGAGACTCCGTTCCCTCGTGAATTCATGAAGTTCTTTACGACAAACAATGAAATAACAGAATAACAGATCATATCATCATAGAACCAACATGAAAAAAATTTTTCTTTCCGCAGCTATTGTGGCTGCAGCAATTAGTTTCACGGCCTGTGGTCCAGGCACCACAAGCACAACTACATCTTCCACCTCCAATAGTGCAGGCACAGACCTCGCAACGGCAGGTTCAAGCATCCTCGGAAACCTGCTCGGAAGCATTCTCAGCAATACACTGACAGAGCAAAGCTTCGTTGGAACTTGGACCTATCAAGCGCCCCAAGTGCGCTTTGAAAGTGAGAATCTGTTGGCAAAGGCTGGCGGTGCAGTTGTGGCCGGTTCTATCGAGCAGAAGCTTGACACCTATCTTGCCAAAATCGGCATCACAAAAGGAGTAACCAGCTTCACCTTCAAAGAGGATAAGACGTTCCTCATTATCACTAACAGCAAAACCGTTGCTTCAGGAACATATACTTACGACCGCTCATCCAAGGTTCTGAATCTGACCAGCACTCTCGGACTGATGAGCCAGAATTGCATTGTCGGAATGGATGGCACAAACCTCTGTCTTCTCTACGACGCTGACAAGCTTCTCACCATCATGAATACTGTTGGCGCGACCCTTGGTAAAACAAATTCCACCCTTGGTAATATATCTGGTATATTGGGCCAGAACTACACAGGAATGAAAGTAGGTTTCAGTCTGAGTAAGTAATGGACGCTGAATCCGTCATCATCACTCGCGAGGGACCCGTCAAGCGCTACTGTCAGACATTAGACCTCAAGGACGACCCTGCACTTATTGAGCGCTATCGCTACTACCACAGTCCAGAAGGCTGCTGGCCTGAAATCCGCGAGGGTATCCGTGCTGTGGGCATCTTAGAGATGGACATTTACATCATTGGAAACCGCCTCTTCATGATTGTGGAGACCCCGCTCGATTTCGACTGGGGAACAGCTATGCAACGTCTCGCATCATTACCTCGTCAGAGGGAGTGGGAGGCGTTCGTCTCCACGTTCCAGCAATGTGCCTCCTCAGACACCTCTGACCAGAAATGGCAGATGATGCAACGGATGTTCACACTGAATCCCTGACATTTTCAGCAAAGTGCAATAAAAAACGAACCTTTGTTCAAGAACTGAAACAAAGGTTCGTTTTTTATTCGATGACTCACTAACCGCCAAAGTTATCAAAGCGAATCATATCATCTTCAACGCCGAGCGAATGCAAGAGGTCGAGGACAGTCTTGGCCATCATTGGGGGACCGCAGAGGTAGTACTCACAATCCTCGGGAGCCTCGTGAGCCTTAAGGTAGGTGTCGCCCATCACTGGAGCAACGAAGCCCGGTGTGTATTTGATACCGGCCGCATCTGCCTTGGGATCGGGACGGTCGAGAGCGAGGTGGAAGTGGAAGTTGGGGAAGTCTTTTTCCAACTGCAGGAAGTCATCGAGGAAAGGAATCTCCTCAAGTGCACGCGCACCATAGAAATAATGCATCGGGCGCTTACGGTCCTCATCCTTGACTCCGTGGCCTTTGAGCATGTGCATAATCTGAGCACGCAGGGGAGCCATACCGGCACCGCCGCCAACCCAAATCATCTCACGACCTGTACCATACTGAGGACGGAATTCGCCATAGGGGCCGCTCATGATAACCTTGTCACCAGGTTTGAGTGAGAAAATGTAGCTGGAAGCGATACCAGGGTTAACATCCATGAAGCCTGGACCCTGCTCCTTCGGCTTGAAGGGAGGCGTAGCGATACGAACGTTGAGGGTGATGATGTCGCCTTCATCGGGATAGTTAGCCATGGAATAAGCACGGATAGTCTCCTCGGGGTTCTTACACTTGAGCGGGAACAGACCGAACTTCTCCCATGCAGGGAGATATGTATCACCAATGAGGGACTTGTCGAAGTCCTTGTCATAGTCGATACAATCGAATTTGGGTATTCGAATCTGGGCATAAGAGCCTGGCTCGAAGTCCATGTGCTCGCCCGGCGGGAGAGCCACTTTGTACTCCTTGATAAAGGTAGCCACGTTCTTGTTACCAATGACGGTGCACTCCCATTCCTTGACGCCGAGGACGCTGTCGGGCACCTTGATGCCCAGGTCGCCCTTGACCTTGCACTGGCAGCCGAGGCGCCAGCCTTCCTTGATTTCCTTACGGGTGAAGTGGCCTTTCTCGGAGTCGAGAATCTCGCCGCCGCCCTCTACGACCTGGCATTTGCACTGGCCGCAAGAGCCCTTACCGCCGCAGGCCGAGGGGAGATAGACACCCTCTTGAGCGAGCGTGGAGAGAAGGCTGGCACCCTGAGGCACGGACAGCGTGTCCTTGCCGTTCATTGTGATGGTGACGTTACCGCTCGGAGAGAGGTAAGCCTTTGCAACAAGCAGCAGCACGACCAGCACCAGGATGATGGCGAGGAAGACCGCGATGCTTGTTAAGATTAGTGATGTATTCATTTTTCTTTTTAGTTGACGAGTTATTAGTTGACGAGTTGACGAGTTATTAGTTGACGAGTTATTTGACTTGGTGTTGAGTCTTGGATAGTACCAACTTGTTTACTTGTCTACTGGTCAACTTGTCTACTTTAGAGATTTAATCCACTGAAACACATGAAGGCCATAGCCATCAGACCGACGGTAATAAATGTGATGCCAAGACCCTGAAGAGGACGGGGCACGTCGGTGTAGGCCATCTTCTCGCGAATGGCAGCCAGGCAGGTGATGGCCAGCAGCCAGCCGATACCCGAACCGAGGGCGTAGGCGATGCTGTCCCAGATG
>Ga0247609_10006798_pt1 | contig 10975 bp, 9 predicted proteins | sample 172DNAGHGlowgp2_FD_193487 | JGI IMG/M metagenome (GOLD analysis project Ga0247609, IMG submission 193487) | Sheep rumen microbial communities from Palmerston North, Manawatu-Wanganui, New Zealand - 1728 DNA GHGlow gp2 | ecosystem: Host-associated > Mammals > Digestive system > Stomach > Rumen ... | reverse complement strand
TTTAGGGGGGGGTTAAACGGTGAATGCCAGGAACTTCACGGCCTTGTCGCCTACGGCAAGCATGCCGTGAGGCTGCGTGGAGTCGAAATAGATGCTGTCGCCCTCTTCAAGGATGATGGTCTTACCGCCGATGTAGAGTTCCATCTTCCCCTCGAGCACCAGGTTGAATTCCTGTCCGCTGTGGGTGTTCTTATAGATAGTACGTGCGCCCGGCTTAGGCTCAACGGTGACGATGAACACGTCGGCCTTGTGGTCGACGAAACCGCTCACGAGGCTTCGGTACTTATAGGCCTTGGTGCGTTCCACACTCATGCCCTGCCCCTTGCGCACCACGAAGTAGGACTTCATGTGGGGTGCCTCGGCAAACATCAGCTCCTCGGCACTGACCCCATATTTGTGGGCAATCTTCATCAGGTTCGATATCGTGATGTCCAGTTTGCCTTCCTCAATTTTCGCATATTTCTCCTCGCTGATGCCGATGGTCTCAGCCATCTCGCTCAGAGGAATGTCGAGCACATCGCGCAGACCGCGCAGCCGTTCTCCAATCTGTTTCAGTTGTTCGTCCATAATTAGGTTTTGCTTGAATTTCGGTGCAAAGGTACAATTTTATTGGGAATTACGTTCTGTTTTAACCAAAAATAGTGTTTTTATTCTTTAATTTCACCTCTTTTGAATATTCATGCAGTTTTTGCGTGCTTTCTAACTTATTGATAATAAGACGTTTGAAGTTAATATTAAATTTGCTTGTAATTCGCTATTAATTTGCTCATGGTTAATATTAAATTGCAGGCAAATTCGATATTAATTGCAAAATGAATTGTAGACGACGAAATGTGTTGAGGAGATGTGTTTTGAGATTATTGAGTGCTTTTCACCTTTTTTACATAAAGGTTGGCCGCATGTGCCAACTTTTTTTTGTAATTTTGCAGTCAATATGCCATTCCACATGCCAATAAACATATTGGACTTCATCTTCAAAGGTATGCTTATAGGGATGATAGCCTCTGCACCGATGGGACCCGTCGGCGTGCTTTGCGTGCAGCGAACGCTGAAGAAAGGTCGCTGGTTCGGGTTCGCCACGGGAATAGGGGCGGCTGTCAGTGACATCATCTATGCAGGCATTACGGGGCTGGGCATGTCGTTCGTGATGGACTTTGTGGGGAATCCTCAGAACCGCTTCTACTTGCAGATTATCGGTTCGCTCATGCTTCTGGGGTTCGGCTGGTACACTTATCGCACCGATCCGACCCGCAACATGCACCAGTCAGGGCAGGAAAAAGGTACGCTCTGGTATAACACGTGGACGGCCTTTCTTGTCACGCTTAGCAATCCTCTCATTGTCTTCCTCTTTATGGCTCTTTATGCTCAGTTTGCCTTCGTGCTGCCCGATCATCCGTTTGAAATGGTGGTGGGATTCCTTAGTATCGTGGGGGGAGCCCTGCTGTGGTGGTGGGGCCTTACATGGCTCGTCGACAAGATACGCACGCAGTTTGACGAGTATGGCATAAGGCTTATCAACCAGATTATCGGTGTGGCGGTAATTATTGGCAGTATCATCATGCTGCTGGGAACTACAACCAACCTGCTGAGGTGGTGATTTCTAAGATATTAGTGAAAAAACAATGTTTATAGCTCAAGAACTCAGAAAAAGTAATATTGCCGAATATCTGCTCTATATGTGGCAGGTAGAAGATACCATACGTGCTTTCGGCTGCTCTATTTCACGCATCCGAAGGGAGTATGTGGATCGTTTCGACTATACGGATGAACAGAAGGAGGACGAACTCGACTGGTTTGGCAACCTTATCCGCATGATGAATGAGGAAGGTTGTCGCGAACAGGGACATCTGCAAATAAATAAAATAACCCTACAGACAATTATAGAACTGCATAACGAGTTGCTCTCGTCTCCAAAGTTCCCCTTCTACAACACGGCCTATTACAAGGTACTGCCCTTCATCGTTGAGCTGCGCAACCGTGGAGCCAACAAGGAGGAAAACGAAATTGAAACCTGCATGAATGCTCTCTATGGCGTGATGATGCTGCGCTTGCAGAAGAAAGAGATAACACCCAACACCCTTCATGCCGTGAAGGAGATAAGTACTTTCATCGGCATGCTCTCCGACTATTATAAGAAAAACAAGGAAGAAGGACTGAAATTTGAGTGAAGTTATGAATATACTTGTTACTGGCTGCAACGGCCAATTAGGCAACGAAATGCAGCTGCTGGAGAAGCAACGTCCTGAATACACCTTTTTTAATACAGATGTTGCTGATCTTGATATTACAAATCAAGATGCCATAGAGGCATATGTGGAGAAACATGAGATTGACGGTATTGTGAATTGCGCCGCCTATACTGCCGTAGATAAGGCAGAAAGCAATAGGGAACTTTGCACCGCACTCAACACGGAGGGACCTGCTTATCTGGCAATGGCTATAGAGAAAAGGGGCGGCTGGCTTATTCAGATCAGCACCGACTACGTGTTTGACGGCACAAAACATACCCCTTACGTAGAAACAGATACCCCCTGCCCTAACAGTGTCTACGGTTCCACCAAATTAGCTGGCGAGCTGGCCGTTTCGAAGCTTTGCAAGCGTACCATGATTATCCGGACGGCATGGCTTTACTCCGCGTTCGGTAACAACTTCGTGAAAACCATGCTCCGCTTAGGCAACGAGAAACCGGTGCTGGGCGTTATCTTCGACCAAATAGGCACGCCCACCTATGCCCGTGACTTGGCCGTGGCTATCTTTACCTCGATAGAAAAAGGTATTAGGCCAGGCATCTACCATTTCTCCAATGAAGGAGTTATCTCATGGTATGATTTCACCAAGGCTATTCATCGCATTGCCGGCATCACCACTTGTCAGGTGCGTCCGCTCCATACGGACGAATACCCTACGCCGGCTGCCCGTCCCCATTACTCTGTACTCGACAAGACCAAGATAAAACAGACCTATGGATTGGAGATTCCCTATTGGGAAGAGAGTCTCGAAGAGTGTGTCAGATTATTGCAAAATAACCAAGTGTAACATAATTAAACAATAAATAAGAGGTGAATCAAGAGATAGAACGCAGAAGGACATTTGCCATCATATCGCACCCCGATGCCGGTAAGACCACGCTGACCGAAAAGTTCCTCCTTTTCGGTGGACAAATACAGGTGGCTGGCGCAGTGAAAAGCAATAAGATAAAGAAAACTGCGACGAGCGACTGGATGGAAATAGAGAAGCAACGTGGCATATCTGTTTCCACATCAGTGATGGAGTTTGATTATCTTGACTATAAGGTAAATATCCTCGATACCCCTGGTCACCAGGATTTTGCCGAAGACACGTTCCGCACATTGACGGCAGTAGATTCTGCTATTATCGTGGTGGATGGAGCCAAGGGCGTGGAGACGCAGACACGCAAGCTCATGACCGTCTGCCGCATGCGGAAGACTCCTGTCATTATTTTCATCAATAAGATGGACCGTGAGGGGCGTGACCCTTTCGATTTGCTTGATGAGTTAGAACAGGAATTGGAAATAAAGGTGCGTCCCCTCAGCTGGCCCATCAATCAGGGAGCTAAGTTCAAAGGCGTTTATAACATCTATGAACAGAAGCTCGACCTGTTTACGCCTGATAAGCAGCGCGTTACTGAGAAAGTAAGCGTTGATGTCGATTCTGCTGAGCTCAATGAGCGGGTTGGCAATCAGGATGCCGAGAAACTGCGTGAAGATCTGGAATTAATCGACGGTGTTTATCCGGAATTCGACGTTGAGAGCTACCGTGCAGCCGAGGTGGCACCAGTGTTCTTCGGCTCAGCACTGAATAACTTTGGTGTTCAGGAGTTGTTGAACTGCTTTGTTGAGATTGCTCCCTCGCCGCGTCCTACCAAGGCAGATGAGCGCGAAGTGGATCCTGAGGAAGGTAAGTTTACTGGTTTCATCTTTAAGATTACAGCAAATATCGACCCTAACCACCGCTCATGTATCGCTTTCTGCAAGGTTTGTTCAGGTCGGTTCCAGCGCAACGTGCCCTATCTGCATGTACGTCAGGGCAAGACCATGCGCTTCACCTCGCCTACACAGTTTATGGCGCAGCGAAAGAGCACCATCGATGAGGCTTGGCCGGGCGACATCGTCGGTTTGCCAGATACGGGCGGCATATTCAAGATTGGCGATACGCTGACTGAAGGCGAGCAGTTGCATTTCCGCGGCCTGCCTTCTTTTTCGCCGGAGCTGTTCAAGTATATCGAAAACGATGATCCCATGAAGGCCAAGCAGTTGCAGAAAGGCATTGACCAGCTGATGGACGAGGGCGTGGCGCAATTATTTGTCAACCAGTTCAACGGGCGCAAGATTATCGGTACGGTGGGCCAGTTGCAGTTCGAGGTCATTCAGTATCGTTTGGAGAACGAATACAATGCCAAGTGCCGCTGGGAGCCTGTTCATCTGTATAAGGCCTGCTGGATATCCAGTGATGACGAAAAAGAACTGGAGGCCTTCAAGAAACGAAAGTATCAGTATATGGCGAAGGATAAAGAAGGGCGCGATGTGTTTCTTGCCGACTCTGGCTATGTTCTTTCTATGGCGCAACAGGACTTTGAGCATATACAGTTCCATTTCACAAGCGAGTTCTAATCCTCTTTTTCTCTGGCAGAGGGAAAAATGATTGAACCCCGGAAGCAAGCTTGGCAGGCTTCCGGGATTTTTTGTTGCTTGTATTTCCCGTTCTTTTTCGAAAATTGCTTGGTAAAGCGGCACGGACGCTGTCGCGGGCGGCTCTTTCGTCACCGGCATCGCTGATTTCCTTAGGCGAGGTTACGAAGAAAAGGTGAAACCTGTAAACCTTTACGCTTTTTTAAAACTTGTCGCATGCAGGAAAATTTGGTGGTTTCATAATTAATTATTAACTTTGCCGCAAGATATGAAAAAACTTTTAGCATCTAAAACAAAATCAAGAAATGAAACCATTAAACAAACACTTCGCTCCTAAGAGCGTCATGCCTGAAAAGGTGATTCAGTTCGGTGAAGGTAACTTCCTGCGTGCATTTGTAGATTGGATTATCTGGAACATGGACCAGAAAACCAATTTCAACGGTTCTGTTGTTGTGGTGCAGCCTCTCAACGGCGGTATGATCGACTGGCTCAACGGTCAGGACTGCCTGTACCACGTCAACCTTCAGGGCCGTGAGAACGGCAAGCCCGTCAACACGCTGGAGCGCATCGATGTCATCAGCCGTTGCGTGAACCCCTACGCCCAGTTCGATGCTTATATGGCCTTGGCAGAGCAGCCGGAGATGCGCTTCGTGATTTCCAACACCACGGAGGCCGGTATTGCCTTCGATCCCAACTGCAAGCTGGAAGACAAGCCTGCATCCTCTTATCCCGGCAAGCTCGTGCAGCTGCTCTATCGTCGTTATCAGGCCTTCAACGGCGACCCCACCAAGGGTCTTATCATCTTCCCCTGCGAGCTTATTTTCCTTAACGGTCATGTGCTGAAGGACTGCATCCGTAAGTATATTGACCTGTGGCAGTTGCCCGAGGGTTTCCGCCAGTGGTTTGAGAACTCGTGCGGTGTCTATGCCACACTTGTCGACCGTATCGTACCGGGATTCCCCCGCAAGGAGATTGCGCAGATTCAAGAGAAGATTGGTTATCGCGACAACCTCGTTGTCCAGGCCGAGAACTTCCACCTGTGGGTGATTGAGGCTCCGAAGGAAGTGGCTCAGGAGTTCCCCGCCGACAAGGCCGGTCTGCACGTGCTGTTCGTCCCCAGCGAAGAGCCTTATCACAAGCGTAAGGTGACGCTGCTCAATGGCCCGCACACGGTCTTGTCGCCTGTCGCTTATCTGAGTGGTGTCAATATCGTTCGCGATGCCTGCAACCACGAGGTCATTGGCAAATACATCCATAAAGTGCAGTTCGATGAACTTATGCAGACGCTCGACCTGCCGATGGAGGAGCTGGAGAAGTTTGCCGCCGACGTGCTGGAGCGTTTCGACAACCCGTTCGTAGACCATCAGGTGACGAGCATCATGCTCAACTCCTTCCCCAAGTTCCAGGCTCGCGACCTTCCCGGTGTGAAGACCTATCTGGAGCGCAAGGGCGAGCTGCCTAAGGGTCTGGTATTTGGCTTGGCTGCCATCATCACTTACTATAAGGGTGGCAAGCGTGCCGACGGTGCCGAGATCACGCCCAACGACGATCCGAAGATTATTGAGCTCCTGCAGCAGCTCTGGGCTACGGGCGACACACAGAAGGTGGCCGACGGCGTGCTGGGGGCAGAGTTCATCTGGCAGGAAGACCTCAACAAGGTGCAGGGGCTGAATGTTATGGTGAAGCAGTTCCTAGACCTGATTCAGGCCGTGGGTATGCTTGAGGCCGTGAAGACCATCCTCTAACTGTGATATTTTATCTTTGACTCTATAGCCCTGACTTGCCGGCTCTTATCCCCCTTCGAAGAGGGAAACCTGCAGGTCAGGTTTTTTTTCTGTGTTGTTCAAAATGAAAGTAAAATCAGAAAAATACTGTCATTTTGCAAAATAATCCGTGAAAAAGCTTGTCGTTAAGTAAATTATTCGTACCTTTGCAGCCGATTTTTGAAAGTAATAGCACAGAGATATGAGCAAACTGATTAAACCTATCGGCTACCAACAATTGCTCGACACGAAGCAGACCGAGCAAGGCATTAAGCTGATAAAGGAGTTTTTCCAGCAGAACCTTAGCACCGAGCTCCGCCTTCGTCGTGTCACGGCCCCTCTTTTCGTTTTGAAGGGCTTGGGCATCAACGACGACCTTAATGGCGTGGAGCGTCCTGTCAGCTTTCCTATAAAGGATTTAGGCGATGCGAAGGCGGAGGTGGTTCACTCATTGGCCAAATGGAAACGGCTGACCCTGGCAGAGTACGACATAGAGCCGGGCTACGGTATCTACACCGATATGAATGCCATCCGTGCCGACGAGGAGCTGGACAATCTACATTCGCTTTATGTAGACCAGTGGGACTGGGAGGCCGTTATTCGTCGCGAGGACCGCACACTGGCTTTCCTCAAGAATATTGTAGAGCGTATCTATGCTGCCATCCGCCGCACGGAGTATCTGGTTTGTGAAAACTATCCGCAGATAAAGCCGTTCCTTCCTGAGAAGATTCACTTCATCCATGCCGAAGAGTTGCTGCGCATGTATCCCGACTTAACTCCCAAGGAGCGCGAAGATGCTATCTGCGAGACCTACGGCGCAGTGTTTATAATTGGCATTGGCGGCAAACTGTCCAACGGAGAGAAGCATGACGGGCGTGCTCCCGACTACGACGACTGGTCTACCGTGGCCGAGAATGGGCTTGAGGGGCTCAATGGCGACATCTTGATATGGTATCCCGTGTTAGGCCGATCGTTCGAACTGTCGTCAATGGGCATCCGTGTCGACAAGGAGTCGTTGCTGCGTCAGTTGAAGCTGGAAGGCAAAGAAGAGCGTGAGCAGCTCTATTTCCACCAGCAACTGCTTAGCGGCAGGCTGCCTCTCTCCGTCGGCGGCGGCATAGGCCAGAGTCGTCTGTGCATGGTGTTGCTCCAGAAGGCACACATCGGTGAGATTCAAGCCAGCATCTGGCCCGATGATATGCGTCGCGAGTGCCGTGAGTTAGGGATGCAGCTCATTTAGGCCAACTGTATCCCATCTTCATTGATTAGGATAAGCCGTCGGCGATAAAGGTCGCCGATGGCTTTTTTATATACCTTTTTTGATACCTTGAATCGGTCGGCTATCAGTTCTGCATCGCTCCTGTCCCCCAGGTCGCAGTGGCCGTTGTTCTCATAGAGATAGCGCAGCAGCACCTCCGCAAAGTCGAGCGTGTGCTGTCGGCCCGTCGGCTGCAGCGTAAGGTCAACCTTTCCGTCCTGCCGTATGTGGTCAACATAGGCCGTCAGGCGTATTCCCGTGTGCAGTGGTTGGAAGATCTGGTTGTCGTAGAGCTGTCCCTGGTATTTGTTGTCCACGATGGTCTTGAAGCCCAGGTCGGTCTTTTGCCAGATGAGGCAGTCGACGGCTGCTCCGTGCATCCCCTTCCACGTCCCCTCAGCAGGTGACGGACGGAGGGGAGATATGTATTTCTCCACCTTGGCCGTTGCCATCAGGCGGTGGCTCTCTTCGTCCTCCTTCACGTAAACAATGTAGCTCTTGCCTTGTTCCATGCGTTTCTTCTGTTCACGAAACGGGCAGAAGAGGTCTTTCATCGGTCCCCATCTCAGGAAGGCTCCATATTGGTTGGTCCAGGCCACTTCAAGGTAGGCAAACTCATTCACCTTGACCAATGGCTTTTCCGTGGTGGCCACGATGCGTTCTTCCTGATCCAGATAGATGAACACGGTAATCTCGCCGCCGATGTGCATCTCCGGCGTGACATAGCGTTTGGGCAGCAGCACTTCGCCTTCGTCGCCTCCGTCCAGATAGAGGCCAAAGTCTACTTGCTTACTTATTTTGAGAGTATTATAGTCTCCGAGTTTGAGCATATGAGTCCGTCTTTAATGTGAATGGTGCGGTCGGTGAGTTGTGCCAGTTGCTCGTCGTGGGTCACGATGATGAACGTCTGCCCGAACTTGTCGCGCAGGTCGAAAAACAGTTGGTGCAGTTCCTGCTTGTTCTTCGTGTCGAGCGAGCCGGACGGCTCGTCGGCTAAGATTACCTTCGGGTTGTTGACCAGTGCGCGTGCCACAGCCACGCGTTGTTTTTCTCCGCCTGACAGTTCGGCGGGCTTGTGCTGGGCGCGGTCGCTAAGTCCCATAAAAGCCAGCAGTTCTTCGGCCCTGGCTTTCGCCTCTTTGTTGGAACGACGGGCGATGAAGGCAGGAATCATGATGTTCTCGATAGCCGTAAACTCCGGCAGGAGCTGATGAAACTGGAACACGAAGCCTAACTGGCGGTTGCGAAAGTCGCTAAGCTGTTTGGGCGAGAGCGTGGTGATGTCAATACCGTCGATGCATACTGAACCTGTGTCCGGTCGGTCGAGCGTGCCGATGATCTGCAGTAGGGTGGTCTTTCCGGCTCCGCTGGGGCCTACGATGCTCACTACCTCGCCTCTGCCAATTTCGAGGTCGATGCCTTTGAGCACTTGAAGGGAGCCGAAGCTCTTGGTGATATTCTTGATGTCAATCATTTATAGTGTTTTGTTGCGATGAATCCATCTCAGGAGCGTGTCGTAGATGCTGTTTTCCTCGCGGTGCTGGGCTTCGGTGAAGCTCATGCGGTCTTCTTTCTGGGAGCCATACTGGTCGGGAAAGATAATCATGAGGTTGGTGCCGGAGAAATATTTCGTCAGTTCATCGGGCAGACGGTCGAGGGCGTTCTTATAGCTGATGGTGCCTTTACGGGCGGTGACCACAACGAAGAGGTGGTCCGGCTCTATGCCGGCAGCTAGTGTGGGCAGTTCGTTCCAGTGGGCCATGAACTTATACTCGCCGCGCACACTGGGATGCTGATGGTTGATGAAAAGCTTGATGAGCTCAAGCGTCTCGTCGCGTCCGTGGAAGAGTATGCGGCAGTCCAGTTGCTCAGCAAAGCGGCAGAGCCTTTCCAGCCAGCGGTGGAAGCCTGGCTCAAACTCCGCCCTTGACGGCACTGCCACCTGGATGAGGCGCAGCGTGGAGAGGGGCTGCTCAAAGCGGGTAAGGAAAATCTGCCTGTTCAGTCCGTTGTAGAGACTCTGTATGAACTCGCCCCAGAACTTCTGCGACACATTCTTGTGGACGTGCATGCCCATGACCACCTCGGAGCAGCCGAACTCGCGGAAGGCGTGCTTGATGCCGTTGGCGATGTTGGTGGCCAGCCGCACCTGCGTCTGTAGCTGCACCTCCGAGGCGGAGGCCTGCTGCTGCAGCTTCTCCAGCAGTTGCAGTCCCTCCTCGCGAGCCTTGAAGCTGTCTTTGTCGTCGTAGACCACGTTGAGGGCCACCAGTTCGCGTCTGAGCTTTTGGTTGCGCATGAGCTGGGCCAGATAGAGCAGCTGCGGTGCTATCTCGGAATATTTCACGCAGATAAGAATTTTTTCATCGTCGTGCTTCCTTTGTGAGCCTCCCATCGCAGCGTCACCGTGCTTGGAGCCCGGCCCGTCGTCGCCGGCGAAGAGCGGGGGAGCCATACTTATTTCTATGGCTGCCTTTTCGGTCATCAGCGTAGAAATGACACAGGTGACAAGAATCATAATCACCACACCGTTGAGCATCCGGTCGTCGACCAGCATCACTCCGGGGGCCACTTCCAGCCGCATGCCCACCATGACCATGGCGATGGCGCCGGCTGCATGGGCCGAGGTGAGACCGAACATCATGTGCCCTTCGGCTTTTGTCAGGCGGAAAAGCAGACTCGACAGGTAGGCTGCCAGTGCTTTCCCGAAGGTGCCGAAGAAGGCAATGAGCAACACGATCCACAGCGTGCCGGGCTGATTGAGAATGGTTCGAAGGTTGATGAGCATGCCCACGCCTATCAGGAAGTAGGGAATGAACAGGGCGTTGCCGATGAACTCGATGCGGTTCATCAGAGGCGACACATGCGGTATATACCTGTTCAGGATAAGACCGGAGATGAACGCTCCGAAGATGCCTTCCAGACCTGTCAGGTCGGAAAGGGCCGCACTGAGGAACATCACCGACATCACAAAAATATATTGCATCACTGCGTCGCTGTAACGCCGGAGGAAATAGCGGGTGAGCCGTGGGATGACAAGCACGCTGCCAGCAATGAAGGCTGCCAGTTTCACTGCGAAGAGCACCCAGAACATCCATCCGCTCTCTTCGCTGAACGTGGCCGACAGACCCGCCAGCATGACCAGCGCGAGAAAGAGCGAAATCATCGACGACCCTACGCTGAGCATCACGCTGGAGTTGCGATGCAAACCGTAACGGCCCACGATGGGGTAGGCTATCAGTGTGTTGGAGGCCATGATGCAGCCTAACAGAAAGGAGGCCTTGCCCGAATAGCCGAGAATGCTT
>Ga0247609_10006794_pt1 | contig 10978 bp, 10 predicted proteins | sample 172DNAGHGlowgp2_FD_193487 | JGI IMG/M metagenome (GOLD analysis project Ga0247609, IMG submission 193487) | Sheep rumen microbial communities from Palmerston North, Manawatu-Wanganui, New Zealand - 1728 DNA GHGlow gp2 | ecosystem: Host-associated > Mammals > Digestive system > Stomach > Rumen ... | reverse complement strand
TGAGAGTGATAATCAGATTTGATTTTGAGAAAAAATGGATGTCCATAAGAGATGACTTTTGCATAGAGCTGTTTCGATTTTGATTATAAATAAGAATTGAAAAATGCTGTTGCAACAAAGGAGTTTGAATAAATATCATTGTAGTTGAATGTGGAGTAATGCTACATGTACTCATCCATTACCTAACGAAAATAATATAGATGCTGCTCATAGGAGATTGAAGCAAGAAATGTGATTTGATACGGAATTAAAGGAAATATTTAAATTTCATTATATTACGCATTTTGATAATTGATTAACTGAAAATGAATATGATCATGTATTTTTGTGATATTATGAGGGGGGAGTCTTCCCAAATCCAGAGGAGGCTCATGGCTATAAATGGATTTGAATAGAAGAATTAAAAAAAGATGTAAAAAAGAATTCTGAAATTTATACACCACGATTTAAAATTATATTGGAGAAGTATTTTTTGTTGAGTTTATAATTGTTAATAACTTTACTCTAATAGTTATTTAATGTTTTCACATTATTTATTTTTGTATTTTTCTTAAGTCTTGTTTTTACAATATATGTTTGTTTATGTTCTTTCAATTAGGAGAATCTGATGAGTATTTTTTGGAATAATATAAACATCGAGCTCCTCGTATTATACTAATGCATAATCAAAACAATGCAATTCTTTCTACAGATAGCGCAAATTTATTAGCTTGGTTTAAAATACCTCGTTCTGTAAGTATGTAGTTTCGATCATGTCATCCATATGGGTGATCTAATCCTATACCTCACGTTATTAGTGGTAGCGCCATTATATTGGCATCTGCTATATATGGCACACAATCTATCATACTTTCAAATGTTCGCCATAAGCAGATAGAAGCTCCAAAAGCGTCGCGATTTTTTAATAAACCAAAGCAGCATATTAGTGGTATTAAAACTTGACACAAAGATCATCATAAATATTCTAATATGCGATTACTAGTAAAATCAAATACCATAAATATAGCATGTCATGCTTCATGAAATATTAAATTAATATTGTGTAATTTATGTATAATCGTTGCACCCCTTCGAAAATCTGATCAATATTTAAAAATTGTTATAGTAAAAAATAATAACAATAACCAAAGAATTAGACGGAATCACCAAAATTGAGTTTCTTTTCTTTTTTGGTATAAGAAAAGGTAAGTTAATAAGCTCCGATTTTGTGGATTTTTACACCATCTATCAAAATTTGATGTGTAAGTTTGTTCGGATTTTTGGTTATTATTTTCTGGTGAAATTCATCCAGTATTTTGGAAGTTTAACTCTTCTTGGGTGTCTAAATTATATTTATTGTCATCCATTGTTTTGTTTGTGTATCGTATAAATGATCCGTATACTTTATAAATATGAATACATCTATTTTCCTATAATATTATTCATTTATAAATATTTCAAGTATATATTCTGAAGATTCTTTCCATTTGTTGTATTCCCTCTATGGAATTAAGAGAAATTTGGATATTTTTATTGATCAAATAAAAAATCAATATCCATCCAGTAATTTTTTTCATCATCAGGATCTATGTATACATCTATTGTATCTCAAACGGTAATCCTTTTTCAATCAACTTCTCGATATGGTGGTTCATATCATTTTTCAATTATTTCTCTTTGTCATTTCGTAAAAAATAATCATCATTTTGCAATTAATTTTTTGAAAAATCATCCATTTTCAGCTTCAAATTTCTTTTCTGCTATCTGTTTATCGTATTCTCTTAAAACATCCTGTTTGTGTGTTTCATTTTCATCATATTCATATCAATATGAGCGATAAATTTCTTTTAGAATTGATATAGGTGTTCATCATCTGTGTCATTTTGAGTAAGCATCACTACAATATATCATATCTCATTCTTTAGCTTCTGCATAATATCAACTGAATCATTTGCTATTATCATTTCATGAGTTTTCGTAGTGTTCGATTGATGTAATTTTTACTTTTTTTAAGATTCATCATCCAGTTTTTTTAAAATTTTTAGCCTTATCCATTTTTCTTGCTTTTTTATACAATTTGATTCAGATGATTAGGAATGGAATGGAAAATAGGGCTTGCACTAATCTTAGTATGTTTACAGAATCCGATATATTAGAAAAATCAACTTCAGATGAAATATAGGAAATTGACCAAAACAACGAAAAAACAATAAGTATAATTCATCAAATTTTACCTCCGGAAGAGGCAGATATTCATCAATTAGAATTTTTTCTAATTCTATACATAATTTTTTGTTTTGGATTAAAAATATCTGATTTTATTATATTTACAAAAATTATTATTGCAAATAATTGTATATAAAAAGTTAAATTTTTTTGGTCATTATTTAAAATAATGAATCTATCTTAAGTACCCATTGCAGAAACTTTTCCAATCCATCGCTTTCTTTCATTCAGGTTTGATTGCAATATTTACTGTAGCAGGATTGAGATTTTTTCATTCAATTAACGGCTTATCTTTATTTTCATTGTATTTAGCCTTATCAAGCTGTAATTCCTCTATGATTACAGTCTTTTCATTTGACTTAAACCAAATTTTTGGCCATATTGCATATGCTCTATATTTAGCATAAATATCTTCCAATTTATCTTTGTAAACATTAATTTTTCAGTCAGATTTTTCTATTTTTTGACAAATTGTGGCATCTGTTTCGTTTTGTTTTTTAGTTTTAACATGTTTCTTTCCGTAGTTCCATAATGTATTACACAAAAATTTTGGCCCTTCTTTCTCTAAAGCAGTTATCAAATCTTTGACAGTTCGTTCAAATTTTAAAGGAAAAGAAAGCTGATCAATAATATCTCCTGTATCCATTCATGCATTCATATGCATAATAGTGATTCAGCTTTTTTCTTCTTTATTCAAGAAAATTGATTGTAATGGAGATGCTCAGCGATATTTTGGCAATAATGATCCATGCACGTTAATTGGTCCAAAAATTGGGATATCTAGTATCGATTGTGGTAAAATCTTTCCATATGAAATTACTACTAGAAAATCTGGATTTTTTTCTTTTAATCGGTCATAAAAATTTTGTCATTCTACACCTTTTTCTGGGTTAATGATTGAAGGGGTTTGTATGAAATCTATGTCTTTATTAGGGAATAATTCTTTAGCCTTAACTTTGATTGGATTTTCTTTGAGTTGCATTCATCTTCCTGCTGGTTTGTCAGTTTGTGTAACTATTCAACAAATTTCAAATCTTTTATCAGAATTTAATTCCTCTAAAAATGGAATTCAGATATTTGCACTACAAAAGAAAACTACACGATAAAAAGCTGGATCATACATTTTTTTATAGTTTGGTTTACAGGATAAAACTCTATCTACGATTGGTGCTAAACCTCTACAGAATCAGTATCTTTTGAGGATTTGAATAGCGTATGCACTACAGTGAGGTGTATGAGAACAAACTCTGTCTTTTAATACAGGAGAGAATATTCCTTTGTCAGGAGAAATAGTTAATTGATATAATTTTATCAAAATTAATGTGATTGTAGTTAGAATTCTGTCTATGAAATGATATATGAATTTAATTGTTTTTCGTAGGATAGACATGATTCATGTATAATTAAATTCTGATTATACTCTATTAATGTTTAGTATTTTTTCAATGGATAAAGCTACCATTGACTTTTTCGATGAAATGTGTATCATGACGTTGCCCGTGAAAAGGCATAAAAATATTTATTTTTTTGTATGAGAGAGTATTTTAAAGAGTTGTTGGATGGTTTTCGTTCAACAAACAGTAGTGCAGTGAAAAGTGCTATCTATAATGAGATGCTGATGGTGGTAGATTCATATTGTAAAAATGTCCGTTATGGATGTTACGATATGTTTATGTATGTTGCGCTTTATAAGTGTGCAGTATCGCCTCAACAGCGTAAGAATGCATTGGAACGAGCATATTCTATTATTATAGATGATACTTATCAGGATCATGATGATCTCATTTCAAATTTTAGTGAGTTTGTCTCTTTGGCTGAAAGTTTGGATGAAGAAGACAAAACTGAATTTGACATTATTTGTGTGAAAGAATTGGATTTCTTTCAGAAGGAATTGAAATGGGCAAATGACCAAGTAAAATGTGGTCAGGCTGATTTCGGTGCAGATGTCTCAATTCCGAATGCGGTAAATGAGCTTAAAGAAGTAGCAGAACTTATTATTTCTACAGGTATGTCAGATTTGGAGAGCTATCAAGAAGCTGTTAAGCTTCTTGGAGAATGAATATTAGCCGCAGATTCTGCGGCTTTTAGTTTGAATAAAATTATTCACTCACATCATTATCAATAATTACACTATATTCATAATCAGGAAATTTATCCTTAATTTCCTTTTTTATTTTCTTTACGATTTTTTCTGGATGTTCCTCTTTGAAGTCAAAGATTAAATCGAATGAAATATTATCAGTCGAATCGTCCACATAGAAACCATGCATTTGAATTATATTCTCGTAATTTCTGATAATCTGATTTAATTCATTTTGAATCTTTCAAAATTCTCATTCGTTATTGCTAGCATAGATTCAAATTGTAATAATAATCCCAAATTCAGAATAAATTCAAACCTGAATATTTCTAGTCAATCTGTGAATCTCTTTCGCAGTCATGTCATCATTTACTTGAATGTGAGCCGTTCCGATGATTTTATTAGGTCCGTAATTATGGAGCATCATATCGTAAACTCCAAGCACTCATTCGTAGGACTGAACTTTGGCTTTTAATCTATTAGTCAAATCTGAATCGGCTCTGGTTCATATCATTTCATTTACTGTATCTTTGAGAATTTCTATTCATGCTTTGAGGATGAAGATAGAAATGATTATTCATAAATATCCCTCCAATCAGATATGAAAGAAAATGCTGACTAATGCTCAGATTAACGTGGATAACGAAATAAGAGAGTCATTAAGAGCATCGATTCAACTAGCTACTAAACTTCCAGAATTCAGCTTTTTTCACTGCTTTTTAAAATATCTTCAAAGAAAAATTTTTACAAAAATTGCAACAGTTACCACTAATAAAGTAACGATTGTGTAATTTGTAGTTACTGGATGAATGATTTTTTCAATGGATTCTTCTAAAGCGACAATTCATGCTATTAGAATGATTACTGAGATTATTACAGCCGCAAAATATTCAATTCTACCGTGTCAGAATGGATGCTCTTTGTCTGGTTTTTTGTTTGAAAGTTTGATTCAGATTATCGTGACTAAAGAGGAAATTACGTCACTTAAGTTATTTACAGCATCTAAAACGATAGCGATAGAGTTTGCTAAAAATCAGACTATTGATTTAAAAATCACCAATGCAACGTTGGTAACTATTCCATATATGCTGACTTTAATTATTTGTTTATCTCTGCTCATGATTTTTTGTTAAAATCCAAATACATCATTAGAATCCCATTTTTCTTTAATAGATTTAATCTGATTTTTTTCTTGTTTAGATAAATATTTTTGCTTTTTCTTTCAGATTCAGTGTTCTCATGATACATTTCATCATAATTCTTGAACTAATGTATACATATCATCCATTAATTCTTTCTGCTCAGAATTGAAATGTGGATGCAAAACTCAAATTCAGATATGTCCATAAACTGGAACATTGTTTTTTTCACACCGTTGGAATAAATCTTCTTCATGTTCATGAATTTCTGGATCCTCGATTTGAGGATAACCTGCATTTACAGTTGCGGCATAACAGGCATCTCTTTTTTCTCGAATCGATTTAATTTCATTTGGATCTGTTATATTTCAGTCAGTTGAGTTTTCATATTCTATCAACACATAGTATTTTTCTTCCAATCAAATTGTTTTGGCTACTTGAGAACTGATAATTTCAAAAGCAGATAAATCAAAGTTCTTTTTATCTCTAATAGATTTTACATATAATACAGCATTATACAGATTATGAAAATCTTTAAAAATCAGACTAAAATCTGTAGGTTTTTTCGTTAGTTTCAATTTAGCGCTTAGAATTATTCCTAAACTTCATTCAGCTCAGAAAAAATCTTCTGCTTCATTGTGAGATAAAGTCTGAATTTTGATTTCTTTTTTATCATTTACAGTTAAAACTTCCATTTCTTCCACCCATTTCTCCATTTTTCAATATTTGATAGCTCTCATTCATGCTCCGTTGGTCGCAATCATTCCACCAATTTGAGCAGCAGAATGTGATCATAATTGGACAGGAAAATATAAGTCATATTTGTCTAATATTTCATTTAATTCATCAGTAGTTAATCATGGTTCAACTGTTATACTATTCACAGTTTGTTCTAAAATCTTATTCAAAGCTGACAAATCAACTACGATAGTATTTTTACTAGGTAAACAGTTTCCTACTAGGTTAGTTCCTCATGCTCTACAAACTATTTTTTTATTCTCATTTATGGCTTTTTCTACGATTTCAATTACTTCGTTTCTATTATTAGGAAAAAATACTTCAGTTTTTTCATTATTTTCAAAATGTGAAGCATCAGTATTGTAGACTAAGTTATGAAGTGGATCGTTGTATGATTGCATTAGCTATATATAGATATAAATCATTTGTTTGCCCCTTTTGTGCTCCTCTTTTAAGGGGAGCTGCCGAAGGCTGAGGGGTTGTGAAATGTCCGTTAGGACAAAGGGGTTAAAATCCCTCTCGGCTCCGCCGTATCTCCCTTTAAAAAGGGAGAACAATTTAGTTTTATCTCTTTAAGAATTCGTATTCATATACTTTTTCGGCGATTTTATCTCAAAGAATTTTTAGTTTTTCTCTGAGATTTCAAATCAATTCCATATATTTTTCATCATCACTTTTGTTATTCATTTTTCATTTATCATTTCTTCATTGGAAATATTCTCTAATCTCATATAAACTCGCATTTGCTGTATAATCTGAATTACTACAATTCTCGTGATAGTAAGTCCATAATTTCTTTCAAGCTTCAAATACATCTTTTGCTTCTGGTGAGAACTCACGACCTTTGAGGAAATCTGTCATAAAATGAGAAGCGAATTTATCTCTCGCATTGACTTCACTTTCTGTGAATGGAATTCGGTGATTTACTCATGTTTCATGAGAAGTTATTTTGTTTTGGGAATGAAAAAGTGTAAAAGCTAAACAGTCATTCTGAAATTCTATATCATTTTCTCGTTCATCTTTTGGTCGTAAGAACTGGTCACGGTCATTTAACCATGTTGCTTCAATACAATGGCGAACAGCAAGATAGATTGAACTTGGAATTAAATTATCAGAAATAATTTGTCGATTGTGATTATCTGCTGGGACTTTCATATAAGGAAGTCAAATTCTTGTTAAACGTTGATTTTGAAAATCACTTGCTACACCAATCATTGTTCAAATAGAATTTTCAATATTCTTACTTGGTCTAAATGAATCAATCCATTTATTAATAAATGTTACATCATCATAAGAATATAGCTGTTTATCTCATAAGAATTCTCATTTTTCATTATAAATATCTGATATCGTTTCAACAAAAATATTTTTTTCTTTTAAGTCCCGAATAAAAAATCATATAGGGAAATCTCATTTTACATTGTCAAAAGTGTTACCAGGGACAATGAAAGAACTTTTAATGGAAGCTTTAAACATGTCCCTAAAATCTTTAAAATTATTGGCTTGTATATGCTTTAATGTTGAGAATTCACATATTATACAATCAGGTATTTCATGATATATTCTAGTAAGAAATAGTGCGAATACTTCCCTTTGAGCCTTTTTTAATAGGTTTGCATATTTATCATGAATACGATTTTCTGCAACATTTTTTCTACCTTCTCATTTTCTATTATCAGCTTCGGCATAAGGAGGATTAATATAGACAATCAGCTTTTTCCTTTTTTCATTATCATTGATAATATCTTGCAAACTTTGTGGTAACTTTGAAAAATCATCATTCAAGAAATCAAACTGAAAAACATGATTTTCAAGTAGATTTATGCTTTTTTCTTCTATCATATTTTTCATTACAATAACATCTGCATTATCAAGAGTGGAAGCATAGATATTGTATTTATTTGTTAGTCAAGCGAGCAAATTTCCCGTTCAAGCTGCACAATCTCGGATATAATATTCATCTTGATAGTTCTCTCCAAAATATTCAGCCATATATTCTTGGCTTTTTTCTACCCAAATTCTTGGAGTAAAAAATGCTCATTTTCTTTCTCTGATGTCTTGTGGAACTATTAAGTCTCTTCTCTGAATTATGTATTCTTGGTACTGTTTTGCTGGTGGCCTTTTGTAATTTTTCCAAAAGAATTCATATTGTTTTTTATTTTTGATTTTGATAATTGCATCAAACATTCAATTTAGATTCTCTCTGGAAATTTTATAACCACTATCTTCAAAAGTAACGAATAAATCGTTTTTTACACTTTCATCATCATTGATAACATCAGTTCAATGGTCATCTACAAATAAATCTGCTAAAAAGAAATCGGCATCTAAAATTCAATTCTTTTTCAAATCGTCTCGGTTTACATCAATTTGAGGTTTTACTATTTCTAATCGCCTTAAATAGATTGGTAGAAAATTATTTTTATTTATTCTAATCTTAGCAGTACTTCCTGTTTTTCAGATTACATTTTTGATAAAGTCTTTAAGTTTTTCTTCATCCTTTTCATAGTCAAAGGTCCAAGTTTTTCTTTTCAAGATATTCTCAATTCTTTGGTAAACTTTTTTGAATTCTTTTGTGCTGTGATTTGATGGAGTAACTGTCCAATCAAAATCATTTTCATAGAAAATATCTTGAATTTCTAAATATTCTACGAATGCAATTTTCTTGAAATCAAAAGCTCATAAAAATGCAGGTGGCAAAGTTTTATCAAAAGTTCTAGCTTTTCATATAGTCAAAATAAGCTGAGTGAACATTTCGGGAATATCATAATCTCATGTTTTAGCTTCTGCTCGTAAAAGTGGGGCAGTTTGTCAACTGAAAAGGTCCACTTGTTTTGATTTTACACAAAAATCTATATTTCATGGAATATCTGTCGTATCAAAATGGGCGAAAAAATCCGCTCAAACTTTATTTTTTAATGCTTCTTCACGAATGTTAGAATACTTCATTTTATTATGATAATAAAAACTTTAACAACAATATAATTTATCAGGAGCTTTAGTTCATTCTTCAACCTTTCAGAAAGGATTTCTATATTTTTCTATATTTTTAACCATTTCTTGATTCTCCTTTGAAACGAATCAGCTTTTTACTATTTCTTCTCTAGCTTTGATAACATCAAATCCGCATTTGATTGGACAAACAGCTACACAAGCTTCACATCCGTTACAATATTCAAAAAAATATTTTCAATCAATTTTCACCTTATTATCTACAAATGCATCAATAGAAATATTTTTAGCTCTTGGAGAAGCTATTTCATCTTTCAAAATTTTATATGCAGGACAAACATTTCTACATAATCAGCAATGAGAACATATAGCATTTGGATCTCTAACAACTCTTTCTGCCATTATTTCTCTTTTTTAGCATCTAAAATTATCTCAGAAAACTCTTTTACTTCTACATTTTTGGCATGTTTTCTGAATTGGAAATAACACATTGGGCAAGGACTGGTCATACTTGCTCATTCTGGTATTTCAGACAATACTTGATTACAAATCTTTTCAGATAATTCTGGATTATTATTAACGAGTCAGCCTCCTCATCCACAGCACATTGAATTTTCTCTATTGTGACTTAATTCATTCACTTTATAACCGCATTTATTCAATATCTCTCTAGGTTCTTCATATATTCCAGAAAGTCTACCTAAATGGCAAGGATCGTGGTAAGTTATCTCTTTCAAAACATCTTTATTTTTCAGTTTTTTTTCGTTTCTTTTAATCGTTTGTGTGATATGTTCTACTTTAATTCAATGTTCTTCCTCTAGTTTGTATTGATATTTAAGCACATTATAACAGGCAGGGCAGTTAGTAATTATTAAACCAACAGCATGTTCTTTAAAAATCTGAATATTTTTTTCCTTAATCTTTTCATAAGCATCTTTCATCCCGGCCCTTAAAACTGGGCTTCCACAGCAATATTCTTTATCAGATAATTTGATAAAATCTATTCAAAGTTCGTGTAAAATATCTTCGTAATTTTTTTGAATTTCAGGCAAAAGAGCCTTGGTCAAGCAACCAGGATAATACAAAGTATTTGATCCTAATATTTTATCTAAGAATGATTTGAGAAACGACATAAATATATTTTGTATTAATAAATTTTCACAATAATAAAATAATAGAAATTTGATTGAATATATCAAATAGAAATTTATCATAAAATCAGATTTATATCATATATTTTTGCCAATGAATAATCCATACTTGATTGAGCATCTCCGCAGTATCCCAGATTTTCCTATCAAGGGGATTAATTTTCGTGATGTTACTACACTTTATAAAGATGCAAAATGTATGCAAATTATGGTAGATGAACTTTATGAATTATACAAAGATAAAGGAATTACAAAAATAGTCTGAATAGAAAGTCGTGGATTTGTAATGGCTTCAGCTCTTGCTGTTAAACTATGAGCATGAGTAGTCTTGGCTCGTAAACCATGAAAACTTCCTGCAAAAACTGTAAGTGAAGAATATGAAAAAGAATATGGTAAAGATTGTATAGAAATTCATGAGGATGCAATTGATGAAAATGATGTAGTTTTGCTTCATGATGATTTATTGGCTACATGAGGGACGATGAAAGCTACTTACGACCTAGTCAAAAAGTTTAATCCAAAAAATATATTCATCAATTTCCTTATTGAGATTACAGATGAGTGACTACATTGAAGGGATTTGTTTGAATGAGTAGAGTTGACCACACTTATGAAATTATAAAATATAGGTTGATATTTCTTTGAAAAAAAACAAACTCTTCCATCAATGAGAGAATAATCAGAAAAACAAAAAATAATTGAATTATGAATAT
>Ga0247609_10006793_pt1 | contig 10981 bp, 22 predicted proteins | sample 172DNAGHGlowgp2_FD_193487 | JGI IMG/M metagenome (GOLD analysis project Ga0247609, IMG submission 193487) | Sheep rumen microbial communities from Palmerston North, Manawatu-Wanganui, New Zealand - 1728 DNA GHGlow gp2 | ecosystem: Host-associated > Mammals > Digestive system > Stomach > Rumen ... | reverse complement strand
ATTTTTTATAAAGGAGCCTTTTATGGACGGAATTCAACTTCAAAAAGAAATTCAGAAATTAGGTGGTATTAGAGAAATCTATTTTTCCATTGGCAGACTTAATGGAGTTTTCGGGAAGAAGAAATGTCAGCTTTTAAGAGATTCTTCAGTGAGAGCTCTTTGGCACTATAATCAAGATGATATAATGATTCAAGAGTTCAACAAAAAAGAGAAAGAAATTAGTAAAGAAGCTGAAAAAGATAATTATAACCACTGGAAAGAGTATAGAGATGCTCTACAGAAAAATGCAAGTGAAAGAAAAGATTATATTAATAACTCATCAAATCCTTATTATCAGTTGAAAGATGGGTTTATTCTTTATCTATCAAAAGATGATTATTCAAAATCTCACGCATCTTATTTTTCACCAATTCTGGTTCAGGCATTTGAAGAAATTGATAAAACTTTTCCGTATGATAATTGGCGAGATTTATCTGAACAAGATAGAATAAACTTTGAAAAAGAAATTATCAATATTTTTAAAAAATATGATTGTATTGAAAAACGTGAATCTTGGGAGTAATAAAATATGTGGATTTTATATATTATCGGAGCTTTGACTTCAATTTGTTTTATAAGTTATTTCGCTTGGGATAATGAAAATAATTATAATGGCTGGATGGGCTTTCTTAAACAATTTAAATGGTTCGATGGTATTCACGAATTTTTCCAGTTTCTGATAAAATTTTGGGTCACATCAATTATTGCTTGTGGTGGATTTTATTGTATAATTAAACTTTTATGGTGTTGTCTTAGTTCTTAGTTAATCTAAAAATATTGGAGGTAAAATATGCCGCAGAAAACGCCACCAGAGATTCAAACTCTTGGACGACCAAAAGAAAAATCTTTTATTCAGAAGATAAAAGATAAAATCAATAAAATGTTTGATTCAGATAATCTAACTTTCTTGGGAAAGATTTTCTGTCTATTAAATATTATTCTTTTATTTGATAATATATTAATGATAATTTTTTCTGTACTTCAAGGAATTGCCAATTATGTTTTAAAAATTCTCAATTTGGAGAGTAATTTCGGTTTTCCTTATATTTGGGGAGTTATGATTGCTATTCTTGCTGTAGGATTACTTTTTGATTTAATTATTATTGTAATTGAAGCTGTTCAGAAATATGCTATGGACCCAAGTATTCTTGAAAAGGAGTAAAAATGGATTATACAAAAGAAGAACATATTTTTAAAAAGAAATCTCCATTTATTGCTGCAATTAAATGGAATGGTGAAAATTTTGATGAAATCAAAAAGTTTGCTGGAGAAAATGTTTATCTTGAAAACAAAGAATTAAAAATTAAAGAATTCTCAAATAAAGAACCTGCAGCTGTTGCTTTTATTGGGGATTATCTTTTAAGAAATGACAGAAATCAGTATTGTTTTCTGAATTCAAAATTTTTTGAAGAAAATTACGAGATTGTAGAATAATGATTGAAATAAAAGAATATACGACAAAAGTTCCTTTACAAATGATTGGTGACCTCGCTGGAATTTGTTGGGAAGCTGATACTTCTGATTCAATGAAGAATATCAAGAGAGCTTGGGATTGTATTGAATCAGGTCACGATAGAACTGAAGAGTTCCCCGATGTCTATATGGTAATCACTGGATATTCAGCAAAATGTTTAAGAGAACTTTATACTCATATTGGCGGAGCTCCTACAAGACTTCAAGCATCAACTCGATATATTGATTATGCAAAAGGATTTGAAACTCTTATGCCGCCTACTATTGCAAAAGATGAAAAAGCTTCAAAGGTTTGGGAAAAAACAGTTAAAGATATTTCTAAAGGAATGAATAAACTTAAAGAGCTTGGTATTCCAAAAGAAGATTATACTGAATTACTTCCCTTGGCATATCGTTCTAAAATGGTTTGGAAAGTGAATTTACGAACTTTAATTCATTTTATGCAGAAGAGAAAATGTTCAAGAGCTTATTGGGAGATTAGAGTTCTCTGTGATGAACTTTCAAATGCTCTTATTCAATATTCTTCTGAATGGGAAGCAATTGTAAGAGATTTATTTGTTCCTGAGTGTGAGGCTCTTGGATATTGTAGAGAATCAAAATCTTGTGGAAGAAAACCAAAAAAGGAAGATGTAATAAAACCAAAGACTAAATTAAAATAAAAGGAGTTTAGTAATGGGAAACAAAATTGAAAAAGACCATTATATTTGGCAGAGAAGAGTTATCGGAGTTATGGTACTCTGTTTGGCTCCACTCTCAGTTTTATTTGGATTAATAGGTTTATCTTGGAATCCCGAAGGTTGGTGGTATTCTATTTCTGATACCTATTATGCTAATTCACAGATTATTATGGCATTCATAATTTCTGTTGCTGCATTCTTCTTCTGTACCTACAAAGGATATGATTGGAGAGACCGAGTTGTAAATCTTATTAGTGGATTAGGACTTTTGGGGCTTCTTATTTTCCCTTGTGATAATGAAGGAGTAGTTGCTGCCGGACAGAGAGTTGGATTATTTGGATTATCTTCATCTGCTTCTGGTCCAATTCATAATGCTTGTGCTTTTGTTGCATTTATTGGATTCTTCATTAATGAAATGTTCTTGTTTACTCTTGGCGGAAATGAGATAACTAAAGGAAAGAAACGAAGAAATCTGATTTATAGAATTTGTGCAAGTACTGTAATCATTGCTTGTATTATGTTGGTTTTGGAACACTTCATTCCTATGCCAAGAAATAATGCTTGGATTGCTGAATTGATTGCATTGACAGGATGTGGAATCGGATGGCTCATTAAAGGTGAAGCTCTAAAGATTCTTAATGACGATTAAATTAATAACGATTAAAATAATGGAGGTATAATATGGGTAGTGGTGAATGGAAGGTAAATAAAGTTAAGGATTCTGTTGATTGTTTCATTTTTGAAGTTGAAAGAAGTGAAAAAACAAATCCTGCTGGAAAAGTTGGAGATTATATCAAAATCAAATCAAAAGACTGGGCATTGGCTATTATCCATACCGCTGATAATAAATATGTTTTGACCAATCAATATCGACACGGAATTGATGCAAACATAACTGAATTTCCTTGTGGAATTATTGAAGATGGCGAGACCCCTATGGAAGCTGCAATAAGAGAATCAGAAGAAGAAGTTGGACTTGATAAATCTAAAATTTCTTCAATTAAAAAAATTTATTCTAAGCGAACAAACCCTGGTTTTATGAGTAATACAATGCACGCCTTCTATATTAAATCAGAACAAAATAGTTCTGAATTTATAGAAAAGAATCAGCACCTTGACGAAAACGAATTCATTAAGATTTTTACTCTTTCTGAAGCTAATGTTGATGAAATTATGGAAGAAAAAGATACCTCTGTAATGATGTCATTCGCTTGGGAAATGAAATAAAAATATAATTTATCATAATTAAAGGGCTAGGATTTCCTAGCCCTTTTTACTTTTATAAATATTTCCATTATATTATAAATATGACTTTTGAAGAAAAAGTGGAAAAAGATTTAAATAAAATTGAATTATTTGAGTTTATGGAACTTCAAGATAAATTTGAATATTTTGATTGTTTTCCTATTTGCCTCTATAATGGAATCTGGTACATATATTATGAAAAAGCCAAAGAAATAGAAATTTTGGATTATTTTAGAACGGATATTCGTCAACTTCCTCGTCATATTTATCCATTAACTTACGATGAAATTCCAAAAGAATTATTTTTTGATAAAAAATGGTTTTGGGTTCCACAGGATTTAGTTTTGAAAACTGATTGTTTTGAATTAGCAAAAATACTTGATAAAAAATATTCAGATGCATATAATCTAACGAGTACTTATAAATATCCGGCTGAAAATACTTATATTTATAAGTTTGATGAAGATAACTTTATTTGTTAGTTTCATTATATTATAAATATAGGAGATTATAATAATGAAAAACCCACATTGTGTAGGAAATTGGAATCCAAAAAAGTGTATTTGGCAGCCGACTTTTAAGAAGTTTGAAAAATGGCTTAAAGAATCTACTACAGACATTCACCCTGGTAATATGAGTTGGAAAGAGTTTATGCTTCAAGATAATAATTTTGAAAGTTGCTCTCAAATATTCTATATATTTGAAAACAGACTTCAGTATATACAGGGAGATATTGAATTTCAATTCCATATCAAAAGTGATTTTGATAAATGCTATATCAAGATTCTTGATGATGATGAGCTGAATCCATATATGAATCGCAAAATCCTTTTAAAAGATATTAAATCAATGACTTTTTAACTTTTTCTGTTAATCTCATTATATAATAAATATAGGAGATTAAGACTATGGTTAAGAATTATCATCACGAAATCATTACTAACGGAGATGGCTCACAGAATATCATCAATTACTATACAATCGGAAAGACTGGTGACAGGATTTCTGATTTGAGAATTTCAGAAGTTCAGCACAGATATTTACCTGAAACTGGATATGCTGATGAATATGAATTCTACGCTACCGTTTCGGGAAATTGTAATGGATATGGCGGACTTGGATTCAAGCATCTCAATGTTTATAGATGCCAGAATCGTGATGAAGCTCGTCAGAAAGGCTTGAAGAAACTTTCAAATTGGTTGAAGAAGAACGAGGGAATCGTTCTTGAAATAGAAAAACTCTAATTTAAAAATAAAAGGATTTAAAAAAGTGGTAATCAAATTTCTTTTCAAAACTTCAGAAGAACAAAGAGAACTCGCAAATATTGTAAAGGTGGAATCAGCCAAGGCTTTTCCACCTGAAGATATTTATTGTATATATGAAAATTGTTCCACTTCTCAAGGTGGATATGTTTATATCAATATTAAAAATTCAGCCTATGTTAAAAATATTCAAAAATCAATTTCAAAATTGGCTGAAATGGAGCATCCATATATGACTGATTTTCTATCTGAAGTTCAAGAGAATTTGTCATTTGTTCCAAAGATAGAAATAGAATAAAAACTATTGTGCAAAAAAGTTTGTTAAGCTTTTACTAACATACAAAATAGTTTAGGAGTGATAAAATGATGGACATTCAAAAGGTTAAATCAGAAATGGTTAATTGGATTCGCGATTGGGTAAATAGTTCGGGGAATAATCAGACCAAAGTTGTAATTGGAATTTCCGGCGGTAAGGATTCATCTTGTATTGCTTATGCCCTTGTTGAGGCACTTGGAAAAGAAAGAGTTTATGGAGTATTGATGCCAAATGGAGAGCAAAAAGATATTTCTGATTCTATGAGAATCGTAAATGCTCTCGGAATTGATTACTCTATTGTAAATATTAAGAGTACTTATGATGCTCTCTCAAAGGAAATTGAAAAAGTATCAAAGCTCAAATGTAAAACAGAGCCAAGATATAATACAAATACTCCTGCAAGAATCAGAATGACAACTCTTTATGGAATTGCAGCAGCTCTTGGAAATGCAAGAGTTGTAAATTGTGGCAATTTTTCAGAAGGTTTAGTTGGATATTCAACTCTTTATGGAGACTCAGCTGGAGATTTCTCTCCATTGGGAAAATTATTCGTTGATGAAGTAATGCTTCTTGCTGATTCTCTTGGGGTTCCAAAAGATTTGGCATATAAAACTCCATCTGACGGAATGTGTGGAAAATCTGATGAAGATAATCTTGGTTTTACTTATGATGATATTAAGAGAGTTTATCTTAATGAAACCACAGGAATGAAGTTTGATTTGGTTGAGAAGATTCAGAAGAAAATAAATGGTATGGCTTGGAAATCAGCCATTCAAAATCTCCCAACATTTCAAGCTGGAAAATTTAGAGGTTAAAAATAATGGAATCAAAAGAACAAATTGAAACAAATATTGAAGTACTCGATAAACTTGATACTTATCAAATTATTGCTGATGAAACTGAACTCAGATGGTTCTATGACCACGTAATTCAAAAACCTGGTTATGATGAAGCTTATGCTTTCTGTCTTGCTCATCGTTCAAAGAAACTTACAGAAGAAGAAAGAAAAAACTTCAGAGCAAAGGAATCTGAAATGCTAGACCCACAAGTCGTTTTCCCAGCAAGAGATGGTTCTTTTGATTTCCATAGATGGGCAAAAGGCATCTATCGTTATGAAACAAATAAAAAAGCCTATTCATTGATAGAAGGTAGACCTCTTTTTGCTAAAGCAATGGTTCTCTATTGTACGCCAAATCCATCTGACGAAAGAAAAGTCGTCAAAGAATTAAAGTCTTATATCCAAGTTCACGAACAAGAATTAGTTGATTCAGCCCTTAAAGGTTCAAGAGCAGGAATTGATGAATCAATGTATAAACTCTGTCATTCTCTCATAAAATTTAAGAGACTTCAATTTGATTGTACTGGTTCAAAGAATTGGGTAGACTTTGATATGGATATTAAGGAAAATCTCGTAAGAGATAAACTTTATGAACTCGCCTATAAAATGTTTGAAGAAAAAGTTGGAAAAGGAAATTTTATTTTCGTTGAAACAACTGGAGGCTTCCATATTCTTCTTAAAAAAGAGTGTATTCATTTTAATCCAAACGATTTAATTAATGCAATCAAGCATACAATCATTTATTATGATAATGAAGAATTAAAAAAGAAATTAAACTCTAATGGGGCTGTAGCTCAAACATTAATTGATGAATTCAATTATAATACCAATTGTATGCTTCCAGTTCCTGGCACATATCAATATGGAAATATCGTAAGAGTTAAAAATAAAGAAGATTTTTAAAAGTGATTCAAGAAAAAATTAATGACAACTTTGATATTTACATAAGTGAATTCAATATGACAAATTTCCCAATGGGGCTATTGTTGAGGATGTATGCTGACTGTAGCGCTTTATTAAATACAAAAGAATCTTTTGATAAGGAAAAAGATTCTGTTGCTATGGTCTGTGATACCTCAATGGGAAATGTTCCACATCGGGATTTATCTATCTTCTTTAAAGAAGAAGATGAAGTGATAAATGTTGTCGGGATTTATATTTTCTCTTGTTTTAATTCCAATATGTTTGGGAATATTTTTAAAAAAATGACAGAAGTTTTTGGGAAAAATATTTATATTCCTAAAGATTGTTTTAAAACTAAAGATATATCAAAAGAACTCCTAGAAGAAATTTATGAAGTCATTGATAATGTTCCAAATATAAATAAGTTATCAGAAATAGCTTGGATTTATTAATATGAAATTATTTAAAAGACCTTGTGCTAATTGTTGTCATTTAAGAAAAACTCATTATTGTGGATATTATGATATAAAAATTGCGGAATGGGGATTATATATTGATAGAAGAAATAGCTGTTCATTTTATGCAGAAAAACCACAAGGCATTTTAAGAATTTGGGAAAGAGTTTTCAAACTAGATAATTATGACTGAATACGAAAAAATTGTTAATAAAATGATAAATAAATATCCACACGCTAGGGCTGCTTTTCAATATTTTTTGGAGCAATCTCATTATGATTCAATGGAAGAGTTTCTTTTTGATTACGGATATATGATAGATTACGACCTTGAGAAATATACTGAAAATGAATATTTCTATAAAGACGGAATGAATAATCTTTATTATGATACAATCAAGAGAAGAAGAATTCAAAGGTCAGACCCAGGTGATACTGATAGTAGATACTTTGGAGAAGAACAAACTAATGAAAATAACGAATCAAATAATAATCAAGTAAATGCTGAAGTTGATATGGATTATTCATTAAGTGGACAATTAGTTTCAGCTGGACACGGACATTCAGTGGTATTAAATTTATCATATCAAGACCAACCAATTTCCAATGATGGTTGGAGTTTCTATTATTTCAATGAAAGTCAGAATAAATATATAAAATTGGATTCAAATAGATATACAGTTCTTCAAAATGGAACATATACTTTTAGAGCTCAGAAGCAAACTATTCTGACTGAAGATTTACCATTCGTTGTAGATAGCATTTAACTTTTATTTATATTTCCATTATATAATAAATATAAGGAGATATAAATATGAGTAAACTTTCAATTTCACCTAAATCAAAAAAACTTCTTGATGAAGGAGCAATTTATAAAAATGGTTTGAAAGCTTCTGATACAATCAGAATTGCTGAAAAGATTGCAGATATTTTTGATGATGATATTGGAATCGTTGTACATCATCAGTCTATTGGAACTGACCCTTCTCCTTGTATTACATTCCATACAGAGAGAGTTTATTCTGGCAGAGTTGTACCAGAGCTTCTTCTCTCTATTAATTTACTCGGCGGTACAAAATATTTCATTGAAGAATTCGGTGAAAGAACTGATAAATTAGATTTTCTTACTTATGGAAATCTTTTCGTAAGAATGCCAAAAGTTATCGAAATCGTTGAAGAAGCATTGAGAGGTTAAAAAGTTATGGAAAGAATTGTACTGTACGGAGGTACATTTGACCCAATTCATTCTGCGCACATTGAAATCGTAAAACGACTTTCTGAAAAGTTTGATAAAGTTATCGTTGTTCCAACTACAGTTCGTTATTATAAGAAAAATAAATGTATGTTCGCCTTCGATTATCGTTATGAAACTGTAAAGGAAGCTTTGAAAAAATTTAAAAATGTTGAAGTTTCAGATATTGAAAGGGAAGTTGATTCAGATTGGCGATTCCTTGATACCTTGAGAAAAGTTATTTCTACTGGAGGTATTTATAAGGAAGGCGAAAAAAAGAAATATTTTGTAGCGATTGGTTCTGATTCTTTACAGAATTTCAAAACCTGGTTTGGCTGGGAAGAGATTTTAAAAAGAGCTGAATTAGTTGTTTTCCATAGGCCAGGCTACGAAGATAATCTCCCGACAGATATTCCATACGAATATATTTCAGATATTAATATGAATATAAGCTCTACTCAACTTAGAAAGAAGCTGAATGAAGAAATTGAAGCTGAAGATTTTGAAGATTTTTTAATGGATGTAGGGTTTAGTGTAGATGGTAGTGGTAAACCAATAGATTACGATATGGAGGTATAATTATATGAATATTAAAGGATTCAATTCTGATGGAGAAGATGTAGTTTATCTTGATAATACTGAATCATATACAAGAATTGAAAAATCAAGTCCGACTGGAATTTGGGAAGATGATTTTATTGAAATCATTGAACCAAAAAATGCAACCTCAAAAATTATTTCATTTACAAAGGGTGCTCAGAGAATAGCTTGTTATATTTGGGACGATACTTTCCCTGAGTCATTGGAAGATTTCATAAATGAAAAAGTAAAAGAAATTTATGGAGAGCTTTAATGGATTTAATTGAAAAACTCAAAAATGATTATGAAGTAATCTTCCACGATAAAAAATTAATTTGTAAAAACTCAGCGGGAAAATGGTGTGAAGTTAAAGATATAAAATTTGCAAATCTTGGAAATATCGGAGATAAAGAACACGATGAAAAGTTTCAAGGTTATATTGAAGTCGTAGTTTTCCCTGGTAAAGTTATTCCCGAACTCAATCCAAAAGAAGATAAAGAAAGTTAATTTATCATTAAGAGGTTGATATGACAGGAAGAGAATATCGAGCTGAGGTATTTCAGAATACTCAGAAAATGATAGAAGAATCTGAAAAGATTAAAAATTCATTGAGTAAATCACTTGAAAAACAAAAATTTTATGATGTTGGCTGGGTTCCAGCTCCAATTTCAGAAATTGAAAAACAAAAATATAAAACAAATATTATCATTACAAAATGTAGAACTATGGAAGCTGGAATGGCTTGGAGTAAAAAGGGAAATACTGCAGTTCTGAATTTTGCTTCAGCTACAACTCCTGGTGGTGGAGTAGTTAAAGGTTCATCAGCTCAGGAAGAGTGTCTCTGTAGAGTTTCAACTTTATATAATTGCTTAAATACTGATTATTGCTGGGATAATTTTTATAATCCAAATAGAGAAGAAGCTAATGTTCTTCATAATGATAAAATTATCTATACTCCGAAAGTTATCGTATTTAAAGATGATGATTATAAAGTTCTTGATGAATCAGAATATTTTTATGTTGACGTAATTACTTGTGCTGCTCCTAATTTGAGAGAAGTTCCAAATAATGGTTGGTGTAATATGGGTGAATCAAATACTCGAGCTATTATTTCTGATGAAAAACTTTTTGAAATCCATAAGAAAAGAGCAGAAGCAATTTTAAATGTTGCTATGGAAAATAAAATCAAAAATCTCGTTCTAGGAGCATTTGGATGCGGAGCATTTAAAAATAATCCCGAAGTTGTCGCAAAAGCTTATAAAGAAGTTCTAAAAGAATTTGATGGAGTTTTTGAAAATATAGAATTTGCTATTTATTGTAAGGATAATGAAGCGGAAAACTTCAAAATATTTGTTAATAATATTTTTTAAAACTTTTTTAATCCGTTCTATTATATAATAAATATGAATAAAGAACAAATTATGAAAACTTTTAAGTCCCTTGCTAATTCACAAGGATTTTATGGAAGAGTCGTTGAGGCTCTTGAGAATATGTCTGAAGCAGAAAGGGAAAGAAATCTTAATGTTCTTGAAGCACAGCATTTTAAAGACCCTGTAGAGCTCGTTATCTATATGGAATCATAATTATAAAAAGGAGTAAAAATGAAAGTACTTGCTATTATTGATGCTCAGAAAGACTTCATTGATGGAAGTATGGGTGTCGGGTTGGATAAATGGAATCCAGCAAAAGCAGAGATTCTCAAACTTATTGAAAGTGAGAATTATGATGGCTATATCTATACTCAGGATTGGCATCCACAGGACCATTCATCATTTAAAGACCAGGGTGGACCTTGGCCAGTTCATTGTGTAGCAAATTCTGATGGAGCAAAAATCGACCGAGATTTGTCAGGTCTGCAGGGAAATCTCTCAACTAAGATTATCAGAAAGGGCCGGGAAGCTGCAAAAGAAGAATATGGTGTTGACCTTTTGAAGAAGCCCACTGACGGAATGGATTATTCAAA
>Ga0247609_10006792_pt1 | contig 10983 bp, 22 predicted proteins | sample 172DNAGHGlowgp2_FD_193487 | JGI IMG/M metagenome (GOLD analysis project Ga0247609, IMG submission 193487) | Sheep rumen microbial communities from Palmerston North, Manawatu-Wanganui, New Zealand - 1728 DNA GHGlow gp2 | ecosystem: Host-associated > Mammals > Digestive system > Stomach > Rumen ... | reverse complement strand
TATGAATCGTACATGTAGGAATAAAAATCGCCAAGAGCTTCGCAATCTAATGGCACATCATGACATTCAAGATGTCAATGATATGATTAATGATGGTGTGGTTCCTATTCATGATTCTTGGGATGAGCCTACTGATGGAACGTTCCTTGTATATAAGAACGATAAGAAACTATATACACATGACCCAGATTGCTCATTGACAAAAAATCGTCATTATGGTACAGGTGAGAACTACTGGAATCACAAGTTTGGTAAATATCTGAAGAAAAAACATTAATATGTTATGAGAAATAGAGCATATCGGCGCAATGTTGAGAAACTTAGTCTTAAGAGACGAAAAATTATCAATAATATTGTAAAGAACTATAACTTCACTGATGAACAAGTTAAAGTAAATCAAGATCATGCAATAAATTGGTGGAGTAATGAATTCTGGACAGATTCTTATAAGAAACATTACATTAGAAAATGTAGACATCAATTAAAAAATGAAATAAAAAATTTAAATTATATATTTTGAATATGAGTCAAGTAATAGAATATAATACAAGAGGATATTGTGTATTGTATCGCGGAGGATATGATATAGAAAACAATAAGGGTTTAGATAAGTTCAATCGAAAGCGTGAATATCTTAATTTAGACTTAAGTTACTTCTGGAATGATACTGTATCAAGAGGTTTGTTGTTGCATCATAACGACCCACACAGGACATCATCAATAAAAGAAATAACGGATTTCTTGGGAATTGATTTACTGACTACTTATGATTGTTTTGTGGATTGCAATCTTAAAGTATGTTTTACGAATGATGGAAGAATAATCTTATATAAGAATACTGATCCTGATCCTGTAAAAGTTACAAAAACAACTAAGAACAGGACTAAAGAGTGTAAGATGTGGCTTGGTGAACATATATTTTCAGATTCACCATATACATTTACATTCTGGAAATTCAAGAAGGGAGTTAAGTATCTTGTATTTGACTTTGACTGGAGACATCTGTATGGATTACTTCCAATTGAATATGAAAAACTCAATATAATTGACTTACATAATAAGTTTGATTATGTTGAAGCTTACAATCGTCTTTTTGAACTTGATCCAATTGATTTGAATGATTCATGGGACTATACAGATGAACAGAAAAGAGAAATTGCTATAGCAGAGAATGAAAGACAAGAAAAAATCATGAAGGAAAATGAAGAATTAGAAATACGAAAGCATACACCTGGTTATTGTAGTTGTTGTGGAGAGCCAGGTGCTAATTATGTTGATGATCCTTATGATTATGAAATGTATGGAACACATAATAAAAAATGGCTTTGTTCACAATGTGAATATGAATTTGCTATGGATGTATAAATTAAACAATTAATCATGAATAATTTTGAAACTGTTGAAGAACGTATCAGAAATGCAATTTCTCCAGCATACACATTAGCACAAATGTTGAAAGACATATATAATGGAGATAAAGATTCAGAACTATTGAAAGAATATCTCCTGACTAAGATAGATGTAAATATGTTGTTGAATAGTATTGAATATATCATATCAGTTGGGCATGAAGTTGACAAAGCATTACCTAAGGGATATTCAATCAATGATCATCTTAATAAATAATATAATGGAAATGAAGTATAAAAGAGAAGAACTATCAAAGAAATTACTTGGAAGATGTCAGGTTTGCATAAATGGAGGAAAGAATATATTTCCCGATTGTGTAGACTTTGATCCTACAAAGAATTGCTATTACTTTGATGACATTAATGACGATGATCCTCGTGATGAAGACTATGATTGTGGAGCATATATGCATGTTGATGACTATAATGAACTAAAAAGTTAACAAACAATGAAAAATAAAGTTAAATATCCAAAAGTCGGCGATGTATTTTATTGGAAAGATGAAGACAATATTATTCATGAAGCAACTTGTATGAAGATAGAAGGAGAAGACATAGATACACTTGAGACTATGTTCTTCACTTATGTATCAAATACAGGAGGTGGATGTTTTGTTACTGAAAGTGATATTGTAAATTCTACTTCAAAAGAAGTTGCAGATTTCAAGAAAGCAAAATATAAAGCGAAGATTAATGAACTTGTCAATATGTTAAATGATGAGACATTACACACTATGATGTATAGCGCACTCCGTAAAAACTATAATGAAGATACTTCTTTAGAAATTATTGATATACTTTCAAATGAAGATAACTATGACTAAATCAATTTATTATATTGAATGTACTTGTATTAAAGATTGTATATATCCAAATGTTGACTTTCATGTTGGAGATGTTGTATACTATAATCCAAAGGCTGCATCTAATGAAATGTATCTTGGTTGGAACTATAGAGAAAATAGGCATCCTAAATTAGAAGAGATTGATAAATACAAATACCAATCATATTTGCCATTCACTAAGCAAAAGAAAAATGCTAAGAAATGGGAAATCAAAAGCTATGCAGACAGATATGCAAACATAATCAACAATACTGGTGAGTTCAGTACCGTTGTAAAAGAAATTAAAATTACATATACTGAAGAGGAAATATGACAAAGTATTGATTACAAAATGTACAAATATATCTGTATTTTATAACATTATGTAATTATTTTTATAAAATTTTTAAAAATATGTATACATTTAAATGAGAAAATTATTACATATATTTTTGTTTATATTCATTACAAATATATTTATCTGTGGAGTAGATCCACATATACACAATAAATTATATACATTTGATGAATTTGATTCATTATGCAGGAAAGATTCAATCCCAAGAAATTTAAATACATGGGAATATAAAGAATATTATGACGACAAATATATGATTGAATATTATTATACTAAAGATTCAATAATGTATAAAGTAATATTGAAAGATACATTTTTTGATGTTACAAAATATATATATGAAATAAATAATTGATGGGGCTATAATTCCTACTAAGCACAATATTATTTTTAATATAATTGATAAAAATTAAATAATATTTGAAATTTTGATGATTGATTCTATATTGATATTGTAAAAATATTTAAGATATGGAGAATACAGCTACGCCGAGACAAAGATGGGCACTTTATTGCATCACTAAGAAGGATTATCGTAATGAAATTCTTTCGAAAGAAGAGGCCGCCCGCCTGATTAAGGAGCTTGGAACTCCTGATTATAAGAAGAAGTCAAATAAGAGTCTTTCTGCTGAGCTCCTTGATTATCTGAAGGAACATTTTGATGAGATGTTTGCTGGAGCCGTTAAGTCACTTTCAGTCAAATCAATTCTTGAAGATGATGACCACGTTCCTGCTGACAAAAAGAAGCGTTATGCATTCGTTGGTTTCGGGTGTGCAATTACTTATTTCAAGTACCGCAAGAACAACAAGCTAGCTGAAGAGATTAATAAAGCTCAGTCAAAGTTCCGTTTCGGTGAAATTGAGAAAATGTTCTTGAGTAAGTTTACTGCTAAGGAGCGTAACTATTACAAGAATATCGGTTGTCCACTTGAGGCAATTTGGACTCAGGATCAGAACATGCAACTGTCATATTATCAGATTGTACGAGACTTTGCAAAAACTAAAGGAATTGAAATGCAAATACATTCATATCTTGACTAAAACTAAATAATATTTGAATTTTTAGGAATAGTTTCTATATTAAATTCGTAAATAACAACAATTTAAAATCAAATAGATATGACATTCAGTTTTGACAAAGAATATTTGAAATTTCTGCCTGTAGCTTTCTATTCATATCCTACCTGTGTATGTGATAGAATTACTGAATATGAAGATTTTCTTGACAGAAAGCCACGATTTGACAGGGGAGATGATGATGTAAAAGAGTTCTTTGAAGATTGTCTTAAGTATGCTGAAGAGAAACTTGGACATCAACTCATGGACAACAAAATTGCAATGAAAGTTGTTGTACCAGATACAGGACAATATTTCTTCGTAGGTTACAAGGACAATATCTATACAATTGGCCTTACTCTTAATCCTTATATGACTGGTAATTCAAAAATCATTGCATGACAAAAAGTAAGACAAACTCAATCAGGGTTGGAAAATACAAATTTCAACTTACTAAATATGACAATAATGATAATCTCTATTGTGAAATCTATCGCAATGGAGCACATGGAGAGAAATGTAAGCTGACGTTATTATATAAGTTCGAAGAAGAGACTTATGAAATTATTTGGGTTGAAGATGGTTGGCTAAATAGCAAACATAAGAAGTTACTTAATTTTTTCTTGAAAGAATATGAATGGATTTAATTGGTTTAAATTTGCATTGTTTTTGTTTTTTCTTGCAATATTCAGTATTGGATTAGCAATCAACTGTGATGAGTATGGACTTGGAATTTCATGGTTCGGTGTAGGAGGTATTCTATATATTATTGTTGCAAATATGTTCAACTATTTAAATAATAACGAATAATGAAAACTACTAATCAAACATTTCACATATCATTATTGATGGGCTTACCTGCTTCAGGTAAGTCATATTGGGCTGAGCATAATTTTGAAAAGAATACATTTTATCATACTGGCAGATTCATTGTAGATCTTGATAAATATATGCATGAATCTTCAGGAAACTTGACAGATTCCATTATAATGAAAGCTTTAAATAAGAGTGATTTGAAATCATATACTGGTGGATTGTTTGGTTCAAGAAAAGATGTGTTCTGTTGCGTTGATGGGCTTATTACTGACATTGATAGTCTTACAAAGGTCATTGATACAACACTTGAATATATCAAAAACAGATGTAACGGAAGCTATGATGTCAAATTATACATTCATCAGTGGAATGAAGACAGAGATACGTGTATATATAATGACTCAATACGTGTAAAAGCTAATGAGCGAACAGTAAGTTCAGCTACAACAATAAGAACTCACAAATATGAGTATATTCAAAAGGATCAACTATTGAAATATAGGAGATTAGGTTATGTATCTGCAATAAAGTTTGAAAGACATAAAGTAAAGAAATTAACAAACTATGACATCAATTTCGTACCAAGAATTGAAAGAGACAGAAATGAATGTTATGGTGGTCATTACTATAATGAAAAAGGACCTGAATTCACAAAGTATATGTATTCTGACGATTGGTCTGGTGGTGGAGATTGGGCATCATGGGATGATAGTAGTGGTACAATATCACCAGAAAATCCTAAAGATTTCGACAAATTAGATGAATTTCTTGAAAAGATATGTCCAAATTTGACATTTCTACAATATAAGAAGATAAAAAGAACTTGTGTAGATATTGAAGAAACTAATGAATATGACTATTATGGAGGTTGTGAGAAACATTTTAGATGGAGATGTGATCTTGAAAAACTATATGAAATACTTAAAGAAATGAATTTAATTGATGACTATACATTCATATCATCAAGAATATAAGAAATATTTGAATTTTGTACTATAGAATTTCTATTTAATACTCAAAATATGATAATTCTATTTTAGCTATGGATAGTGAACAAAGAAGTGCGATAGCGGCATTGAATATTGTAAACTTAAAAAACATGAAATTGCTTTCTAAGCCAATTCCTCTTATTTTTGACTGGAATGGAGAAGGCGAAATATTGAGTGAAATTCAAAAAGATCCAAATTTCTTTGATTATCTTAAAGAAATTGTTTTCAATATTGAAAACTATTCATCATCATTCTTATGTTTTGGATATTTTTCAAGACAAGGTGATGACAATTCAAAAGATTCATTCAAAAACATTCAAATAGAAGTTCAGACTCAGTATACGTTTGATTTTCTTGATGAACAAGGAATACATTTGGCTGATGAATATGCATTTAATATATACAAAGATCTTTATAAGTATGCTTTCAGTGAAGAATATGTTGAAGATAAGTCAAAGACACTTGTAGAAAGTATAACTAATATTCATAATTTGATTCATTCTAAATATGAAAATAAGTTCATAAAGCAAACTGAATTGAATTATGTGCATTCTGTATTGAAAAAGAAATGGGAGCTTAATGATATTCAAATAAAATATATTATAGCAAAATTAGACAAAATGTTTGAATAGATATGAATAGTGATATAGGTGCAATGACAGGTTTTACTGCAAGTAGTGAAGCTGACCACAATATTCAGATTGAAAAGACTATTGAGCAATATTATGTCTATTTTACTTTATTAGCTAAAAAATTAGATGAATTCATAAACTCAACACAACAAGAACTTCAAACAATAGAGGAAAAACTAAATACAATGGTTGAAAGAAAAGAATTTGATGCATGGTATAAAAATCAACCATTATTAAAGAGAATAGTTTGGAAACTTCAAAATAAAGATTATGAACAACTAAATATTTTAAGAAAGAATGGAATATAAATTTGAATTTGAAAGATGGTTTTTTGATACCGATAACTTTAAGCAAAAGCAGGTAGAAAATATCTTAGGTATTATAAATGGTGGAAGATTACATGAGTACATGCGATTCTTTTCATATGGAAACATATCATTTGAACCAGAAGACAAGGGACATAGATATCCAACAATAACTGAGCTTGATAAGTTCAACAGATTAAAGTCTAATTGCCTCATTTTTGATTTGTCTTACAATACGTTCAATAATGGTAAATATGACAAATGTTTCATATATAATACAGTTGGACATCAGATAGGAAACTATGGATTCGTTTTTTACAATACAAAAACGGGTGAGCTGTCACATAAGTATTTTATAGAATATACTTTTGATGGTCTTTGTCAAGCATTGACAAAATCATTCCATTCGTTGATACGTGATGAACTTTGGATCAATTACTATGGAAAGAAATATGATTCAACAAAAAAACGTAAGGGTTTGACTGTAAAAGATTGTCCATCATTATATAATTACAAACAATGTAAAAGCAAATATAATGAACGTTTTGAAATTGAATCCTATTGGCCTCAAGATGAAGAGTAGCTTATTTTAAATAAACAATAAATGTCATATGCCAGATATTACTGATCCATCAGGTACTACAACAGTCATCATACCTGATTCATTCAAGAACAATAGAGAAACTTTCGTACAAGATACAGCAGCTAAGATTTTTTCAAACATTGATTTCAATTCTGCAGGAAAATCTATTAAAGTATGTGCAGAAGAATCAAAAAAGAAAGCTGAAACATTAGCTGATGTACTTGGACTATAAATATATATCATAATATTATGAAGAAAATCAAGATTTTATTGTTAAGTCTATTGATGCTTGTTACATTTTCTTCATGTGAAGTGTATACAACTGCAACAACTCAAGATGATATCTATACTGAAACTTCAGCAGACATAGTTCGTTCAAATATAGATTTCAATCTTGTAGTAAGATATGGTACTCCATATTATATGAATGGTGAATTGCTCTATTACTTATATAATGGATTGTACTACTATCCATTCTATTACAATAATTACTGGTATGTAAGAACTTACAGACGTCCATTCTTACATTTTGACAGGCGCCCATATTTCAGGCCACATAGACATGACTACAGGTTTTCACCAGGTCATCATGGATTTGGAAGACCAAAACCTTATCATCATTCAAGACCTATGCCACCAACTATGCATAGACGACATCGTGTACATACACCTGATATTCAATCACATGGTGTCCCAAGTCATTCAACTCCACCAAGATCACACAATTATGGAGGAATTGATTCACGTCAAAAAGTACAACCAAGACATGGTAATTTTGGTGGAAGACGTTAACCTTTTGCTCAAAATTTGATTATTTTTTATTGAATTATAACATAAAGCAAACTATATTAATAACATTATTTAACAAAACAAATTTAAATTTTATTACAAAATGAAAAAGACAATTTTTGCATTTATTTTTGCAATTATGTTTGGTATGGCTATCGATAGCTGCTGCAACTGTACAGGTACAGCAACAAATGATGTAGATAGCACAGCTGTTGATTCAGTAGAAGTTGTTGACAGCTTCACAGTTGATTCAGCTGCTGCAGGCACAGTTGCTGTAGATTCTATTGTTGCTGAGTAATTTAAAAGAATTATACAACATGGAATAGAGTCAGGATCTATCAGATAGATACCTGACATTTTTTATGCTTGAAACTTTTCTAATATATTATTTAATTTTTGGTACATTATTCTATCTTATAAATGCAAAACAATTATATTATGATTACATTAGAACTTCTTCAAAATTGTATAGATAACAACAAATCATTATTCAGAATTATTGAATGCAAAAATTATAAGCTAATAATTGACAAATACCAATTTGTTCCAAAATTTGATATTCGTGTAATCAATTTATCTGGCAAACATGTGATAGAATGGTATCAACATTTAGGACCATTTGATACATACAACATGATTCAAGAACTTATTGAACAAGAAAATATCTAATATGACTAAGAAAGAACTACAAAAGAAATTCCCATTTGCTGGTAATTGTGGTGAATGTACATCTTGTGCATATTTCGAAATATGTGATAAGATGCTCCCATGTTTTATTCGACCAAGAAAATGTGGTGGACCATTTTATAAAGAGAAATAATTATGACTGTAATATATTCAAACTATTTAGATGATGATTGTAGAATCCTCCAAGAAATGTGGAAAGGATTTAATAACGTAAATGTTATTGAGATAACTCCATCATCTAAGAATTATGAAGACCTTATTGATGAAGCAATCTCTAATGAAACAGATACTTTGATTTGTTGTGGTCACGGTACATCTTATGGATTGTTGTTCCCAAGTATGGAAAAGGGAGAATATTTAATTCATGAGAATAACGTTCATTTGATTAAAGCAAGACGTATCATATTTTCTTGGTGTTATGCTGCATCTTTTGCATTGAAATTTCCTGAGCTTCATTGTTTTGCTACATCAATGTTCATATCAAATGAGAAGGAAGCTGTAGATAACTCTATATTTGGATATGACCAAGAGCAAATCAACTCTAACTCAAGAAGATTTCAGCAAGAAATAAATTGGCTACTTAAGGAAGATGTTCCTCTTGATGAGTGGGTAATGCGTTTAGGTGCACATATGGATACAGAGAATGCAGTAGACGTATTCAACAGGCAATGTCTTCTCTATCAATAATTTGATATGTACTAATAAAAGTCTTGACATTGTAACAAATATTCGTCAAGATTTCTATTTTTACATAAATATATGTAAAGTAGATTATGTCGAAAAGTAAGTTAACATTATTAGTTGATGGAAACTGGCTATTGATGAGTCGTCTAGCTATATTTGGAAATAGGTACTTAGATGATTTTGAACTATGTCATGAACTTCAGCTTCTAATGGTTCGTTCAATAGGTGTTGTGTTGAAGCAATTCCCAGAAATTGACAATATTATATTTTGTGCGGATGGTGGATCTTGGAGAACAAAAGTAGAAATTCCAAAATGTTTGCATCATGATGAACTCGGTACTGATGCAGAATATAAGGGAACAAGAACTCGTTCAGATGAAATAAACTGGGATATGATATTCAATTCATATGAAGAACTTTTGTCATTGTTTGAGCAATTTGGGATAACTGCATGCAGAGAAAAAGACATTGAAGGTGATGACTGGATATATTATTGGTCAAAATATCTGAATGAAAATGGAACAAATGTTATCATATGGTCAAAAGACAATGACTTAAAGCAATTGGTTAAGATGAACAATGATAAATGCTTTACTTTCTGGTGGAATAAAGATAGTGGATTCATAACACCTGTATATGAAGATGACAATATAAGCTTTATGTTCAATATGAGCTATAATGAAAACGAAGCAATATTGACATCCTTGCAAAAACATTGTTCAAAGATAACTCAAATCAATCCTAAAGAAATTGTCATTGATAAGATACTTAAAGGTGATAATTCTGACAACATAACACCTGTCTTCTTAAGAAAGTCAAAGAGTACATCAGAAAGGAAATTCAAGATTTCAACAAAAGACATTGACTATGACTTAGATTGGAACAATGACACTGAAGTAGAGAATTTCATAACAAAGACTGCTAATCTTAAAAACTATAAAGACAGATGTATTGATACCATTCCTGATATGATTGAACATTTCAAATACAATAGGCAACTTATTGTTCTTGAAGACAAATCATATCCTGACTATGTCAAAGATATATTCAATGAACATAAAGAATATTTCATTTCTAACAATATATCAGAATTAGAATCTTATTTGTATGCATCAGCAAATAAAATACGAGGTATATTAGATATCATCTGATAACTCGTCACATATCACACAAAACTCGAGAGTTAATCAAATGTTAAATTTATATAATTTTATTAAAACAACTTTTGATTAACTCTCGAGTTTTGACAACATAAAAAAAAAGGAGATTTTTAAAAATCTCCTTTTGTTCTATTATTTTCCATATACTATATCAACAGCGTGCTTATCAAGATTGTTATCTAAATATTCTTTAGCTGCAGCTAATTGTAGGCTTTCATTTACATTGTTTGTCCAAATGAAGAACTTACATGCTTGTTCATCCCATCTGCTTTCAATGTTGAAATTTTCTTTGATATATTCTTGAGCCTTAGCTACTTCTTTATCAAAATTTAGTACGCTTTCAGCAAATTCTTTTTCATTTTGATACATATTTAAAGTTAAACATTATTTTTCTAATTCTCTATCAAGGAAGTTTGCAACAGATTCAATTAAATGATATGTATCAAGATAGTTTTCAATTAAATATGAAGCAATATCTTCTCTTGAAATGTCTAAGACATTTATGAATGTCTCTAATTGAGTTTTTGGAAAATTTTCCCACTCAATAGTTATCTTTACATCTGGTTTAGTTGTTTGCTTGTCAAATAGCTTTTTCAAAATTTCATGATTAGAATTTACTGGCTGAGAAATTTGAGCAGGTTGTTGAATAGTCTTTGGTGTATTTTGTATTGTATTTTGTTTTGCACTTTCT
>Ga0247609_10006791_pt1 | contig 10983 bp, 5 predicted proteins | sample 172DNAGHGlowgp2_FD_193487 | JGI IMG/M metagenome (GOLD analysis project Ga0247609, IMG submission 193487) | Sheep rumen microbial communities from Palmerston North, Manawatu-Wanganui, New Zealand - 1728 DNA GHGlow gp2 | ecosystem: Host-associated > Mammals > Digestive system > Stomach > Rumen ... | reverse complement strand
GTCTTCGTCCTCCTCGTAAATTTCTAAAATCCCTTCGAGCGAGCGATTGTTTCTAAGGCGCATGAGTTTATCGAAGACCGCATCATTTGAACGCAACGACGCATTAAAATACGTCAAGCCTTTTTGCAATTCCATTAGCCGCAAAATGTCCGCGTTACGCATTGAGCGGCGCAGTTGCTCTTCGATTTCGTCGGAGAGCTTATTTATTTGCCGCAGGTAGCGCAGATAGAACGTCGCTGACCGATATAATATTTCAAATAAAAATTGCGTGCGCTTGTAGGTGTGGAAAAGCCGCGCTGTCCGTTCGTTGAAACTTGCCATAACGGGCGTTTCTTCCAGGCAAACGGTTATGATATATTGTTTTGTCAAAATAATTGCAAGCGGCAATGTGTCGTAACTTTCCTCTTCGTAGACGATTGGGACGTTCGTCAAAATCATGACAGAATCATTTTCGGCGTCCAAATGCGAGCGTTCTTCTTCGTCGAGTGCGGCGCGTAAAAAATCTGGCTCAACATTCGTCAACGCGCTGACTTCGCGCAATTCGTAAGGCGTCGGGTCAACTATATTTATCCACGCGCCCTTTTGCAACGACCTTAATTTTAATTTCTCCAAATGCCCCGACTCTTGTGATTTGTAAACTTCTACCAACGGTATCGCCCCCTTTCTGAAGATTATTTTACTACATTTGCGCCGCCGTTTGAAGGATATTTTTCTAAAAAGTGTAACTTATCGCTTGCACAGCTTGAAAATTATTCGTTCCAAAATTTCAACTCCGCCGCGTCCCGTTTTCAAGTTGAAGTCCGCTTCCGCTAAGTCAATGAATATTTCTTCCAACAGTTCCGAGCGATAATTTTTAGCGACTTCGCCGACCTTTTGCGCAATATACGGATTCATTTCGAGCGGCTCGCCTAATCGTCGTCCTGTTATTCCTTGCGCCATGAAAAATTTTGCGCGAATAAGTCGCCGGACATGATTGACTAGCAAAGTTATCACGAGTGGAATTTTGCCGGGAATGCGGGCTTGTTGTCTTAAAATGTAAATGGCCTTTCCAATTTTCTTTTCGTCGACGGCGTCAGTTAGCGCGAAATTTGAGACTTCCGGCGGCGCAAGCATATTTCGCCGTAAATCTTCCGCGCTTATTTCTTTTCCCGCGACGTTGAGCGCGATTTTATCCAATTCGTTTTCCAGATACCACAGCGATATTTCCGGCAAAAGCCCGATTTGTTCGTTGAAATATCGTCTTGCATCGCCGCGCAAATTTTTTCCCAATGCCGAAAGTTTTTCATTAAGCCACGTGTCGATTTCCCACGGGCGCAACGGTTCCGCCTCCAACACCGCGCCGACTTGCGAAATTATTTTGTAAAGCTTGCGTCGTTTATCCGCCGTCCGCGCTGTGAAGATTACAAAATTCGTCGGTTGCATATCCTTCAAAATATTTTCTAGCCGTTCAATTCTCTTTTCCACGTTAAAGATAGTCGCGTTCTTGACGAGCACAACATTTTTCGAGCCGAAGAAAGGCGAACTATCAATCGCGCTGATAATTTCGCCGAGTTCGGGTTTCGCGTCGCAGTCGAAAGTTACAAGTTCGGTTTCCTTGTCGACATTGAGCCGCGCCAAAATCTTTTCCCGCGCCTTGTCAATGAAAAAAGTTTCCTCGCCGCTAAGCAGGTAAACATTTTTAATACCGCCGTCAAGCGCGGTCATAAATTCTTTGAACTTCACGTTATCACCTCAAGGAGATGTTTTAAAATGATTATTCGAGACGTTTACGCCGAGATTGACCTTGCCGCTATTCGTCACAACTTTAAAGAAATTCGCCGCCAGATTAATCCCGCGTCAAAACTCTGCGCGGTCGTCAAGGCTAATGCTTATGGTCATGGCGCGATTGAAGTTTCAAAAGTTGCTGTCGAGTGCGGAGCCGATTTTTTAGGCGTCGCTACTGCTGGTGAAGGTATCGAACTTCGCCGCGCAGGTTTCAAATTGCCGATTTTAATTCTGGGCTTGATTCCGGAAAGTGCAGTTGATGCCGTTGTCGCTAACGATTTAACGCAAGCCGTTGCCGACTTCGACCTTGCCGAAAAAATTTCTGCCGCCGCTGAACGCCTTTATAAAATCGCGAAAGTTCATTTGAAAATTGAAACGGGCATGGGCAGAATTGGCGTCGACCCCGATAACGCTACTGCGCTTGCCGTTAAAATTTCGCGCCTACCCAATATCGAACTTGAAGGCATGTTTTCGCACTTCGCCGACGCTGATTCTGACGACAGGACTTTTACCAATCATCAAATCGAAGTTTTCAAGGAGACCGCAACGAAAATTCGCAAAGCGGGCGTCGCGATTAAAATTTTCCACCTTGCCGAATCCGCTGCCGTTCTGGACATTCCCGAAGCCCATTTCGATATGGTTCGCTCAGGCATTATAAATTACGGACTTTATCCTTCGGAAAACATTCGCCGCACGATTGAGCTTAAACCCGCTATGAAACTCGTTACTCACATTGTCTATCTTAAAAAAGTTCGGGCGGGCGTGTCAATCGGCTATGGGCGCGAATTTGTTGCCGAGCGCGATTCACTGATTGCGACGTTGCCGCTTGGTTATGCTGACGGCTACATTCGCGCTTATAAAAATTTTCACGTCGACGTTACTGGCAAAGGACTTGCGCCGATTGCGGGGCGCGTCTGCATGGATCAAACTATGATTGATGTGACGGACATTGGCGGCGTAAAAGTTGGCGATGAGGTCGTTTTATTCGGCTCCGATTTGATTTCGGCTGACGACGCCGCTAAACATTTAGGGACGATTAATTACGAGGTTACCTGCCTTATCTCTGCGCGGGTGCCCAGAATTTATTTAGGCGCGGAAAAATAAAATCCTGCAAAAAAGCCCCGACGTATTGCCGGGGCTTATATTTTGTTTAAAAGTTCTTATTTGCAGAGCGCGGAAAGCTTTTCTATCGTTTCTTTTAAATTTGTGGTCACGAGCAACGGGCGATTAAATTTAAGAAGTGGCTCCGGATTTGTGCAGATAAAGCCCGCCACTTGACGGAATATTCGCTTTGCTGATTCTTCGCTTATTCCTATGCCAGCTCCTTGGTCAATCGCCGCAAGGCAACTCACTTTAAACGGACTTGTATAGAACATGCCGTTGCAAATCCAATTTTTAGGCGGCGGCGTCGACCATTTGCAACCGCTTGCCTGTTCAATCTGCGCGGCGGAATAAGTTTGTCTGGGCGGAAGTTTTTCAATCTCAAGCACGCGGGCGGGAATTTCTTCGCGACTTTTTATGTAAGTGAAGTGCCACGACTCAAAAGAATATTCCTTGACGAAACCAAAGGACGCGGCATTTTTATCAAGCCAAGCTCTGACATTTTTATTACCGATATTCCCGACATCTACCGACAAGCCGTAGCCGTGCGAACTCGTTCCAGGAATTGCGGCATAAGCAACGTTAGGTTTCAGTTGCCAAATTTTTCCGCCATACTCAACGCGAATTGCGCCACTGGGCAAAGGAGTTTGCGCCTCAACTTGAGAAAAACGATTTTGGAAAATGGAAATTTGACTTTCAATTTTCCTGTAGGCGTTGAAAGGGTTATTGAGTCTCAAGAAAATATTATCCTGCTCAGCGGCGCGAACCATTGCCAGCCAAGCGCGAGCCGCTTCAAAATAAAGTTGCCCTCCGCAGTGAATCATTTTCAAAGTGTTGGCAGGCATTTTTCCGTTATGTTCGGGAGTAATTCCTTCCGGCAAAAAATTTTTTACATCAAATAATGCTTTAGGAATATTCAACGCGGGCGGATTTGCCGGAACGGGTGAAACTGTCGGCGCGGGTGAAACTGTCGGCGCGGGTGAAACTGTCGGCGCGGGATAAATCATCGGCGCGAGGAAATTTTTTGAAGCAGGATAAATTGTAACGAGCGGAATTTCTGGAGCGGGCGGACTTGCCAGAGTGGGCTGAATTGTTGGAGTGAGCTGAATTGTCGGCGCGGGTGAAGGCGTATTTTTGCTTAACAAGTCGACAACTTGCGATAAGCCCGTATCATGCGACGACTTGATTAAAACCGTGTCGCCGTCCTTCAAATGCGATTCGGCATTTTTAAGCAACTCATCTAAGGTTTTAAACCACGTGACGTTAATTTTATCCTTAATCATTTCGTAAGGGTGGCGCATGAAAGGACCGCACAATAACAAGCGGTCAGTCTCGGCGGCAATCATGGGTTCGGCAAGTTCTTTGTGATAGTTAATCGCATATTTTCCAAGGTCGGCAATGTCGCCCAAAATTGCCACGCGAGCTTTCTGATTAGTCTCCGCAGTTTTCAAATGCTCCAAAGCGTATTTCATTGAAATTGGATTGGCGTTGTACGCGCTATTTATAATCGTTAAATTTTTCCCGCCGCGAACGCTTTTAATTACGTCGCCGCGACCTTTGACAGGGAAGAACGTTTTAAGATATTCAAGCGTCCTTTCAATAGAAAAACCACTAGCGAGCGCAACGCCCACAACTGCAAGCGCGTCATAAAGCTGGTCGGTGGGCACGGGGCAAGAAAGTTTATAAGTCTTTTCGCCAATGAAAAATTCGCCGCCTTCTTCAATCACGGGCATTCTAATAGTCGCGTCGGGGTGCGTACCGAATGTAATTATATTCAGCTTGAAAGACTTAGCTTTTTGCTCAAAAAGTTCGTAATAGGGCATGTCGCGATTCAAGACGGCGTAATTGCCAGGTTTCATTCCACAGAAAATTTTCTTCTTGCAATTTGCCAAAATTTCCAAAGAACCGCCGCTACCGGTATGAGCCGGCACAATCGAAGTAACGACCGCAACATCAGGCGTAATTTCGTAAGTGACAGAGCCGGGCAATTTAGTAAAAGCGTTAATAGACATTTCGATTATCGCATAGGCGTCGTCTTGCTTGACGTTAGCAAAAATCCTAGGAACATTATCATAAACATTCGAGCTGCCTGGCGTCGACGTAATGTTATGGTCTTTGCCAAAAACATGGCTCAACATATTGCAAGTTGTAGTTTTGCCCGCCGAACCCGTTACGCCTATTACCTTGCCTTGAAAACGTTGCCTTGCTGCAAAGCCGAGTTCGCGAGCCGCGCAACTTATATCACGGACTTTAAGCTGTGGAAAATCGGCTGGCAAGCCAGGCACGGCGCGAGTTACCATAGCACCGGCAAATTTTTCTTTATTCTTTAGCAGATAGTCACGCGATTGGGAGCCAGGAACTAAGAATAAACGCGGGGCACTTAACATAAGTGAACTGATTACAAATAAAGATTGAACGTAAAAATCTTCCGGCGGAGGAACAATCCATTCGCCGCCCGTAACTTTGGCGAGTTGTTCAGCCGTCCAACATTTGCCCGGCTCCGATTGATAAATTATGTCGTCAAATTCGGTGTTCCAATAAGGATAAGTGAGACCGGAAATTTTCAGCTTGATTAAATCCGGAGCATTGAACTTGCCGATAACTTCTTCGCCGTCGAGAACTGCTACTTCCACGCGAAAAGGCACGTTGGCAAGTTTATCCTTTTCGGGCGGGCGAAGACCGATTTTTTCGCGGTAGATGACGCCAGGCTTCCAACGATTAGTCGGAAACATATAGTCGCAAAATTCGTGCGTCTGTCCTTGCCCGTAAGGCGATGCTTTACATTCCCTTGCGGGTGCGGCAGTTATCGACAACAAATAATTTTTATCAGTCGGCTCGTCAATCGTCCAGTAAGTTTCGACGTCAAGCAATTTTATTCTGTCTAAGATTTGGGATTCGGGCGGCACGTAATAGCCGACCAATTTCAATGCGCCGAAACGTTGCGGTTTGATGATTGCTTCGTCCGGAACTTTATCGACAATCCAATTTGATTTCGGCTCGGCGAGAGGCGCGATTAAATGTTTTTCCTGTTTAGAAACTGCAACGTCACCAATAATTTTCGATTGACGCGGCGGCGGCGCGAAATTTATTTCGATGATACCTGCTCTTGCGGTTGTTGTTGGAGTTTTCAAAGCGGCGCATTTATCAATGAATTCTTTGTCGACAGCTTTAGCGGAATTTATAGCGCGCACCGTTCGCCCGAATTTTACAAGCAACGGCACGAAATTAACTTTCTCCACGCCGTCGGAAGATATTTCCAAAATAAATCCGCCGCCGTTGCGATTTCCTGTATCCATAAGCAAAGTACCTGCGTCGTAAATTATCGGGCGTTCCTTGTAATTTTCCACGCCGTGAATTGAATATGAATTGCAACCTAAAACGGCGTCAGCTCCTAAATCAACGATAAATCGACCGAGCTTTTTGGTTTCGTCGGAGGCATTTGGCGCAAGATATTTTCCCCAATGCACCGCGACAATTACTAAATGCGCTTTTTCATGAGCCGCACGAATTCTATCTTCTAAAGTTTTTTTCCAAAGTTCCAAATTATTAGCGGGCAAATAAGCTGTTCCCGAAGTATCATTGGTGGCGGCAATATCTTTTATTGTCGTATCGACGGAGAAAATAGCAAGGGTTATGTCGCCGACTTTTTTATAAACGGGCGTAAAAGCTTCCGCGAAATTTTTTCCCGAACCTACATGTAAAATTCCTGCGCGGTCGAGATACTCTCTTTGCTCCATCAAGGCTTCCTTGCCATAATCGCCCGCGTGATCATTTGCCGTAAGGACAATGTCTATATTATTGTTGACAAGAATATTCGTTTGTTCGGGACGGGCGCGAAAATAATGGCGATTATATGAAAAGTTTTGTTCGCCTTTGGTCGCAATGACGCATTCTAAATCTACGAGCCGAACATCAGCCTTTGCCATTTCCTTAATAGTAGCGAATGGCTTAGCGTCTTTAGATAAAAGGTTTATGTTCTTACCGAGATTGACCACGCCGCCATAAAAAAGAGTAATTGTCTTTTTTGGCTCCAGCAATTTATACACCTCCATAAACAAAAACAACCGCCAGATGCGGAAATATTTTTAATTGGTGGAGACGAGGGGGATCGAACCCCTGACCTCTTGACTGCCAGTCAAACGCTCTCCCAGCTGAGCTACGCCCCCGTGACGCGGCTTATATTAAATCATTTCCTTTTTCTTGTCAAGCAAAAAAATTAGGAACTAGGAACTAGCTTAATTCCTAATTCCTAATTCCTAATTGATTTTATTCGATTTCAATCAGTTCGTATTGGGGATTGCCCATGCCCTTTTCAGCCATAGCCGAAAGTTGACGCAAACCGACGCGGCTTTCAATGCGCTCTTTCAAGTCGTGGCTATCGGCGGCGGCGTAAACCAAATCGCAACACGCTTGGTCAACCGCGAGAATATCCGTTGAAACGGCAATGCCAATATCTTTCATTGTCGGTTCTTCTGCTTCGACGCCCGCGCAGTCACAATCGACACTCATGCGGCGCATAACGTTGATAAAGACAATGTGCTTGCCGAAATAATCGCAAGTTGCCTTCGCGCTGTCCGCCATTAGTTCCATAAAATATTCTTTGGTTGGCCACTGCATAAAATCTTTGGGGACGTTATTGGGGTCGACGCCGTGGACTTGTGCTTTGCCCAAATGCCCGCTTGCATTGCCGATACCAATATTTTTCATTGAGCCGCCAAAGCCGCCCATGTAATGACCTTTGTAATGCGTCAAGACAATCATTGAATCATAGTTGACAAGGTGCGCACCCATTGCGACTTCCTTGAGATGAAAGCCGTTGCGCACGGGCAAATTAACAACTTCGTCATTCTCGTCCATAATGTCGACGGGGCAGAACGTCCAGCCATTAACCTTGAGCGTTTCGCGGTGTCCTTCAGTCGTGTAGCGGTCGCCCTCGTAAAGCGTATTGCATTCGACGATTGCCGAGTTTGGAATTTGCGCTTGGAAAGCTTGCGCCATATCACGCGGAATAATATTCGGACCGTGTTTTTCGCCGGTATGGAGTTTGATAGCGACTTTGCCGAAAATATTTTCGTTAATCATCTTGTAAAGCTTGATAAGGTGTTCGGCGTCAATTTTCTTAGTGAAATAAACTTTAGCCGCCGAGCCTTGATAGTTCGTGCCGGTGACATTTTTACTGCCCACGACCGGAGCTTGAATAGCCATAAAAATTTTCCTCCTTTTATCCCTGCGCTGGGGATTTTTTTTATAATAAACGTTCGAGTTTACTTAAGTCAAGAAAATTTTATCTGACGAAACCGAGCTTGCGTTCATCCTTATATTTCTTGTCGACGTTGACATCAAAATCTTCGACCTTGAAACTAATCAAATCGTCTTTGGTGACGGTGCCGCCTTCATTCTCCTTGATAATGCGTTGCGCTTGTTTAAGCCAAGCTTGCTCCAAAAGATTGCGGACGAAGCGACCGTTACCAAAATTTTTCTTCTTGGCGACGCGCTCGAAAATTTTCTTGCAGTATTCAGCAACGTCGTCAGAAATTTTATAGCCGCGCTTATTTGCCATGAGCTTAAAAATATCGGTGAGTTCGTCGGGCGTGTAGTCGGGGAAATCGATATGGAAGGCAATTCGACTGCGCAAGCCTTCGTTATGGTCAAGGAAATATTTCATCTTGTCGGGGTAGCCGGCGAAAATCACGATGACATTATCGCGATTGTTTTCCATTTCCTGCACGATAGTATTAATCGCCTCTTCGCCGAAAGTGGCGTTGTCGCCGTCGGAAAGGCTATAAGCTTCGTCGATGAACAACACGCCGCCGCGAGCCTCTTTGAACTTAGCGCGAACAGCTTTAGCCGTCCAGCCGACATACTTAGCAACTAAATCTGCGCGACCGCATTCGACAAATCGTCCAGTTTTCAATACGCCGTCGCGAGCTAAAATTTGCGCAATCAAGCGGGCAACGGTCGTTTTCGCGGTGCCGGGCGTCCCAGTAAAGCACATATGCAACGCGGCTTTTTGTTTATCTAAATCCATATCCATTCGCATTTTCTGCACGCGATGCGCCGCGATAATCTGTTCGATAAGTGCTTTCTGTTCAGTCAAGCCAATCATTTCCTGGAAGTCGGTATAAGCGTCATTCTTTTTGGTCTCGGTTTCCATAATCAAGCGGTCGACTTCGCGATAAGCGGGATAAGTTTTATTTTTCAAGGAGTTATTGAAGAGTTTTTCGCGGATATTGTAAATGTCGGACGCGCTGAAGGTGAGCTTATCGCCCATAGCCTCCAAAAGTTCTTCTTCGCTGTAAAGCGCGGAAGCGTCGTCAGTCATAAGCTTTTTTAGATAATCCAAAGCGGTTTCGCGATTGCCTGCGCCCTCGTGCAATTCAATTATATGCAAATCTTCTTGAAGGCGTGCAGTAAGTTGGGGCGCAAAGCCGGGTTTATCAGCGAGTTCGACGAAAATGCAAAGCGTATTGCGCTGAAAACGCTTGACGGTCTCGGCTATGAAATTAACAACTTCTTCGTAAGCGTGGGCAAATTGTGTGTTGTTGACGCGCTCGCCGCTAAGTTCGATTATAACCGTTCCGCCCGCCGCGTTCTCAAGGATTTTTTCAAAGTCAATTTCGTCGTAGCAATTTTCGCTGATATTATTAATTAAGCTGATACGGCGGCTGACAAGACGTTTATTGGTGTAAAGTGCGGCAACTAGCAAGTGACTTAAGGCAAGCGCGGCGTTGGTATTGCCCGCAATAATTTTGTAGTGAACGGGCTGACCGTAAAAGCGGTGAACATTTTCCTTAGCGTAAATTCTTTTGAACTCTTCCTTGAAAGTTTCGTCGGCAAGGAGCTTTTCGGCTCTAGCGGTAGCTTTCTCGAAAGTCAAACGTTTTTCGGTGCAAATTGCTTCACTCAATCTAAATGTTCGATTGTCCAAGCTGTCAAGCCCTAAGTCTTGATTGATTTGATAATAATCGTAGTTGAAATTATCAGAGCGATTAGCGCGCTCGAAAATTTTGCTAAATTTGTTTGTAGTAATTTCTTCCAAGTCTTTAATTCGGACGTTGCGGATTTTAAATTCGTCGTGGTCGATGAAGAAATTTTCAAAGAGATTAGTCAAAGTCGCGCTTGTCAATTCCTTGAAACCGTCGACAGAGACTAAGCACTGATAATAATTTTGTCTAGCGCGGTGAATGAAAACTCTGACTTTCTCGCCGTCAATGCCCTCTGAAAGAGCCGCGCTTAAATCGCCCAGTTGCATTCGCCACGTGCGGCGGTCTTCAGTGATTTCTCCTCCGATTGAATTTCTTGCGTAGTAGCAATCCATTTGAAATTTATAGAAAAGCATTTAAGTTATCCTCCATTAATCAAATATAATTTCATTGAGTTTCAACGGTCTTTTATTATAACACAAAAAAGCCCGCCTTTCGACGGGTTGAAAACTTTTTATGAACAGATTTTTTTATTTAGTCCAGTCGCTGACGGATTTAGTTTCGCCGTTGATATTAATTGCGGTCGAAGATTCGACGCCGCTGACAAGAACTTTTCCGCCGCCTTGAATGGAAAGCGTCAAGGTATCTTTCTTGAACGTCGCCTTGCTGAAGTCGCCCGCCTCGCCTTGTTTGTTAAGGATTGTTAGCAGGTCGCCTTGCTCCGCGCTGTAATCCATAATCGTATCTTTGCCGTTGCCGGATTGATAAATAAACGTATCGGCACCTTCGTCGCCCCAAAGTTTATCATTTCTCTTGCCGCCGATAAGTTCGTTATCAAGTTCGTTGCCGGTGATTTTAAGTTTTTTCTTGCCAAGCGAGCCGTTGAAGTTTTTAACATTGTCGGCAAGGTCGATTGACTTTTTGAACGAGCCGTAAATTTTGGCACTGTCGCCCGCGATAAAGAGACCGTCGCTATAAAGCGTGTCGCCAATGTTAAATTCAGTCATGCCCTTGACGGTAAGCGAGCCGCCTTTAAATTTCAAGACAGTATCGCCGCGCTTTGTCTTAACGTCCTTAATCTCAACTTTGCTGTCAAGATTAATTATGTCGCCCGCGCCGAAGCCTTCGATAATATTCTTGCCGTCGCCCTTTTTGTAAATGAAAGTATCTGCGCCGTCGCCGCCAACTAAGGTAT